>ERZ779896.2278-NODE-2278-length-13577-cov-5.960213_pt1 | contig 13577 bp, 8 predicted proteins | sample MGYA00511067_ERZ779896 | MGnify/ENA primary metagenome ERZ779896 (study PRJEB29588, sample SAMEA2161597) | human gut metagenome | biome: human gut; feature: human-associated habitat; material: faeces | place: Denmark | collected 2008/2010 ...
CGGCACTGATCTACGCCCCGGGCTTCGTCGAGCCGCAGCATGTCGGGGGCATCGTTTCGCAGATCGACCTGATGCCTACCCTGCTTTCGCTGCTCAACATGAGTTACGACTCGCATTTCTACGGCCGCAGCATTTACGACGAGGGCTATGTCAACCGCGCGTTCATCGCAACCTACCAGGATCTGGGCTACCTCGAAGGCGACGTGTTCACGATCCTTTCGCCCGTGCGCCGCTTCGAACAGTACCGGGTCGTTCCCACGGAGGACAATCCCCACAACCTCGAACCGATGGAAACGGAAAACCCCGAACAGGTCTCGCGCGCCATCGGCTATTACCAGACTTCGAGCGCGTGGAACAAACGCTGAGTGCCGGTATCTGAAAAAAGGCTGTCTGAGATTTGTCAGACAGCCTTTTTTCGTATGCGGTTCCCGGATACGCTCCCCGGTTTGCGCAGGGTATGAACGCTTATCGGGACACCGCCTCGTCCCGGGGAGGGCGGTATCACTTCACCACCACGTCCCGGTCGGTGTTGAGCGTCAGCTGGTAGGTCGCATAATTGCCCGAGCCGTTGGTAAACTTGGTATAGATGGCCGTCAGGTCAACGACCGAACCGGATACGGGGATTTTGTTGTCGCGGAACTGGCTGTAACCGCTCGTACGCACCACGTAGTTGCCCGGAGCCGCATTGGTACCGGAGCCGGTCGCCGCCGCGTCGTAGGTAAACCATGCCGAGCCGTAGAAATAGGTCTCCGCGTTAGCGCCTTCCAGCCTGCGTTTCGTAGCCCAAGTCGCCCACTCGTTGATGTCCGACCAGCCGGGAGAGTTCACGTCGTACGACGTCGAATTCGCAAAATAGTTGGGGAAGGTATTCTTGTAGCCCCACGGCGCCGTGCCGAACTTGCTTTCCAGCCCTTCGAAACGCACCAGACGGCCCAGAGCGGCATCCGAAATCGCCGTCTTGTAGTTATCCTTGGTAACCACCAGCGTATCCGACTTCAGCATCTGCTGCTGTTCGCCGGAGAAAATGTGCTCGTCCTGCATGATCTTGCTCTCGATGTTGTCATTCGAATAGCTGGCGTTGGAGGAGGTCGTACCGATGCTGGTCATACCGCGGTAGTTGCCGAGCACCAGCCCCTGCAGTTTGACGAAAACGATCTGTCCTGCGGGGTGGAAAAGGTAGTTGCCCGTATTGAGCTTAAGCTCGATCGCCGATTCGGACTCCGCATCGTAGAGGTAGACCGATTTATAGACATTGCCGTAACGGTCGGTGGAGATGACCTTGCCGGAGGTGAAAATCGGCTCATCCACCGTCCACGAAGCGACCGTCCCGTCGTTCATGCCGGGATTCTCGGCTTTGAACTGCGCCTTCAGGTCCTTGATCGATATATATTCCAGCCCCTCTTTCTCGAAATCGGCGCGGGTATATATCTTGGCCGCCTTCGGGTTCCTGTAATCGTTGTAACAGCCAACGAAGAACAGCCCTGCCGCGGCGATCAGAAACAGTTTAGATACTTTGTTCATAATATTCGTGTTTTATTCGTTAGCCGTCAGAAACGGAAGTAGAGATTGAGATAATAGGTCGTACCGAACATGTAGAAATACTTCGAGTCGAAGGCTTGATAGGTAGTCACCGTCGTCTCGGTGTTCTTCGTCAGACGGGTCTGCTCGTAACCGCCGGTGCGGATGTCCTGATTGTTCAGGATATTCTTGACTTCGAGGCTGAAGCCCAGCGTATACTGGCGGTGGATATACCAGTTCTTGCCGATGCTGGCGTTGAGCGTATAAGCCGAGTCGAACTTCTCCTGACGGCGCAGGTGAGCGATGTCCTCGGCCGTCATGCCGGTGGTAATCACCGCATCGGTGCGATAGATCGGGCTCATCGACAGATACATGTTGTTGTAATAGTTGAAGTCGGCCGACAGGAAGATGTTGTTGTTGCTGCGGTACGAAAGACCGACGTTGGCGGCCAGCTGCGGGGTGCTCTCCACGCGGAAGTTCTTCCAGTAAACATAGCCGTCGGAGACGATATCGCCGCTGTTGTCCTGCGTCTGCAGGTAATAGGGATTCGAATCGTAGGTGTACTGGCCCCAGCTAACGGCTCCGTTCAGGGCAAGGCTGCGGTACAGGGGAATCGAAACGGCCGCTTCGAGACCGAAGTGGAGCTTGTCGATGCCGCTCATAGCGAAGTTCGTGAAGGTCGCGGCCACGTCGTCGTAGTACGAAATCACTTTCGACTGATCGTAAATGCGGGTATAGTAACCGGAAACGCGCGCTTTCAGGTCGCCGACACGCAGGTTATACGACGCATCCACACCGAAGACACGTTCGGCGGAAAGCCCCGGAGTCGTGGTGTTGCGCGTACGGGGCGACACGAACGAAGCTTGGAATTCGGGGGCGTCCTGCAGGTAAACGACATTCGCTTCGACGGTATGAGCCGCGGAGAAGCGGTAGCTGAAGTTGCCTTTGGCCTTGTAGGTCAGGTAGTCGAGTTTCTTGGAATCGCCCTTCGAATTGTCGGGGAACAAGCCTTTGCGCCAAAGACCCTCGCGCCATTGCGAAGCATATCCCACTTCGCCGCCGACGGTTACGCCCAGACCGCCGACATTGAAATTATAGGCAGCCCATGCCTTCGTCCGGAGGACGTGCGCATAGTAGTCATAGCCGTATTTGTCGCCGACTTTGGCTGCGTGCGCATGACCGTGGCGATAGTAATAGTCGAGGTTGTTCTGATATGCGATGGCGTTCGAACCGAAGTCGCGCTCGGCGAATTTGTCGATGTCGGCCCAATAGTCGCCGCCAAGCAGGTCTTTGACCTCCGAATAGTACTCCGTACGGTTCCGGCGCAGCGAAAGGCCTCCGTAGATTTTGGAGTTATTGCGGAAGATATGCGAGAAGTTGGCGACCAGATTCCAGTCCAGCTGATCGGTGTGACGCTCTTCGACCATATAGTTAGAACGACGGCCCGGACCGTACTGCGCCTCATCGACCGGATCGTTCTGGATATAGTTCGTCTGATACATCTTATCCCAGTCGAAATGGCGGATATTCTGGTAGTTGGCCTGCCAGTAAACCTGCTGCCAAGCCGCACCCAGCATATTCTTGTCGAGCGCGAAGTAGCTCGGCAGATAACGGTAATAGTCGGGGCGCGGGTCGGGACCGTTCTGCCACGTCAGCGCCGAGTAACCGTTCATGCCGAAGCGCAGCGAGGTGGCCAGATCGAGTTTCGAACGGTCTGAAATGTCGAACGTATAGTTCAGCATCACGACGGGTTCGTGGTTGTTGCGCACACGGGCGTTACGTTTCTTGCCGTCCTGCCAGCCCCAGTTGGGGTTGTAATAGTTATTGCCGACCAGATCGTAAGCTTCCTGCGTCGCCGCCTGCTGCGCACCGCGTTCGGTAGGAGCGCCCAGCAGGGTCAGCGCCAGACGATGACGCTGACCGAACTGCTTCTCGACAGCGGCAAAATAACCGAAAGCGTTGTAATAGACGCCATTGACATAGGAGTTGCCGCCCTGACGGGTCGAAACCGAAAAGGCATACGACCACCCGTTGTCCTGATAGCCCGAAGCATAGGTGACCATCGCGCGGAAACGGTACATCGAGTTGCCGTTTACGAGGCTCGCACGCAGGCCTTGACGCATCTGCGCAGGACTCGTCACGATATTGGTCGTACCGCCGATGCCGCCCAGACCGGCGTCCGACGCCACGATGCCCGACGTAACTTCCTGATTGCGGGTAGCGTCGTTCAGACCGCTCCACAACGACCACGGCGTATAGCCCGTCATGGCGTCGTTGAGCTGAATGCCGTTCATATACACGTCCTGATACTGCGAATCGTAACCGCGGACGTTGAAACGCATTTCGCTGAACTTGTAGGACGCGATGTTATTGAAGAGGTCTTTCGAAGCCGAGAGCGACGTGGGCAAAGCCTGCGCGTCGTCGGTGGTTTCGGTGTCGAACTCCGCGAAGACCGCGTCGTCGATCATCTGACGCTGCGTATCGGGCACGAGGATCACCGCATTGATGTCGCGCATCTGCGAACCGACACGTACGGCGATATTCGAAGTCTCGAATTCGGGAGTTTCGAACTGCAGCGAATATTCGCCCGCAGGAATATTTTCGAAAACGAAGTTACCCTGCGCATCCGAAACCGTTGTCGTACCGCCCGGCGTCATCGTAATCTTCACGTCGCCGAGTGCAATGCGTCCCGCACGCGAAACGACCCTGCCCTTGATACCGCCGTCCTGTCCAAAGGCGGTCAGCGTCACAAGCGACAGCACTAAAATTAGTAGACTCTTGATTTTCATAGACTATGTAAGTAATTTATTTGGCAAAATAGATATACACCGGGAAGTGGTCGCTGTAACCGCCCTGAAAGTTATTTCCCACGTACGTACGCAGGGGATATCCCTTATACTGTCCCTCTTTCTGCAGCATGTAGTACCGCTTGAAGATATTGCCGTAGAACTTCGATCCGGGAGCCTTCTGCAAACGAAGCCTGCCTTCGGAACCCGTAGCCAGATTCTCCGTGACCACGATATTGTCAAAGAGATTCCATGCATCGCCGTAAGCCAGCGTTCCGAGTCCCGCCTTGAGCATATCGGCAAAGGGGTTGTAGAAATCGCCCGGCTTGAGATCCTTCATCTTGGCTTTGGCACCCAACCCCTCGGCAATGCTCTCGTCCGTAGGATCGTCGTTGAAGTCGCCCATGGCTACGACCTTGGTCGCCGGGTTGATCTTCAGCACGGAATCCGCAATGCGGCGCATCTGCTCCCCGACGGCAATGCGCTTGAATTCCGAAGCGTCCTTGCCGCCCAGCCGCGAAGGCCAGTGCGCAACCATAAAGAAGAAGGGTTCGTTCTCGATGGTTCCCCACATCGTCAGGATGTCACGGGTCTTGAAGTTGGGAAGCTGCGGCACGACGGTTTTCACCGGGAAACTGCCCTCCAGTTTGAACACATCGGGACGATACATGAAAGCCACATCGACGCCGCGGGCTTCGGGCGAATCGTAATGCACGATACGGTAGTTGCCGGGGGCCAATTTGGGCGTCGCCACAATGTCCTCCAGCACCGAGCGCGTCTCGACTTCCGAGACGCCGATAACAGCCGGATAATTCTTGTCTGCGGCAGCAATGTCGAAAAGCACCCGCTCGATATTGCCGAGCTTCTTGAAATACTTGGCGGAATTCCACTTCTTGGGACCTTCCGGCGTGAACTCGTCGTCATGCACCTCCGGATCGTTGATGGTGTCGAAAAAGTTCTCCAAGTTATAGAACATCACCTTGCAGGGCTTCTGCGCAAAGCACATTACGACGAACGCCGCCAAGAACAAAGTGAATATCAGTCGTTTTTTCATCGTTCTGAAATTTTAAGGTTTTACAATCCCCAAGAGGCGGCATCCTTCTGCGTCTTGACCTCGGCAGGCAGCGTGGGGAAGAATTCGAACTTGGTCAGCTCTTCGATCTCCTTGACGCTCTTCACCCAGCTTTTGGCCTCACCCTGACCGCCTTCGTTGGCCACCCAGAATCCGATGGACTTGAGCTGGCCGGCCGAATAATCACCTAGTTTATCACCAGCCTGACGGATGTTACCCTTTACCGTGCGGACAAATACTTTAAAATAGTAATTCGGCACAGGACATAACTTACCGTCGCGGTCTGCCGTCGTAAGCGTACTACCGGGATTCCAATATGCACCGGTTACGACATACAGCGTGTCGGAACACATCCAATGGTCACGGGCCATTTTCTCAAGGTCCGCCCACGGATGCTGGTTCAGGCTGGAGTTCTGGGGCGTCATATTCGAGAAATAGAAAGTCTGCGCCTGCATCGTGGCATTTCCGCTACGGTCGGCATTGGGAATCTGATGGCCGCGGTCGTAATTCGCCGCAGGATAACTACGGGTCAAATTAGCCTGATATTCAGCTGCGATCTTGGGATCATACGCCCATGTTTCCACGCGTCCCGACCCCGTATACGAACTATGCAGCGGATAAGCCACCCACCATGCGGCATACTTGGTTTTGTCGAGACACAACGTATAGTTACGGGCGTTATACCACTGATTCGTATTCTGATTCTTGAGCTGAGCGAAATGTGATACATAAATATAATTGCTATTCACCTTTTCGGCAGGAATCTCAGGCCAAACCAGATTGTGACCGGTCTCATATACATTGTCGTTCGACGAAGTACTGTACTGGACGAGTTCAAGCTCGACGGGCATCTCGCCTTCGAACTCGAACCTGATCAGGGCATGCCGCTCGTCCTTGGTGTTGTTCGGCCAATAATAGACATACTGATTCTTGTCGGACAAACTCGTTCCGACCTTTCCCGTCTTGACAGTCTGGCCTCCCGGCGCTGTCCGGTTAAACGAAATCCATTCGGCTCCCGAAGTGATTTCAGCCGTCCACGGCGTCCCCGTATCTCCGGTCACGATCAGCACGGCAGCGCCCTCCTGATCGGGATGCACGGTCTTGGAAGGGTCCCACTCCACCGAGTTGGCTCCCCCGCCTCCCTTATTGTCGGAATCCTTACCGCACCCCGTAAAGGCGACAGCTATCAGCACCATCGCCGCAAGGGAAGCGGCAAGCATCCGCGAACTATATTTATATATCAACGTCATTCAATTAAAAACTAAGTGCGAAAATACGCATTTTAAGACAACCTTCCCCCGGCAGGATGTTCCTGCCGGGAGAGGGAGTGTCGATATTCGGTTATTCTGCCGGGTTGATAGCAACAGACTTAATATAAAAAGCCTTACCGCTTCCTGCTACACTAGTTGCATTATCCCATGTTAAAACAATGTCACCTTCAACAGCTACTGCATTTTCAAATGTATATTCGGCAGCCAAAGACGTCAAATCAGCAGTGCTATTTCCATCACAAACAAATGTCGTAGATCCGACCTGCACCTTCAAAGTTACATTAGCACTAGCAGCTCCACTGCTATTAACAACAATCTTTTTCACCCCACCAGTATATGCCGTGGATTTCAATACAAATTGGCTGGCCGGTTGATTCTTAGATCCAACCTGAACACCTTTATTATTGTCGTTTCCAAAGTAGAACGATGATCCCGACCAAGTAGGACTCGTAATCCATTCCAACTCTGGCGTACCTTTAACGATGGTCACACCATCGGCTTTCGAACCTAAATCACCATTTACAAGGCTCCAAACATATGCAACACCGGGAGTTACTTCACCACCCGACGATTTTTTCAACTGCGTCAAAGCAACTGTAGCATCGTTTCCTCCGGTAGCCGTAATAGTCAGAGTCTCTTTAATGTCCGTATCGCCCGTATTGGCGGTTTTAGGCGAAATCTTCACGGTCGTTCCCTCGACCGACGCGTTGAAGGAAGTCAGCGAAGATAACGTAAATCCATTGAAATTCACACCTTCGATCGTCACAGTCTTTTCAGCCGTATCATCCGACGCCCACGATAACGAAGAAGGAGTTACATCGATAATCATAGGGGCCGTAGACTTAAAGTTCTTCACGTCGTCGAGATTACGGGGAAGAATTTGGTTCTGACCGGAATACACCGCACCGATACCCGTAATTTCGGCAGTCGTTGCGATATAAGGCTGATCTTTGAAAGTTGTCCAAGCATTTTTATTGAGGTATACGGCTAAGTTAGCTCCTCCGGCCGTCAGCGTACGGGTCGTATTCGCTCCGCTGTCCATCCACATGCCGGCAGCACTCGTCGTAGCTTCGATCGTGACGGGCATATTGAAATAATTCGAAATATCGGCGACCGAATTCACCTTGATAGGAGTTACTGCATTACCGCTCGACTGCACGATCACTTCACCGGTCCCGATTTCCGAAACCTGAGGAATCGAATTGCGGATCTGACCTTTTGCGACACCTGCCGTTAGCGTGACGAGCACTTTATCGCCCAGTTTATAGTCACCTTCACTCCAAAATACCGAGTTGTAAAGCGAAATACCGTTTCCACCGGTCGTAGCTCCGGGAGTCATCACGTAAAGCGTACCGAAAGAAGCATTGCCAGCTTTGGGATCACCGCAAATTACACCTTCGAAGGTATAAGTCACATTTTCGTCGATCACCTCGGCAGCAGAAGTCGCCGTGATCTTGGCCAAGAGTTCGGGAATCGTAATTGTTGTCGCACCGCCGCTTCCGCCGGTCGTTACGAACGTCTTATGATCGCCGTAAAGAATATCACCGGTGTTGGGAGTCGCGTAGGCGCGGAAAGCGTACTGCGTCTCCTTCGTCAGGCCGGTAACGTCTACGGTCCATGTCGCAGCCTTCGTTGCGGCCGGAACTTTCACGGAGCCTGTCCAATCGGGCGTATTTCCCGTGGCGAAGACCACATACTCCACGCCGACGGCCGAATAGTCGGCCAGATCGGCATTGGCGATCGAGCCGCCCAGCGTCACCGTCGTCTCGGCTACATTCGAAGCGTTGGCCGTCGTAACCGCAGGCGTAGCGGCACCGCCGCCCAAATCGATCTCTGTCCCACCCGTGCCAACGAAAATACGGACATCATCAACACGAGTTCCGGTCGCACCACTCGGATATTCAATTTTCAAAGAAAGACGTGAAACAGTATTTTTCAGCGTAATATCAGCCGATGCCCATTTCCAAGCCGGAGTTGCATCTACATTTTCCAGATTATACGCTATTTCAGTCCAATTTTCGGCATCTGACGAAAGATAGAGTTTAATGACATCCTTTTGGGGATCGAAAGCATCAGTATTACCATACAATCCAAAACGGATTGACAGATTCTTTTCAGTTGTAAGAACAAGATCCTGCACCGTAAAATATGCATTCTTACCTGCCTGCAACCACATCAAGCCTTTACCTGAAAAGCCCGCGCTTGTCGGAGAAGCCGTTGTTGCCGTCCAACGGTTCGAAGCGTAAGCTGTTTTATAGTCTGACGTACCGGAAACATAACCGAATCCGCTGCGAATCACATACGGACTTTCATTGATATAAGGCCACTTGTCGAGTTTCTGTTCCAAATCACCGAACGATTCATAGAATATGTCGTTCGACACCCCCTTCTGTGATACCGCTATCGTCTTGGTGCCAAAATCATTGCTGACGACTATCGAACCCAGATTTTTTATTTCCGAAGAAGCATTGGCCTCAGAAGCAGTTACGGTAATCGAAGTGTCGGAAGCCGTACCCGTAGTTTTGTCGATCGAGAAGCCTGAACCGGAAACAGTCGCTTTCCAGTCACCGGTAGACGTAACCGTAATTTTTGCCGTCGCTCCGGCTGCATCACCGAGAGAAATGGCCGTAGGATCGACAACAAGCGATCCGGTAGCTCCCCCATTGAACGAGACATCATCCAATCGATAGGTGTTGTTATGCCCTACATAACGGAAAGCTACATATACTTTATCAGAAGCGGCATAAGCCGAAAGATCGGCAGACTCGTCAAAGTACACGTTGATCTCATTTACCCCCTCTTTATACTCGATTGTCTTAACAACAGTCCATACACTGGGATCGGTAATCGTTTCGTTTGTTACCGTGGTAGAAGCTACGATCTCAATCTTGCTGTCGTCAGCTGCACTTGCCGTTGCATTGAAATACCATGCCAGTTTGAACGTCAACACTTTATTATCCGCAGCTTTCACATTAAACGGAGTCATTATAGCATAAGCCGTAACGGTCTTCTGCGTTGAGCTGTAAGGAGCACACTGAAGATAGAACGTGTCTCCAAATACACTGCCGAACCATCCCAATTTAGGATTGGCCGGATACCCAGCATCACTCGAAGTAAACGCCCAATTGGGAGAATCGTAAACAACACCACTAATAACATCGTTGAAACTGTCGCCAAACTGCGTCACAACAGTAGTCGGAAGCTCTACATCACCGACAGGCGGTGTCACGGAGCCATTATCCAAATCGACCTGCTGTCCACCGGCACTCGTCACCAAAGTAACATCGTCAATACGATAGTTGCCGTCAGGCTTCTTAGTGGATAAGAATTTAATATACAGATGTTCCGAGAATTCCTTCAACGTAAAGTTCAACGTTGCAAGATTCCAGTTTTTCTCAGCCACAAAGTTTTCGAAAGTATAGGGAATGGCATTGGTCCATTTTTCGCCGTCTTTACTGAATTGAACGGTCAGCTGATCGTAGATCTCAATATTGGGAGCATTGAAATAACTTGCGCCGAAAGTCAAAGTATATCCGGTTTGGCCCTGAGGAAGCGTAATATCCTGAACCGTAAAATAAGTGTTTCCGGTGCCAAACATCAAATTAGAACCACCGGAACCTTCATAGGCACTTCCGTTGCCGACACTGGAAAGATTACTGCGAATATCAACCCCTTCACCGGCATAAGTTACGGTCGAAGAGCCTTCACCGGTCTTATCCCAGCCATCGTATGAAGCAACCGGAGTTTTATCTCCCGTCGTTCCGAAAGTTTCTTTATAAACAAGTTTTTCGGGAACGACTTCACCCTGGTTAATGGTAACCATCTTGGTGAAATAGGCGCCGTAGGAGTTCTTGAGCTGGAAACTCAGCGTTGCCGTACGGCTCTCGTTGCTTGCGGGGATCGAGAATTCGACCTCGGTCGTACCGGCTTTTCCATCGGTCGCGGAAGGAGTCACCCAGTCTGCGCCCGATTCGAAAGCGAGCGTCCACGGACGATTGCTTTTCACCGTAACGGCAGACGCACCTTCGGCCACGCCCTCGGCGGAAAAGGTCAATGCTTCGGGAGCAACCTCAAGATAAGGCATCCCGTCGTCATCGTTATCATCCACACACGATGTAAACGCCGTCGCGGCGATCAGGAACATCGCACCGAACAATAACCTCAAAAGGTTTAACTTTTTCATAGAAGAGTTGTTTAAAATTGATTAAAAACTTTTATTTTATTTCTAAAAAAACTTACGATCCCTTACATAATGTGAATATTATGCCTCAAATTTAAAATTATTTTCCGGACCGGCAAAAGCATAAACGCCTTTTTTATATTACGATTAGGTTAATTAGCGGACATCGGCGGCGGACACCATCGGAGACAAAAGCCCCGGAATACGCACGTTTCTGCATATTCCGGGGCTAATAGTCTTTCGGGATCAACGGATGCGGTCGGCCGCGCGCACCATCAGTTCGTCGCGGAAAACCGCACGTGCGGCGAGGTATGCGAAAAGCAGGCAAACCAGCGGCAGCACGACGGCAGGTTTCAGTACCTGCGTATGGAACGTCTGTTCCGCAAACACCCGGTAGCTGAGAAAGTAGTACACGCCTTCCATAACGGCGGAGCCGACGAGCAGCACCATTTCAACCACGCAGAGCCGGAGCTGGAGCAGGCGGCGCTTGAACAGGAAAATCGTAATAAACGGCAGCACGCAGGCCAGCGCCAGCACGACGCCCATATAAACCGTCGGCTGCACGGCTTCGCCGGCAGCGGTTTTCAAAGAAAAGGCATACAGCCCGAACTCTCCGGCCTCGCCGGCGAACCACGCAAGCGGAGCGAAAAGCGTAACGGCCATAAGCGCCGTGACAATCAGCATGTAAAGCGTTTGGATTCGTTGTATCATAGGGTCATAAAGTTTTATCTATCAAATATTTGTTCCTGTCGGAGGAGCCGCGGTTGATAAGCTCGCCCAAAAATCCCGCCAAAAACAGCTGGACTCCAAGGATAATCGCCAGAATCGCCAAATAGAAAAGCGGCTGATCGGTAACCGCCCTCAGCGGCAGTTCGTGGACCTGCTTCCAGATTTTGGCGGCGATGATCCAGACCGTCGTGCCGCCGCCGATAAGGAACATCAGCGTCCCCAGACTGCCGAAGAAATACATCGGCGAGCGGCCGAAGTGCGACATGAAGAGTACGGAAATCAGGTCGAGATAACCTTTCAGCATACGTTCGAGACCGAATTTCGAACGACCGTATTTGCGGGCGCGGTGCTCCACCGGCTTCTCGCCGATGCGGCGGAAACCGGCTTGCTTGGCCAGTATCGGAATGAAACGGTGCATCTCGCCGTAGACTTCGATCGCCTTGACGACCTTGCGGCGGTAGGCTTTCAAGCCGCAGTTGAAGTCGTGAAGCCCGATTCCCGACACGGTGCGGGCCGTCCAGTTGAAAAACTTGCTGGGCCAGCGTTTGCCGATCGGATCGTAGCGCTTCTTCTTCCAGCCCGAAACCAGATCGTATCCCTCTTCGAGGATCATCCTGCGCAATTCGGGAATCTCGTCGGGCGAATCCTGCAGGTCGGCGTCCATCGTGACGACGACCTCCCCTTCCGCAGCCGCAAAACCGCAGTACAAGGCCGCGGATTTGCCGTAGTTACGGGCGAACCCGATGCCCCGCACCGCCGGATACTGCTTTTTGAGGGATTCGACGACGCTCCACGAATCGTCGGACGAACCGTCGTCCACCAAGATAACTTCGTAGGTATAGCCGTGCTCCGCCGCCACGCGGTCGATCCATGCGACCAGTTCGGGCAGCGATTCCGCCTCGTTGTAGAGCGGCACTACAACCGATATGTCGAGTTTATTCATCTTCTGCTTTACAGTTCTTACTCACCGGCCTGCGTATCGAACGGCCGCGGAGCGCGCGAAAGCACACCTGCAATGATAAGGCCGAAAACAGCGCCGAAGAGCAGGCTTACCCAGATACCGCCCCAGACGGTCGCAAGCACCGAGGGGGCAGGCGCGGTCTGAATCTGCTCCAGCGACTGGGCCATCACCGACTCCATCGACGCCGGCACGCCGCCGCCCAACGCCATCATGTCGGTCAGCGCTTCGACCAGCCGGGAGGTGTAATTCGAATACCCCATGATCAGGTGCAGGTAGATATATTGCACGCCTCCGACGATGACGCCAGCAAAGGCCGACACCGCCAGCACGAAGAGATATCCCTGTCCGAAGGAGAATCCCTCCTCGGCCGAATAGAGTTTCGAACGGTTTCGCGTGAAGCGGTGCAGCAGGTAATAGTGCAGGACGACGACTCCGATCCATTCGACCGTCATCAGGGCATAGTACTTCATGCTGCCCGAAAGTGTCATCATCGTCTCCAAGGCCATCGAAACGGCCAGTATGGCCCCGATAATCGCCCCGCATTTCGCGGCATCGTTCCAGAAATTTTGCTTTTCCATTATATCATTCAGAATTATCAGTTCCCAATCATTGCAGCTCGCCCTTGCCCTCGCGCAGGATTTCGGGTTCGTCGCCCGTGAGATCCACGACCGTCGTCGGCACATTGTCGCCGACGCCGCCGTCGATCACCAGCGCCACATCGCGGCCGTACCGCTCGTGGATCAGTTCGGGATCCGTGGTGTATTCGACCACTTCGTCGTCGTCCTTCACCGAGGTGGTGATAAGCGGACATCCCAGCGCCGCGACGATAGCCCGCGGAACGGCGTTGCCGGGAATACGGATTCCGATCGTACGCCGCTTTTCGAGCGCCTTGTCGGGCATGCCCGACGATGCCGTCAATACGAACGTGAAAGGCCCCGGCAGGTTGCGCTTCAGGATGCGGAACGCCGCATTGTCCACCCGGCAGTACTCGGCCGCCTGAGCCAGATTTTCGAAAACCACCGTAAAGGCCTCGGCGTCCTTGCCCTTCATGCGGCGCAGC
>ERZ779896.2285-NODE-2285-length-13550-cov-3.162727_pt1 | contig 13550 bp, 13 predicted proteins | sample MGYA00511067_ERZ779896 | MGnify/ENA primary metagenome ERZ779896 (study PRJEB29588, sample SAMEA2161597) | human gut metagenome | biome: human gut; feature: human-associated habitat; material: faeces | place: Denmark | collected 2008/2010 ...
GTATAGGCAGGAATATTCTGCCGGGGATCCTTTTCCTGAATAACCGGAAGCGTGTAATAGTAATTTATTGCAACTTCATCATTTTTGTTGATATGACGTGTAAAAAAGAGAAATGAGAACAGCAAAACCAATATCTGGCCTGCAATCCCAAAAAGCAGAATGGTTCGTCTGTTCATGATTTCCCCCCTGCGTCTTCCTGATCAGGAAAAAAATATAAAACAGAAAGAGTTGCATTGAGCACCAGATACTCGACATTGAGCTGATTGTTCGGCCGAATGGTAAAATTTTTCCAATATACGCGCGGTGTTTCCGTGTATAGAAAATTCATGAATTGTAAGAGTTCAGATATTTGCACGTCTGCAGAAAAGTTCAGTTCATATGAAAAAAGACCTTCTGCAATATCAGTCCGGCGGATATCGCTCATGGAACGGATTTTCAGGTTCGATGCATTTGCAGCTTTTTCAATCCGTTCACGAAATATTGCCGGAGCTTGGGAAAACGGAGACTGAATTGCTGTAGATCGCAATAAATGAAATGGGCGCAATTCTTTTTTTATTTGCGAATTCATTTGTACAGAGCGGTCAATCTTTTGCGTTATGCGCTGTATTGCATCTCTTTTATTCTGAATCCGACCTTCCGTGAAAGGAAGCGGACGATTGGGATAACAGATGAAATAAAGCGAAAGAAGCAACAATACCCCTGGTGGAAGCAGATAAAGCAGATATTTTGGAATTTGAGGCATCACGGCAGTCTGCTCCTCAATTTAAGATAAAAGATCGTCCGGTTGTCACTGCTTCGATTTTTCCGCAGATTCAGCAACTGATAAGAGTTGCCTTTGTCCAACAGACGGTACAAATTCAAATCATCTTTTGCTGAACTGATTGTAAGATCAATCTGGCTTCCTGTCTGTGAATAGTGTGTAATCCACATGTGACGCGGCAACCGCTCTGCAAGTTCGCCCAAAAGAGGCAGGACAAGAGCTGTTCCTATTTTAGCCTCAGATATTTTTTGGAAAAGCTCCTCATCATTCCCGAGGCGGCCAAATTCAGCCTGAGATTCTTTATATAACTTAGTTTGAGATGCTTGTATCTTGGATAGTTTGCTGTATTCTTTTGAAAAATCCTGATATTTGGTATACAGAATACTGAAAAACAGTAAAAGACATATTGCGAAGCCAAGCCAATACAGAAACTTTATGGTTTTATATCGTTCCGGGCGAAGTGCTGAAGGAAACATATCCTGAACGGATTTGATGTCATTCAAAGCGGAATCTGACTTTAAATATTCCAGAAATATTTTCAGAACGGACTCTTTTTCTTCTCGACACAGCAGATCAGCTGGAACAAACGCATCACAACGAATCTTTGTTTTCTCTATTGCCGAAATTACTTTGTCGAATTCCTCCCGGTGTATTGCATAAATGGAGAATCTCTTTTTATCTTTGGGATAAGAGCGGTATCCCCACACTACTTCATCCGGTGATACGGGTAAAAAGTCTTCCATTTCAAAAGAAAGGGCATTAACCAAGTTCTTTCCGGTCAAAACTTTAGGAAGCGAAATATCATGAACAATGGTTTTCTGTGTCTGAACCAGCAGATATACAGCATCAAAATCGTTAGCATCAAAAATAGCAATAGGAACATCGTGAAGATTGGAAACGACATTCCGCCGTAAATTTACGGATGTCATTTTCATATTACAGTTCTTGTCAACTTCGATGATTCCAACCAGCATTTTTTACAGTCCCCATCTTTTCTGCACTACAATACATGGAATTCAGGGTTTTTCAAATAATATACAGCTACAGTTATTGAAAATACAGCAACAAAAATGCCAGTAAAAGAAAAAATATTGTCAATAGAATTTTTGAAAGCACGACCTGTTTTCTGCTTGCGGAAGCCAGTGACAGAACAGATATACCGCTCAGAACCAGCAAAAAGATTCCGCATAACGGCAAAATGAAAACAAGGTTATACAAGATCAGATAGAAAAACCAGGAAGTCAATATTCCGTTTTCTCTGATCAACAGCATAATGGTTGGCACATATACCTGACCAGTGCAGACACTCTCCAAAAGAGTTACGGCTGTCCCCAAAATAAAAATTCCCGGAATCATAAAAGCATTTCTACGCAAACGGCGAAGCAAAGAGTGGATGATATTTTTTATTCCCTGTGGCAATTGCAATGAAATATCATTTGAGTTTTGTGAATGCAAGAATCTGCAGGCATCCCGAAAAGACAATACTGCCAGAAACAATAGAATGACGACCATTCCATAATTCAGAATTTGTTTCAAGGTCTCCAGATAAAAGGCAAAGGAAAGAAGTTGATACAAGCCTAACCCAAGTAGTAAATAAGTAAGAAAACACGCTGAAATATAAATCATTCCAATCAGGGCAAGTCTTTTTCTGGTAACTTTTGCCGCGCTTAAAATACTCATGAAAAAAATTAAGGTGATAAAGACGCAAGGATTGATTCCATCCAGAAAACCGGCTGCAATAACCGTTCCCAGCCTGATTTTCTCTTTTAACTTCTCTTCGTCCGGCAAAACAATTGCATTGCTATCTTTGCCTGATGCGGAATCTGTCCGGACGGCTTCATATTCCGATTGAATGACTTCCCTCAAGTTGTTCTGAATTGCTTTACTTCCCCCCAGAAGATATTTCCGATTGACAACCATATAAACATGAGCGTTGGATTCATCATGAAATTTTTCCAGAATACTGAACAGGAGGAGAAAGTTTTTTTCCTGAGAAAGGTCATACTCCGTAAAAGTGAACTTGCCCTTCAATTCTTCTCTGATCTCCGGTAAGATCAGTTGATTAACCTCTCTGCATTCCTGGCAGTTCGGCTGATAAAAATATTCTACAGATACTTCCCGTGCGTGTAAAAAACAACAAAATACCAAACATAGCAACAGGATCAATAAAAGTTGATGGTTTTGGAACCGAGAAGATAACATTTGTCAGCCTGCCTATTGCTTTGATTGGGGAGAAATATTGCTTTCAGGTAAAATCGTAATTGAATTCAGTAACTGTGCGACAATTTTTCTTAGCCTAGAAGCATAATCAATGTCCAACGGATATCCAAACATTAATCCTCTTGTCTTTTCTTTTGGGGAAGTATTTTGCAGAAACATCATGATTCTTGCTTCGCTTGATATAAAAATATATGTTCATGATGTGAAATTTCAAATATATAAGAATCACATATTACATATATATCCACATAGTGAGCTTCAGAAGGATATAATGACATATTGATGAAAAAAGACTTCAGTTCTGAAAAATTTTCTAAAATAACGCCTCCCAAATGATTTAGAAAATTATGTTTTGTCATATACATGATAGCCTTATCATATTGCCTAAATTTAGGAGCATGCCAAGGCAATAGATTGTCTCTGTAGTGACATGCATAACCTTGCGTAATGCCTGATCTTTTAATTTCCTGAATTACATTTTTGACATTAGCAGAAACATCAAAATTTTTCACATATGAATATAAGTTATTACTTGCAATTTCATCGCTGGTGTCAAGATAATCCCAAAAGCTATCGTCAATAAAATGCTGTTTTAAATTTGCTAAATACATAATTTCCTCTTAAAAGGTTGGATATTTGGGAGTATGTGTTCCATCTGGGTGCTGAATATCCCAGTGAGGACGATGTGTACCCTTATGATCTGTCGGTTCCCAAACATTCCCTTTCTTGTCAGGGTAGCCAGTACCATTAGGGCATCTTACTTTTTGTCCATTCCAATTTTTAGGTGGTTTAAATCCATCTTTGGGTAAAGGTATCCCATTACCTCTTGGTAAATTTGGTTTAGGCAACACACCTGTGGGAGGTTTGGGTTTAGGCAAGGTCGAAGGATTTACACGTGGGACAACTGGTTTTGCAAATAAAACAACACCATGAGCTCCTAATGCATCAAATTGAGAGAATGGATTATTAAAAATAAAATTATACAAATTCCATCCCCCTTGTTCTTCGATAGGATCTCTGGAGAGCCATCGTCCGAGTTCGGGGGAATAATATCTGTAGTTGTAATATACCAGCCCCGTTTCCATATCAGAGTATTCACTGCTGAAACGGAAGGGATTCTCTCCCGCGTATTCTCCACTGGAAGCTGTCAAGGAGCCGAACGGACTGTATTCGTAATGCGCAACAATACCGCCATTCTCATCTGACAGCTCCGTGATGTTTTTGTTCGCATCCGTGTGATAGAAATACGTCTTATTGACTGCCGCATCATAGACGGAAACCGGAACATCAAGCCCAAAATCTTCACTCTGCCAGACATAACGGCGAACCAGAGCATCTCCATTGAGTCCGTCAAACTCCTCGATCAGTTTGTAGCCGTCATAGACAAAATTCAGATGTTTGACCAGTGTATTGTTCTCGTAAACTTTCTTATAAATACGCCGCCCCATATAGTCATAATCGAACTCCAGCTTCATGCCGCTTGCGGCATTTTCCGCTTTGATCAGACGGTTTTCACCGTTCCAGGTGTAAGACCAGACTCCGTTCGTCAGCATGTTGCCGTCCGCATCATAAGTCGGAACTACGGCATTCACCGCTGTATACTGGTTGAGCGAATTCGTCGTATAAGCATAGACCGTTCCGGCAAGACTGGCGCTCAGACGGTTCCCGATCGGATCGAAAGAATACGCATAGCTGTAGGCGCTGTTCACATCCGAAGTTGCTCCCGTCACTTCCGAACGGTCGTTGTAACTGTAGTTCAATGTTTCAGGCCGGCTGAACACACTGCCTGAACGGCTCATGGACGTCCGACGACCAAGCGCGTCATTCACATAGGCATACCTGCTCCGGAGTTCCGTCTGATGCTGGTTCTCAAGACTTGAGACCAGATCACGGTGGGATTCGTAAGTCCAGGCACTGTTCACCTCGTTCGGACGGGTCACACTGCCCAACAGATCGCTGTTGGCCGTGTAGGAATAGGAGATATTATTGATCTGATTCAAACGTCCGTAAGCGTCATAACCGTAGCTGTGGTTCCCCGTCAGCCCCGTATATCTGCCTTTGACTCCGGTTGTCGCATAGGTATAGGACAGCGTGCGATTGCCGAGCGTCTCCCCCGTCAGGTCAAAATAGCTGTTATAGGTGAAATTTCTCGTCCCGGCTGCATCGCTCACACTGGACAGATTCCCAAGACGGTCATATGTACGGACGATGTCCGGCGTGCCATCGGAATAATCGGCCTTCAGAAGCTCGCCTGTGGCATTGTCATAAGTGTAGGTCGTCACCAGCGCCTGACCTGCCGCCTGACGTGCCCACGTCCGGGTCTGAAGCTTGCCGTCAGAGGTATAGGTATAGGATACGGAATGGTTCTGCGCATCCGTTTTCGACGTCACAAGACCGCTCGAGGCATCATAACTCCAGGTGGTTACATCCGCGTTTTCGCTGCTCGGCCAATTCGGGGAACTCCACGAACTCCCGCTGCGGTAGGTTTTCTGCTGAATCTTCTGGCCAAGGCTGTCATACTCCAAGGCCACGGGGTAGACGCTGTCTCCCCACTGGTAAATCTGCTGACCGTAAGAGTTATAGGAATAATAGGTGTATTGGTTCAACGCGTTCTTGACGGATTTCAGGCGACCCGTCGTTTCCTCATAATCGTAGGTCGTCACATGTCCCGCAGGATCCGTCATGCTCTGAAGCTGACCCGTTTTACCCGTCCCGCTGCTGTAATAGCTGTAAGTGCTCGTCCCTGTCCGGGGATCAGTCGACGAGACCTTACGTTCAAGACCGTCATAACTATAACTGTACAGCAAACCGCTTTTGCTTTTCTCGGAGACTAGAAGAGCATTCTCCAAGATCCGCTCCGACGGGATGACGGAATCGGGATACGTGACGGTTGTGGTGACTGTCTTGCCGGAGCGATTGATTGTGGTCCGAAATTCCGTAATATTCCCATAGCGGTCTATCTGATATTTTAACGCAGTAACACCGCCCGGCAGGTTGGTCAGCTGTATTTTCTCCGTATTGAGAGTGGTCACGGCATCACTGTCCTTCACGCCGTAAACCTTGGACTCATTCACAAAGAACAGCGAAGTGTTTTCCTTGATATATCCATAATTCCTCTCCTGGATACGGTCGCTGGAAGCCAAGTCCAAAGTCCCGTTCCCGTTCACATCCAGACCGGAGCGGATCAACGTGCCAAGCTCATCATAAACATAAAGACGGCTGGCTTCTCCGGTCTTGTCAACCTTGATCTTATTACCGTATTGGTCATAGAAATTCTCCGTCGTGACGATACTTCCGTTATAACCGGATTTTTCGACCTTCACATCATGACCCAACATATTTTGATAGGTCTTTTTCCAGTGGGAACTGTTTTCACTTCCCCAGCGCACCATGGTCCAATAACAATTAGAGGAAGTATCAACTCCATAATCATAATATTCAGCAGGTTGAGCTGTTCCGGTGATGCTTTTGATTTTTCCGTCCAGATAGTATTCTGTAATCAGGGTAAAGCCTCCAGGGAAAGTTTTAGTGGTGATCCGGCCGCGGTTGTCTGTGGGAGGCGTATAAGCATAAGTGGTTGTCCGCCCTTGTTCATCAATGACTTTCAAAAGACGTCCCAGCATGTCATATTCGCTTTGTATTGTCAAACTCAGATTGCCTGCCTGCTTCTTGAGTTCAAGAACTCTGTTATGTGCGTCATACACATAATTTGTAGTAAGATCAGGCGAATTACCGTATCCCTTCTTAATTTGAGTGGCAGGACGTGTCAAAGGATCATAAGTATACAATATCTCTGTGCCATTTTCTTTTTTGGCAGATGTCAAGCCGCAACATCCCCATGTATAATCGCTTTCCTGATTATTCGAAATAAGTCGTTTGATAACCTGATGCCGTTCATTGTAGACTTGGGCAGTCCAAAATATTCTTTCATAACCAGAACCGGTATAAATATATTTTTCTATCAGAACCTCGTCACCGTGACCATCCTTGACAGTAACTTCCCGGGTAGTCTTGAATGCAATACCATTGGGATGATTTTGAGTCGTAATTGTTTTTATTGTGCGGAATGCACTTCCGGTCGAGTCTGCCACAAAAGAACGGGACTGGGGATCATAATTTCCATATTCATAAGTATAATTTTCTATTATACCATTGGCATTTTCAATAGTTTTTATTCGATCTGCTGTTGCTGCTCCAGAATTGCCGGGATAATAGATTCTAGTTGTCCGCATATTGCCGGCATCCCCGTAACCAGCTGTTGCAGAAGCTGCCTTTTCTGTAATTTTTATCAGAGAATTATTTACTATTTTATATACATGAAAAGTCTTTTCAACCACAGTATTCTGGATTTTCCGGATCACTGTTCTCGGGCGGACATCCTCTTCCGAAATGATATCTGCAGGATCGTGAGATTCATATTGATTTTCAATTGATTCATTTACGGCAGAAGTGGATTTATACGAAGCATTCTTGAAACCTCTTGTCAATAAATTCCTACGTCCATCCGTATTGAATGTATATGTTTCCCATTTTCCTGTATAATACTTGCGAGCCTTATATTTTGAATAACTTCCGACTTGTGAAGCATCTTCATGAAATTCAATGAGGTCTGTCAATGCCAATCCATCGGGATCATAAATTGTTTTATGCAACATACCACCCCACGGATATTTATAAACAAATTCCTTTTTATGGAAAACAAGTCTGTCATTGAGCTGAGGATCAAATGTTTTATGCTCAACAATCAGCTCATTGGAATTCTGGTTCCATCTTTCACTTTTTATTCTTTTCCTTAAATTTCCTCCGGAAACAACGCTCCATTGCCCTGTCTGATCATTAAACGTCCAGTCATATGTGTATATATTTCCGCTAGATGTTTTGGATATAAGAATTCGATCATAATTAACAACGGTCTGTCCTGAAACAGGTAAATGTTCCGGATGAATTCCAATAGAGTAAACTGTATGCGGCTCGGAATTTGTCTGATAGAGACCATTTACCTTTCCTGTAATAGCACTATGCGGATAAAGCCGAATCTGATAACTGTAGGCATCAGTGATGACAATATCTGCCAACCCGTCCGCACTGGAGTAAATCTGGCGTAAACTTCCGGCAGAATCTTTGATGATATCTATGCCGATATTCTTATTGTCATAAGTGAATTGTTGTCCTGTAGGAGAAAACAATGCAACTTGCTTTCCTGTCTCTGCTGAAAAACGGGCAACAGAACCATTATTGAAGATGCGGTCATAATAACTTTTCCCATTTTTTTGTATTTCTTGCAAAGAGGAAGAAAAATTACGCTGGCGTCCTGATGGCTTTGCTTTTTCAAGCCTGTTGCTATTGACTGTTCGTATATTCTGATTAGCTGATGCAGAGGTCAATCGGTACGTTACGGAATAGCCATTTGGTCTTTTTATTGAAATCGCGCCAAGATTTTCTGTTCCTGTCTGAATAATTTCTGAATTGAGATTTGAAACATATAATAATCCTGCAGGAGAAACAATATTGGCAGACGGCTTTTCTTTATGTAGGCGTAAATAACCTTGCGGCAACTGCGTTGAATTTAAATTCTGACCAAATTGTATTTTCAACTCTATTGAGCTTGGACAATCTCCTGTATCTCCATCACAGCTGGCAGAACATGACTCGGGATCCCCAGTGTCACCTTCATCTTCTCCTTCTCCTTCCCCCTCTTCCTCACTATCATCATTCGCACCATCTTCACCGTCACCACCATCTTCATCACCATCTTCGCCACCAGTAGAATTTTCATCTGTATATCCGTTATCATCATTTGTCGGTAAATTGGCGAGCACAGAAAAAAAGAAAGAGTGTCCTAACAAAAGGCTAAAGATAAAAAATAATTTCAAATAAGAAGAAAGAGAGCTCAAAGTTATATGCTTGCCTGTTTTCATGAAAGTTTGCCTGATCTATTAAATATTTAGAAAGAAATGATTTTGATCTAATTGTCTACTGGATTATTGAATAGACTCTGAAAAGACAAGTTTTCTTTTCACTTTATCTTTTTTCCACATAAGCAGGAGGAATGTCAGAAAGGAGGCTGGAATTACGGCTAAATTACCAATATATTTTGAATATTTGATCACTTGCATTGGGTCATATCCCAGCCAATGGGCAGAAAGCGGGAGAAGCGCTCCTAATATAAAGGCAAATGCAAAAGCCAGAAATATGAAGCGGATAAAATAATTACACCAAGTCCAATAAAACTTGAAATCATGAGAAGAAGAATTGGGAATCGACAGAATAAAAGGAGAATTTTTAAACTTCCTATTGATTACATAAAAAAATGTGAACAGGGTTGCCAGCAAATTAGCAAAAAAACCATATGATAATGCAAAGATAAAAAGTTTTTGAGGCATAAAACCGACAAGGCTCAAAAGATTAAGCAACCCACCACCTACTAACAGCAAGGCAACAAACAAAGCTGCATATCTCCAGAAAAATCTCCACCACGCATACAAAACAAGCTTAAACTCGATTCATAAATGATATCCCATCTCAAATTTAATAGGCTGAATTACCTTTGTTATTTTAATCCTGTTTCTTCTGAAAATCAAGCCGCAACAGATAATATATTACATTCATAAAGAATTACAAATTTCTAAAAAATAAAAGGTTGGACATCAACAACTATTTAATGTGTATAATAAATCTACGTCCTTTGAACATGGTCAGAGACCAACAGGTGCGATCTTATCTTTCAGATTTCGTTAGTTGGAAAGCGTTCCGCCATACTCCAAAAATGCCAGAGACATCGCACAACAAAATAATATATACCGAAAAACATATGCAAATACAACTTTTTCATTCTTTCATGCCTCATATTGCTATGATTTATTTTCAAGCGAGTTTTTAAATACAGGTGGACAAGTCGTTTGTGTGTCACAATGTCGTCGAAGTTTAGGTAGAAGATTCTTATCTTTATAGTATGAATTTGAGACTCTTATCTTTGAAGTTGGGATTTCACTTAAATTTGAGAGTGTTTGTTTTAGACTGTTGATCTTCAAGGTGCTTCGTGGACCTATTGCGATCTGCATATTTTCCAACATCTCTTTGTTTAAGGGTATATCAATATATTCTCCTACATTTCGTGAGAGAGTAATAGATAATCTTGTTTCTCGTTCATGTTCCCATGCGGAATTCTTTACATAGCCAGTTAGTTCTTCTTTCAAATAGCAATTATCATTTTCAACGATCTTAGTCTGTCTGTTGCTCTGATTCCACCAATGTAGTTCTTTCTGAGGGCACAAACATTTCTGACCTGTTGGTAGACATGCAGGCTTATTTAATGGGCAATCAGAGTAAACCTGCCTGCCTCCGAAATAACCTTGATAGTAGCAGATATCGTGCAGGACTACAGAATCTTGCGAATCAGAAATTTCATATAATCTTCTGTCAAACCTTTGCATCCATTTTTTGATTACATCAGTAGATAGACGAATCCTTACAGCATCTTCCCAAGGTATGCCATACATTGACCACATGGCAATATTGTCTTCATCACCAAACGAAAAACACGTAGAATACAACTTCTCCCATAAGGAAGAATTTCCTTTTTCTTTGTATTCCTGTAAATCATTCATTGTTTTTGCACTGTAAAGACGCCATGTTTTGTTTCCAAATATACACTGAAGTTTTTCAGCTGTAGTATAATGAAACAGAAATTTATGTCTAGAAGTACGCTTTACTAAGAAATCTTTTAATTCACTGCTATTTTTGATGTTGCTAAAATACATTATGCCTCTCCCCTATGATAAAATTCACTCCAACTCACTACTGTCCGGTAAAAAATCCGAACAGACTTGTTAAAATCGGGACTTGTTCTATATTAGAAGTGGTCAAACCACTAATATTGAACAAGAAAGTCCCGACAATGCATTACAATAGCATCTTTCAACAGCTTTTCAACTTTCTGCCGAGACATCGATTTGAAGATGCAGTAAAAAACACTGTTATTGTGTTAGCGGGCGGTCAAAATGCACCACTGATGGGCACCTGAAAATGCACCTCCTCTGAAAGACCGATTATATTCTTCTCTGGATAACCCAGAGGAGAATATATGGCAAATTTTTTAGAGGGAAGTATGCAAACGACCATTGAACAGCTGTCCCGGAAGGGATGGAATATTCGCCACATAGCGAAAGAATTGGGCGTAAATCGCCGAACAGTAGCCAAATATGCGAAACATCCGGCAGGAGTATTTTCAAAGTGTACCACCCCATCCGAAGGGGTGCCCGTCGGGAATTCTTGGAATAACCAAGCAAAGTGCACCACCCCGTCCGAAGGGGTGCCCGCCGGGGAAAGTACCGTACTGCCAATCAGTCAGAGTGCCTGCATTCCGTTTCATGCATTCATCAGGAATGCCTTGACTGAGGGACTCTCGGCTCAACGGATCTATCAGGACTTGTGCAGCGAGTATGCCTTCTCAAACAGTTATGATTCCGTGAAACGTTATGTCCGGAAGCTGAAAGCCGTAACCGAATTGCCCTTCCGTAAGGTTCCGAAGTATTGAAATGCGGACGCGGATAGACCGTCCGCTAATTCAACGATTTCTGCAATCTGCGCACCCGTTTATGATTCACTCTGTAACCGCGGCGTTTCAGTTCAGCAGTCAAACGGGGAACTCCATAAAATGGTGTCACCATATAAATCTCCAGCATTTCGTTTTTGACCTGTTCGTCGGAAGCTGTCCGGGAAATCTCTCTTTGGCTTTTGTAATATAAAGCTCGAATGAGGAACCTGAAGTAGCTTCAACTGGCGATTCACGCTTAAATTCGGATTCTGATCGTTTATTTGAGCTTTTCTGGATTCAAGCCGCAGGCCAAGGACACACTTCGTAAAAAGTCATTCTCGATTTCAAGGCATCTGATTTTTCTCATCAGATCGTCCTCGGTATACGGCTTGCTTTCTTTCCGTTCAGCCTTGGACTGGAAAATCTCGGAAGCACCTTCCATGAGTTTCTTTTTCCACTGCTGAACCTGATTCGGATGAATCTGGTATTTCCCCGCAATCTCGGCGACGGTCAGTTCTCCGCGCAGCGCTTCCAGCGCCACGCGGCTTTTGAATTTGGAGTCATACGACTTTTTCATAAAACGCCCTCCCTTTCCTGGTTAATTTAACGGGCATTTTACACCAAATCAAGTTGTCCAGTTTTCGGGGCCAACCGCAGTGATTGCTTTGCTCCTTGTGGGAATGTTGATCGGACCGAACGGATTCGATCTTCTCGGCAGGCTTACGCCGCTGCTTTCTTTTCTCGGGACCAAGCCGGATGTGGTGGAGGCGCATTCGCTGACGCTGATCAACTCTCTTGGTTCGCTCGGACTCCTTTTCCTGATGACGCTGGCGGGGATGGAGGCTGATTTCAAGCTTATCAGGAACAGCAGACGCCCCGTGATCGCCTTGAGTGTCCTGACGTTTCTGATTCCTTCCGTTTCCGGTTATCTCGTCTATGCCTGTTTCAAGGCGGATGATTTTCCCGGCAAACTTCTGTATGCCTCTCTGTTTGCGTCCCATTCGGTAGGCATTGTGTTCCCGATCATCCGTGAATTGAACCTGGTGCGGAGTCTGTTCGGAGCGGCGATCCTGATTTCCACCGTGATTACGGATGTCGCCAGCATCGTGCTTCTTGCGGTCAGCGTCCAGATCAAGAAACTTTCCATTTCGCAGGACGTTGCCCTGAACAAGACTCTTTCTCTGTTCGATTACATCGACCCGAAGATTTTCGGCAATTATTTCACGGTTTTCTTTCTGGTGGTTGTCCTGCTGTATTTTGTACTGGTTCTGTTTCTGGTCCCGAAAGCCGGAGGCTATCTGCTGAAGGTGCTTGACGAGGGGCAGGACGGACTGATTACCTGTTTTATTTTTGTGGTTCTCGTGACTGTTCTGATCGGGGAGTTTCTGGGAATCAACCTGGTTGTGGGGGCGTTTCTTGCGGGACTCGGATTATCCCGCGTCGTGAAGTCGGCAGGTGAGACTTTCCGTAAATTCGAGGGGATCGGTTACGGGTTCCTTATTCCGTTTCTGTTCATTTCAATCGGCATGAAGACCGATCTGCGGATGCTTTTCCAGTCGGCGGGAAATCTTCAGATTATTCTGCTGACTGTTGTGGGGCTCGTCGGAAGCAAGGTTTTCTCCGGCTGGCTGGCGCTCCGGCTCTGCGGGTTTTCCAATGTGAAGGGAATTTGTGCGGGCGTCATGACCGTACCGCAGCTTTCCGCGACTCTGGCTGCCGCAGCCATTGGCAAGGAATTGGGAATGCTGGACAACAATTTCTTTAATGCCATTGTTGTTCTTTCCATTGTCACGACTCTCCCCGTTCCGAATCTTGTACGCTGGATCATCGAGCATTATCAATTGAAATTTCCGGCTCCGCGGACGCAGGATGAAGCCTTCAGAATCACCGAAGAACAGGACGACTTGTTGTGAGATTGCGAGATTGCGAGGTTGCGAGGTTGCGAGGTTGCGAGGTTGCGAGGTTGCGAGGTTGCGAGATTGCGAGGTTGCGAGGTTGCGAGGTTGCGAGGTTGCGAGGTTGCGAGGTTGCGAG
>ERZ779896.2303-NODE-2303-length-13443-cov-8.698611_pt1 | contig 13443 bp, 13 predicted proteins | sample MGYA00511067_ERZ779896 | MGnify/ENA primary metagenome ERZ779896 (study PRJEB29588, sample SAMEA2161597) | human gut metagenome | biome: human gut; feature: human-associated habitat; material: faeces | place: Denmark | collected 2008/2010 ...
ATATCTGCAAGGCAAACTGCCAGAGTGATGGCAGATAAGATAACCCATGTAAGATCGGGAGATATGTTGTCTCTCCATATCCAGTCCACGCAACAGTGAGCAACTGAACACAAAACACAGCCACAGATGTACTCTGCGGCTGTGTTTTTATGCGTTCTCAAGACTCCGGTCTCGCCCCACACCACATCGTGACCTCAACCTGAGATGACGGTACTCTGCCCTTGGGACATAAAGCAGATGAGTAAGACCATCATCTGTACGAGAATAGCTGCAGTTTGTTGCAGCTTATTCCGCGCAGAGCTCAGCCACCAGAGCATCCATCTGCGCCTCACTGGTTTGGTTCAGTGCGCCGCGCAGCGATACCTCCGTTTCACACAGTCGGAGTTCCTTCATCTTTTCCAACTCGGCGCGCATCAGCCGCGCGGCAGCAGGGGCCCATGAGCCGTTTTCCATGAGGCCGATCCGGCGGTTTCGGAATCCCTTTGTCTGTAAATGATCCAAAAAGGCCTTCATGGGCGGGAACAGTCCTCCGTCATAAGTGGAGCAGGCCAACACCAGTTTCCCACAGTAGAATGCGCTGGTCACGGCATAGGAAAGGTCTGTTGCCGTCAGATCGCACATGGTGACTTGCGCACCTTTTCCCTCCAGCTTGCTCTTGAGGATCTCTGATGCATATGCGGTATTTCCATGGATTGACGCGTGGACGATCAGGACGCCCTCCGGCTCTTCCGGCTTCCATTGTGACCAGAGATCATATGGGCTCTCGTGTCTTACTCCATCATCGGGATTGCAATCTCACTGTTGTCCGCCGGACTTGGGCGGGAATACGGTGTGAAAGCCCGTGAACGGTTGGGATGCTTAAATAACTTCTTTCTGGAAAGTCTTCGTGGTGTTCGTGAAACACTGCAATATGGGCAAGCCGACCGGCGTGCCCACCAGATCCATCAGAAAACCGCTGAACTGAATCAGGTACAGGGGGGAGTAAAGCACCATGAAGGAGTGACCTCCAGTTGGTCCGGTGCGGCCGTCATGATCCTGACGCTGCTGATGCTGGCGGGAGGACTTCTGCTGCAGCTCCCCTTTCAAAAACTCCTGTTAACGACGGTCATGCTTTCAGCATCTCTCGGCCCTGTTCTGGCTCTCGCTAACCTGTCCGCGACTATGGATCAGACTCTCGCCGCAGGAGAACGTGTGCTCGCGCTGCTGGAGGAACATCCGGAAACCGAGGAGATTTTAGACGGAACAACTCCAGTCTATTCCGGTGCGGCAGTTAAAAACCTCTCTTTCTCTTATGGAAAGGAAGAGATCCTGCATGACTTGACGGCAAGTTTTCCGCAGGGAGAGATCGTTGCCGTAACAGGAAAAAGCGGCTCCGGCAAGTCCACGCTTTTGAAGCTGCTGATGCGCTTTTGGAAGGTCAGAGAAGGCAGCGTATCGATCTCCGGTCAGGACATAGGACAGATTCAGACAGCCCATTTGCGGAACCTCGAGAGTTACATGATTCAGGATACGAATCTGTTTCATGACAGCATTGCGGAAAATATTCGCATCGGAAAGCAGAATGCAACGCAAGCGGAAATCGAGGAAGCTGCAAAAAAAGCCGCGATTCATGATTTCATTTTGACACTTCCAAAGGGGTATGACACCCCTGTTGGTGAATTGGGCAATACGCTTTCCGGCGGAGAGCGGCAGCGCATTGGTCTCGCAAGAGCTTTCCTGCATGACGCGCCACTCATGCTTCTGGATGAACCTACCAGCAATTTGGACAGCTTGAATGAAGGCGTAATTTTACAAGCATTAGAAAAGAACCGCGGAATGAAAACGGTGATTTTGGTATCGCATAGAAGTTCCACGCTTTCCATATAGAAAACCTGGACGCCGACATTGCGGAATGCCTTTTGCGTTTTGAAGTCAACGACCCGTATGAAACCTACTTCGGATATCTGTGCCTCATAGAAGCCGGAAGCTATATCCCATGGACCTATAATGCTGCGGTTGCCGTTCTGGTGGCCGCGGCGCGCAAGCTGCCATGGAACGCATGCGCACTCGATGAGCAGGATAATCTCACGGATGGGTTTGATGAAGAAAGCAATCTGGAACATCAGCATAAGCGTGCGGATGCGGATTTTGCAAGGGATGAAGACATCGCGCCCATCGACTGGAACGATCGAAAGGCGGACCTATATCGACTCAACTATTTGAACACGCCCCTCTACACGCCCTTGGAATCGCCTGTGCCTGACTGGAAACTGAATATTCCGCAGATCCTGTATGGCCTTACGGGAATCGTAATGCCGCGAACGGTTTCCGACAGCGACGGAATGGCAGAGGTTTTCGAGGCAGCAGGCGTGGAGAAAGGCACTGCGAAGGGTCTGGAGCTATATCTTCAAATCGCTTTGGACATACAGATGCAAAGCAGGGACTGGCGGCATGACTTCCGACATCCCTCTGCCGCACTTCCGAAAGGACTCAGCGACTCTGATGCCGAAAATGCAGTCAACATTGATAAGGAAGACGACATTGATGAGCTGAAAGCTAAAATCAGACGGCTAAGGGAATCCAACGAGAAATACAGGGAAGATCTCTATCAGATCCGGCGCGAAATGGAAACGGTTAAGGAGCGCACCGAAAACGTGGAGAAGCGGGCGGCTGCCGAGAGGACGGAACTCGCTGAACTCCGGGAGCTGGTTTTTACGCAGGCCAATGCCGTTGAAATGGGAGGACTGGAACCGGAGAAAGCTGCAGAACTGAGATTTCCTTATTCCACGCGAAAAAGAGTCGTTGCCTTCGGCGGCCATGACTCCTGGCGCAAGGCGATCCGCCCGCTTCTTCCCAACGTCACCTTTATCAACCGTGAGCAGAGACCCAACGCGGATATGATCAAGGCGGCGGATGTGGTCTGGATCCAACCCAACGCGCTCTCTCATCGCAGCTTTTATAAGATCATCAATGTGGTTCGAACCATTCAGGTGCAGATCCGGTACTTTGGCTATGCCAGCGCAATGAAATGCGCGGTGCAGGTGCTGGAGGATGATGTTCCCACCGGAAAGAGCTGAGCCAGCGCGGTGAGGATGCTGTGCTCAGCAACACCCCACCTGCTGAATCACGCTTTTTATAGGAACGCTGTATGGCTGAAGGTTTCCTATATCAGATTTCATGGGATCACAAGTGAAAAGTGACACAAAAGCCTTGAAAAAACGGAATTGACAACAAATGACAACTACACTACAATAAAAGTGAGGATCAGGATATGAATCAGACGGTGGCAAAGCTCATTAACGAGCAGATCAACAAGGAATTCTATTCGGCGTACCTTTATCTGGACTTCGCCAACTACTATGCGCAGGTGGGTCTGGACGGATTTGAAAACTGGTATAAGGTGCAGGCGCAGGAGGAGCGCGACCACGCGCTGCTATTCTATCAGTATATGCAAAACAACAACGAGGCGGTCACCTTCGAGGCGGTGGCCAAGCCGGAGTGGGAGCGTGGGGATCACATGACTCCGCTGAAAAAGGCGCTGGAGCATGAGAAGTATGTCACGGCCAGCATCGACGCGATCTACGCCGCCGCCTACGAGGTCAGGGACTTCCGTACCATGCAGACGCTGGACTGGTTCATCAAGGAGCAAGGCGAGGAGGAGAAGAACGCCTCCGACCTCATCACCAAAATGGAGCTTTTCGGCGGGGACAGTAAGGGGCTCTATATGCTCAACAGCGAGCTGAAAGCGAGAACCTATGCCGCGCCCACGCTGGTGCTGGACTAAAATCAACGGACGAAGAAAGGAGATCACCATGAAACAGAGATTTTTTATTTGTAAGCATTGCGGAAACCTCATCGCCATGGTGAAGGACACGGGTGTGCCCGTGGTCTGCTGCGGCGAGAAGATGCACGAGCTGATCCCCGGCACCACCGACGCTTCGGTGGAAAAGCATGTCCCCGTCTATACCGTCGAGGGGAGCACCGTTCATGTCAAGGTGGGCGAGGCGGAGCATCCCATGCTGCCGGAGCACTACATCGAATGGATCTCCATCCAGACGAAGCAGGGCAACCAGCGCAAGGAGCTGCATCCCGGCGAGAAGCCGGAGGTGTGCTTCGCCCTGTGCGAGGGCGATGAGGTGGAGGCCGCCTACGCTTACTGCAACCTCCACAGCCTCTGGAAAAAGTAAACCCCGTGTTGAAGGAAAGCCCATACATTTGAGAGCAGGACGATGCTCCTGTTTTCAGAACGGACCGATCAAAAACAGCGAATGGTGACCGGCCTGCAATGAGCGATCCATTTCACCGCAAATAATCATTGAGCCGTGCAGCGCCGTTCGCTCTGCCTGAGAACAGGCAGAGTTCGTAGGGGCTGTGCGGCTTTTTGTATCAACGCAAGGGCAGGGTAAAAGCGCGGGGAGCACCCTTGCCAATATTGCTTCCGCCGGGGACAACGATATTGCAAATGCAACAGTTGTTTTTACAGAGTTCTGATATACTACCATTAAATAACGGCAAGGCCAAATACGACAGGAGGACAACGCCATGATCGACAAGAAAGCTTACCAAAAGATGGACTACGCGCTGTGCCTGCTCAGTGCCCACGCTGACGGAAAAGACAGCGGCTGCATCATCAATTCATTCCATCAGGTGACCAGCAGCTTCCCTGCAAAGTTTACCATTGCCGTCAATCGCGAGAATGTGACCGCCGCAGCGGTCGAGCAGGCGGGCAGCTTCTGCGTAACGCTGCTCGCCCACGATGCGCCCGCGGCGCTCATCAACGATTTCGGCTACCGCTCCGGCCGTGTCGCGGATAAGTTTTCCCCATACGAGGTCAGACGCGATGAGGTCGGAAACCCCTACCTTACCGACAGTATGCTCTCCCGGGTATCCTGCCGTGTAATTGACCGGCTGGAGATCGGAAGCTACACGCTCTATGTCGGGCAGGCGACGGAGGCAGAGGTGTTCGGCAGCGGCGAGGTGCTGACGCTCAACGCCTACGCCGCGCGGGGCAAGGCTGTCCCGCCCACCGCCACGGTGTACCGCGAAATGGTCGGCGGCGGCTTCAAATGCAGTGTCTGCGGGTACATCCACGAGAGCGAAACATTACGCGATGACTTCATCTGTCCCATCTGCCGCGCCACGGCGGACAAGTTCGTCCGACAGAACTAAGTATTTGGAACCGCATTGTGAAAGAGAAAGGAGTGTTTTATGAATTACATCGCCATGATTCAAAACCGCAGATCCGTGCGGGCCTTCCGCAGCAAAGAGGTGTCGGACGCAACGCTTGCCGAGCTGCGCACGCACTATGAAAGAAACTGCCGCCGTCTGATTCCGGAGCTTGCAACAGAGCTTGTAATTCTTGATGCGGACGCGCAGAGCGCACTCGAGGGCGCGGCCGGATACCAGCAGTTCCTCATCGGCGCGCCGCACTATCTGATGCTCCTCAGCGCCCCGCATATCCACGCAGAGGAAAACGCGGGCTACATGATGGAGGAACTGGTGCTCAAACTCACCGAGCTTGACATCGACAGCTGCTGGCTGACTTTCACTGACAGCGCACGTATCAAAGCTGCGCTTGGACTGACCACACCGCTGGAAGTTGCCGCCATCGTCGCCTTTGGCTATGGGGAAAAGACGCAGAAAAAACTGCGGCTGAATATTCTGAATATGTCAACGGTCGATGTGACCGTCGAGCAGCAGTACTTTGCACCGAAAAAGGGTATCAGGGAACTGGTCAATGTAGATACCTGGGGCAATAAGGAGGGGCTTGACGAAATGCTGGGCTTCTACGACGATATGCTCTGGCAGGCGTTTTACGCCGTATCCCTCGCACCGAGCTATCTCAACCGTCAGCCCTACGGCTTTCTGGTAAGAGATCATGAGATCATCTTCGTGCAGATATCCGACCCCTATACCGACGGCACGGATGCCGGTCTCGACGCCGGCATTGCCCTGCTGCACTTCGCGGCGGTCGCCGCTCAGCTGCTTGGTAAGGGACGCTGGGAACTGGATCCGGAGGGAGTCGAGGGTATTCCAGAGAGTGGCCGTGCATTGGCACGCTATTGGATGTAACTGTAATGAGGGTAAAAGAAAGGCCGGCCGCAGCGCAATGACATCAGGCATAAATAGTAGGAGAACATCCCAACACGCACATCCAGATCATCCCTACAGGCACTATGAATATTAAGTGAGGAGGAATGATGATGAGTTCCATGCGTATCAAATCCAGAGAAAATCCAAATCTGGAGATCTCCGCGTTTCGCGGACATTTTGCGACCCGCCACTCCCACAACAGCCACTACCTTGACATAACCCGCATGAAGCATGAGTACGGCATGGCGGCTGATGCGGCCGGTATCCTTGTGCAGCACTACATCTATGAGAAGCAGATCGACACGATCGTCTGTATGGACGGCAGCGAGGTCATCGGCACGTTCCTCGCAGGGAGGCTCGCCAAGAACGACCGCTTTTCTGTGAACTCCGGCAGGAACGTCTACGTCGTCACGCCCGAATATGACTCCAACGGCCAGCTCATCTTCCGCGACAATCTGACGGGCATGGTTTCCGGTAAAAACGTGCTGCTTCTGATCTCCACCGTAAACTCCGGTAAAACGGCGCGCCGTGCGATGGAGTGCATTGAGTATTACGGCGGAAGCCTGCAGGGGATCGCCGCAGTATTCAGCGCGATTGCAAAGGTGGACGAGGTGCCGGTGATGAGCATCTTCTCCCCCGAGGACATCCCCGGCTATATGACAAGCCTTGTGCCTGATTGCCCGCTGTGCAGAGCCGGACAGAAAATCGACGCACTGGCCAACAGCTATGGCTTTTCCATTCTGAAATGTAATGACAATATGAAATAACCTGCGGACTTGCAGCTCATCCATTGTAGCGGAACGATTGAACACAATCGTATCCACTCACCTCTACGTGCTCTGTAGTGTGCCTGCTCTCTCAAGTGAATTATATCAAATTTAACCATGCTGCGTACAGTACAAACGCGTTTCATCTCTTGTTTGTACCTTGAAGCGTAGCGGAAAGGTGGTCATATTTATGAAAATATTGATGATCATTCTGCTGTGCCTGTGCCTTTTGCTTCAGATCGGTTGTATGGGAAATCCCGACATGAAAGAATCTCATCAGAGCGGCAGAGAAGCAACACTGACAGAAAATAATATGACGGATACCGAAAGAGATTCGGAAACCACAAAAGCCGTTTCGGAAGTCGACAACAATGCTCCGATAAGCATGACGAACGGAGAGCTGATTGACTTTCTTTCGCTTTCAAGTCCGCATTGGTACAGCTATTTCATGGATGGAGACGACAAAAAATTCTATTCATTGCTTTTCTACCCTTCATCCGATAAAATGGAATGGAGTATCGGATATTATGAAAGCGAAGGGGAAAACACCTTCTCCGGCACATATACCATTGACAACGAAGAGGTCTTCCACGCCGAGCTCAGTGACGCGCTTCGGGATACCAAATTACAGCTTTCTTTCACGGTGGATGTTCTCAATACCGACACCGGAAAGAAAGAGATTTCTCTGAACATCACCGACTCAAGCCTTGATAAATACCAGAATCTTGTAAACGCACCGATCAGGTTCACCTTGGACACATCGGCGGATTATCCTCTGTCAACATCGGTCTTTACCATAAAGCAGAAAACACAATCTGAGAATATTGAAATAAGTGTGGCGGCGGATTGCCAGATGACGTTGAAGGACAATGTTCTGTATGACGGTTCGAATGAAGAATACATCAGATTCAGTCTTCTTGAAAATACGACAGCAGAGGATTATCTCAAATCCTTGTCGGATGAAAACGCGCAGTACAATGAAGTTGAAACTTTGAACGGCAAAAAGACGGAGAGCGGATTCACCTATCGCGTATATTATATGGATGTTGAGATAAGAAAGGGACAGACTGCCAGGCACTATAAGTTTTTTGTCACTGTCGATGAAACTGACATCATTTTGATAGATGCGTATCATTATAAATTCAAAGACGGATCCGGTGAAGAAGATTATCTGGAAAAATATATTCTTCCTGTGGTAGGCTCTTTTGATATCGTGAAAAACTGACACTTAGGGAGAGGTTCGAACAAACCAGACGAAATCATAAGTTAAGAAGCAAAGCGGACGTTTGTTGTGGAATCGGCTGCAAATTCTCGCGTATCTCGGTGTTTTTGCTCTTTTCTGTTGAAAGGACTCCTGCAAATGTGGACACACTCTTTTCGGAAAGAGAATAGACCTGTTTGATAACCCGACTTCAGAGTATGAAAATGGCGATGGAATCGGCATTCTCATTTACAATTCGGGAGGGTTATCGAACAATTCTAATGAACAGCACAATCAAGAAAGGTGGACTACACCGAGCAGAAGAAACTTGCCGCCGCGGTCAACAAGATCGGCGCGAACATCAATAGCTCCCACCTGATCCTCCTTCTGCGATAATGTGCCTAATGATATGATGAGGTGTAATTACGCTGTAACCGTCAAAGCTGAGGGCGGCTGGACAGGCATGGGACAATAGTGGTGGGAAGTTGCGAAACTTCCCACCACTATAACGCGTTCAGTGGTGTACAACAAATGACGAGCAATGAACGTAAGCGCTCAATAACGAGTTACACAGTCCTCTACAAATTCAGACTATCTAAAAATTCTCGGGCGACCTCATCCACATCCCGTCCGAGAACATCGACCTGATAGGTCAACTCCGCCATTTGTTCCGTTGGAATCTTCCCGGAAAGCCGGTTCAGAATGCCCTCCAGTTCCGGATACTGTTCCAGTACATCCTCACGGACAAAAAAGGCACCATTGTAATCTGGGAAAAAGCCCTTGTCATCCTCAAGAATTTTCAACCCCACCTTGCGGTTCAGGCCATCCGTTGCATAGACCACAGAAACATCAAAGCTGCCGTTTTCAATGGCAGCATACTTCAGCCCCATGTCCACAGGCTTGGCCTCTTTGAAATGCAGCCCATAAGCCTCTGTGAAGGGACCGTATTTCATACTGCCTTCCAGTGTAAAAAACTCCTGTTCTGCGCCGAAGGTCACCTGCTCCGCGATCGGGATAAGGTCACTGATGCAGTTCAGGCCGTATTCTTCCGCCAGAGCCTGCGGTACACCGATGGCATAGGTGTTATCGAAACCCAGTTGATCCAACAGCGTCATACCATAGTCCTGTCGGGAAACCTGATCGACATACTCGTAGATAGACATTCCCGCCGGTACATCGTCTACATCCTGCCCGAAGAAGGTGGTCAGCAGGGTACCATCATAGGAGATCATAAGGTCGCAGGTGTGATTGCTACCGACCATGGCTTTGAAATTATTCACCTGAGACATCTGGTCACCGATGCTGACGGAGAGGCCTGTTTGCTCCTCCACCAGCATTTTGACCATGTGGTGCATAAGCTGCGTTTCAGAATAGTCCCCATCATAAAGAGAGAGATCACCGACGGAAGTCCTTCCGTAAGGCAGCAGAAGCAGAAAGCACACCAGCAAACCAGCCACAGGGATCCACATTTTTCGAGAACCGCCTCGGCTGCGGCGAGCCTGCCGCTCCAACCACCCTAAAAGTGAATCCGCCAGAACTGCAATGATCATCAGGCAGCCGGTGCCTGTAAGAATCAGGCGCATATCCTGAATGCGGATACCGCGATTGATGATGCCGCCAAGGCCTCCGCCACCCACAAAAGCCGCGAATACCGCAGTGCCGATGGCATTGACAACAGCGATGCGAACACCTGTGAACACGGTCGGGATCGCCAATGGGAACTCGACCATCAGGATGCGGTATGGTTTGCTCATGCCCATGCCGCGAGCGGCTTCCTTTACACCGGGATCGACCTGCTGCAGTCCCAGGCAGGTATTGCGGACGATGGGCAGAAGAGAGTAAAGTGTGATGCCTATGATCACGGTGATTTTTCCAGCTCCGAGAAAGACCATAATGATGCCAAGCATGGCCAGTGAAGGTATGGTCTGAAGCAAATCAACGACCCGCAGAATTACAGGGCGAGTTTTCGAGGAGACATAGGCCCAGATGCCAAGAGAGACTCCGACAAGAATAGACAGCAGACTGGCGGCAAGGACAATAAAGAGGTGTTCCAGCACAAGGTTCCAGCTCATCAGTTCCCCTCCTTTCGAAGCCCCTTCGGTGTCACTCTTTTCTGCAGAAGGTCTACAAAAGCTCCAATTACGACAGCCAACAGCGCAGACGGGATCGCACCAAGCAGGATCAGCGTATTGTTATTGGACGATGTTCCCTGATAGACAAAGCCTCCCAACCCACCAAGCCCGATCATTGCCGCAAGCACCGCCCAGGATACCGTGTAGATAGCAGACATGCGAAGCCCTGCGATAATGCTTGGCATTGCCAAAGGAAGCTCAACTCGCAGCAGGGACTGAAGTTGAGACATGCCGCAGCCTTTGGCGGCCTCCAGATATTTTTGCTCCACACCCAAAAGACCGGTGTAGGTGTTTTTCAGCACCGGAAACATGGCGTAGATGGACAGCGCAATGATGACAGTCATTGGCACCATACCCAGCCAGAGAAATAACACGCCGATAAATACGAGCCCGGGGATCGTCTGTAAAACAGAGATGACAGGCAGCACGATACCGGATATCCGGGGCGTTCGGGAAAGGGCAACGCCAAGCAACAGGCCCAGAAAAAATCCGACGGTCACGCAAATCAGGACATAGCCAGTGTGAACCAGGATGGCATGCCCCAACATGGCACCGTATGTATCGAAGAGAGCTCTCATTTCTCATCACCCCACAGTGTCTCTGCAACGGCGCGGGCCACACTGGTTTTGGTGACGATGCCGGCTACAGTATCGTCCTCGTTGAGGACGATCACATAGGAGGCGCCGGATTCCAGCAGATAGTCAAAGGACTCCTTTGCATCATCTCCGATCCGAACCGTCCGTGCAGTCTGGCGGATGATGGGATCGATGGTCTTCAATTCCTTACCCCATGCGCGGATATCCCCGATGGAAACTGTTCCGGCATAACGGTTGCATTCGTCCACCACCAGCAGGGTGTCCACGCTGTGGCGTGCCATCTGCTCGGCACATTCCAGAATACCGCGATCCCGTTGGACGGACTGCACATTGGTGCGCATGAATTGTTCCACCTTAGAAGGCGGCTGCGTACCAGAAGCATGCTTACCCAAGAAACTTCGGACTCTTTCGGTGGCGGGGTTTTCCAGCATCTCCTCAGGAGAGGCCATCTGCACAACTTCTCCGCCATCCATGAAGATGATGATATCGGCCAGCTTCAGTGCCTCATCCATGTCATGGGTGACAAAAATGATGGTCTTGCCAAGACGCTGCTGCAGGTTTTTCACCTCGTCCTGAAGAGCCTCTCGCGTTTGCGGATCCAATGCACCAAAGGGTTCGTCCATCAGTACAATAGGCGGAGAGGCCGCCAAAGCCCGCAGGACGCCTATACGCTGCTGTTGACCGCCGGAAAGCTCGGAGGGATACTTTTCAGCATAGTCCTCCATATGAACCAGCTTCAGCATCTCCTGCACGATCTTAGCACAGCGGGTCTTGTCGTATTTGAGGAGTTTTGGGACAACGGAAATATTCTGGGCTACGGTCATATTTGGGAACAGGCCGATCTGTTGGATCACATAACCGATATGTCGGCGCAACTCCACCTTGTCCTGCAAGCGGATGTCCTTCCCATTGATGGAGATGATGCCGGAGTCCGGTTCCAAGAGCCGGTTGATGAGTTTCATGGTGGTGGTCTTACCACACCCGGATGGGCCGATCAGTATCACGAACTGTCCATCCGGGATCGTGAAATTCAAATCTTTCAGGATGGTGGCTTTTCCATAGCTTTTGGTGACATGCTCAAATTGGATCATAGGGCCTCCTTTCGGGGTGGCTGCGCAACTTCACAAATCTTGAATATCCACCTTCTGATCTGAAAATGAGTATGAATATATAGTTTTATATTATCGTATTTTCGGATAAAAGTAAAGTTAGGTTCCTATCAAGAGGATGCTTTTCCCTGTGGCTTTCTTATTTTCCGGCAACGCCACAGTAAAAGCTATAGACAAGCTTCCGTTGTTCAAACAGGGGGGCACGACCTAAAATCCACACCCGGTGTTGGCAAGGGATCCTTCGCTGATCGCCGCTCCAGTCTGACCTCAGCCCCTTTGCGCTGAGCTTTGGCCGGCGCCTTAGAACAGCGCTCAAGTACCTCTCTTGGTTTGACCGTGATCAGATAACTTGTAAGAAATACTGTTTTACCTCCTGACGGTGTCTGTGATCGATGCGGACAACGGAAGTGTTACGGCCAGAGCACTGCCATTGTCATTGCTTTCCTCCACCCAGACGCGGCCGCCGTGGAACCGCGCGATCTCCCACACCAGCGGAAGGCCGAGCCCCGCTCCGCCAAGCTCGCGGCTGAGTGACTTGTCCACGCGGAAAAAGGGCTGAAAGATGCTCTGCCAGGATTCCTGTGGGATGCCGCGGCCAGTGTCCGCTACATGGATGACCGCCTGTCTGTCCCGCTGCTGAACATCTACCTTCACCATACCGCCGGGATGGTCGTATTTGACGGCATTCTCCACCAGGTTGGAAAACATACGGCAAAGCAGCATATCGCTGCCGACAACAGTAATGATCTCTGTGAATAGATGAAGCCAGATATGCTCGCTTTTGAACAATGCCACACAGAGGGAAAAACAAGGGATTTTCAACCCTTAGATGTGCAAAAGCAGGCGGCACTCAACCGAAGTTGAGCGCCGCCTGCTTTACTGTCCACTCCTGTCCGGCATCTGCCGGACAGGAGTTGCGCCTGATGAAAACACTCAAACGACGCAAACAATATATTGTGTTTTTATATTGACATTAAACACAATATACGGTATGATTATTGTGTTACACATTCTCGCTCAGGAGGAGGGAGGCATCACCATGCGCATTGGCGGAATACAGAAACTGACACTGCTGGACTACCCCGGCAAGGTCGCCTGTACGGTGTTCCTATCCGGCTGTGATCTGCGCTGTCCCTATTGCCATAATCCGGGCCTGGTGCTGCCGGAGCAAAGCGAAGGGTCGGAAATACCGGAAGCGGAGGTACTTTCCTTTCTGGAACGGCGGAAAGGAAAGCTGGACGGTGTCTGCATCACCGGCGGGGAACCGACGCTCCAGCCGGAGCTGCCGGAGTTTCTCGAAAAGCTTCGCCGTCTTGGCTATGCCGTCAAGCTGGACACCAACGGCACTGACCCCGCCATGCTCAAGGCGCTTCTGCATGAGCGCGTTCTTGACTATGTGGCGATGGACATTAAGAACAGCCCTTCTCGTTATGCGGAGACCTGCGGCGGCATCGACTGCCTTTCCAGGGTGCGGGAGAGCGCCGCCCTGCTGATGGACGGCACGGTGGACTACGAGTTCCGCACTACCGTCTGCGCCCCGCTGCACACGCCGCGGGACATGGAGGA
>ERZ779896.2317-NODE-2317-length-13382-cov-7.307196_pt1 | contig 13382 bp, 15 predicted proteins | sample MGYA00511067_ERZ779896 | MGnify/ENA primary metagenome ERZ779896 (study PRJEB29588, sample SAMEA2161597) | human gut metagenome | biome: human gut; feature: human-associated habitat; material: faeces | place: Denmark | collected 2008/2010 ...
CGATGTGGCAGTTGTTGCCCACGGTGGCCCGGCCGCCCAGGACAGTGCCCATATCGATCATGGTGCCCTTGCCCACCACAGCGCCGATGTTGAGGATGGCGCCCATCATGATGACGGCTCCCTCCCCGATCTCGACCTGCTCTCGAATGATGGCACCTGGCTCGACCCGGGCGTTCAGCCCCTTCGTGTCCAGCAGAGGAACGGCTGAATTGCGGCAGCTGCTTTCGATCACGATATCGGCAATGGCATCCTGCTGCGCCTGGACGGCGGGGCCGATATCCCGCCAGTCGCCAAATACGATTTTTGCCCCGTCCCCGGCCGAAAAGACCTTGGCATTCGGAAAGCTCGTCGGAAAACGCTCCCAAATGTAGACCTTGACTGGCGTTTTCTTTTCGGCAGTGCGGATATAGCGGATATATTCGATCAGTTCCGCTGCGTTCATGTGTGCGCTCCTTTTCATGCTTATTTACTGTAAATTCATCATATCGGATACTTCGATGCAATACAATGCACAACAATGCGCAGATTATTGCAAAAAATGCCCATTTCGCTGCCATAAAACGCTGAACTGCAAATTTGCCGCCGCCTTCTGCGGCTGGAGAGCAAAAGACCGCTGACCCGCGCTCTGCGCGCAAGGCCAACGGTCTTTTAAGGATTAAAGACACGTATCTTTAGCAGTGACTCTGAATCATCATGCCTGATGAAGGCATGTGGTGAAACGCTTTTCGTTCATAGGCGACGGACTTTCCCATGTGGCGTTTGGAGCCGTGGCCATTGCCGCCGTGCTGCAGATCACCAATGAAATGCCGCTGGTGATGGTCATTACGATTATCAGTGCAGTATCGCTTCTGCGTACAGGGCAGAACACGAAAATCAAGGGCGACACCGCCATCGCCATGATCTCGGTGGGGGCGCTTGCCGTCGGCTATCTTCTGATGAACATTTTCTCCACCTCGTCCAATCTTTCCGGCGATGTGTGCAGCACGCTGTTCGGCTCCACCTCCATTCTGACGCTGTCTCCCGCAGAGGTATGGCTGTGCGTGGGAATGTCGGTGCTGGTCATGGCGGTGTTCATCCTGTTTTACAATAAGATCTTTGCCGTGACCTTTGACGAGAGTTTCGCAAGGGCGACCGGCACGAAGGCGGGGCTTTGCAACCTGCTGATCGCCGTCATCGTTGCGGTCATCATCGTGCTGGCGATGAACCTTGTGGGTTTCCCTGCTGATCTCTGCACTGGTGATCTTCCCGGCACTGTCCGCCATGCGGATGTTCAAGAGCTTTCGCAGCGTGAGCGTCGGCGAAAGCTTCCTGTTTTGCTATTGAACTGACTATCGGCGCGATAGCGAGGCATTTTGACTATATCTTTGTCTTCTGCTTCTTCACCGTATATGAGCATTGACTTTGCAGCATTCAGCCTATTGAGGAACACAAAATGTCTCACGAAATGGCTGACTAAATGGCAGGGTTTGCGCCGATGACACGAAAAAGACGCTGCGGTATAATCGTATCGTCCCCCAATGGATCGTGAAACCCGGCATGAATGCCGAATACTGCCCAAAGGAGTGCTGAGTATGAAATATTGTCCCTATTGCGGCGCCGATTTTGCAGATGGCGCCGCTTCTTTCTGCATGGAGTGCGGGAAGAGTCTGCCGACTGCGGAAGGTGGTCAGAAAAAGCCAAAAGAGAAACCCGTAAAGTCACAAAAGCGTATGGAAAAGAAGCGTAAGCACCTGTCTCCAAAGCCACGGAAAAAGCATGAAAAGCCTGTCGGTGAACACGTGGGAGGAGCTTTTCATCCAAAGGACGATGGATATGACGGCTACTATGACGATGTTCTGCCTTCAGATGCAGGAAAACTGAAAGAGGGGCCTGACATGGAATTGGTGAAGAAGGTTTCCGCCGTGGCGGGAGTCATGCTGCTGATTGTTATTCTGTGCGTTGTCGCAATGTATTTGCTGTGAGTGCTGTAATTCGCGCCGCCTTGCCGTGTAATATGGGAAAAGGACAGACAAGGAGTGAGCAAAATGAAATATATATCCAAAGGTATGGTAATCAGAGCCTCCACAGAGGATCTTCTGTTCGTGACCCGCTGCGGCGTAGATTTTCAGCTGACCGGGGAACAGGCTGCGCTCTGGCTTAACGGCAGATTTGGGTTTGCAAAAAACCGCGAGAATGTGCCGGAGGTAAAAGCACTGCAGCAGCTTAAACGTCAGGGACTTGTTGAAATTACAGAAGGTGATGAGCCCGTTTTTGAGTATCGTGCATTGACGCAGTGCGTTCTGACGCCTGCGAAGCCGCAAGGAGTTCGTGCGATTCTAAGCGCACGCCAAAAAGAACTGCTGCTATGGCTGACAGAAGCCGGACTTCGGCTCACCACGGCAGAACTGGTATTCCTGACAGAACATCATGTAGCACCGCAAATAAACCTGTTGGGGGATAGAAACAGGCAGAACCTGACGGAAACGATCTATACGCAGGAAACCATTTTTGATAATATTCTGGAAACACAAATGGAACACGCCGCAGTGCGGGATGAGGTCGTTTCCGCATTGCTCAGGCTACTGAAAAAAAAGAGAATCCTTCTGCTGTGAGGTGCGTAATGAGAGAAAAATTCGAAAAAATCCCACCGCCGCTGCAAAAACAGATTATAATGAGATGTGGAGCCGCGCTGGTAAGCCTTTTATTGATGGTGGTGTCTCTGTTGTTGGAGGGCAACCTTTATCTGTCTCTTTCCGTCCTGCTCTTTTTCGCCTTTTATGGGTTCAGTGCATTACAACTGTTGTATAGAGCAGTCACCGACCAAATAGTGGTAATTCGTGGTCACTGTACCGGGCTGGAAAAAACTCCGATGCGCCGCCGCATCAAAACGCTCTATCTGTGGTCAGACCCACATACAGTGAAAATACAGATCGCCGGAAAACTTCGAAATGTTGATGAGGGCGACATCATCACGGTATATACGGCAACCGGCACACCGGTATATGAAAACGAAGGCTGCCAACAGCTTAGCACATATTTGGCAATCGATATTTTGAAAGGAAGAGGATCAAAATGACAAAAGGCGATGAGATCCGCGGATTAGTCAGGGTAATAGAGAACAGAGTCGAAGCGGGTATCCTGCCGGATGGGAACTGTATATTCGACCCGCTTCGAGTGAGGCTTGCGTTGGAGTTTGTTCTGTCTGTGCTGGAGCAAGGTACCCCGGTGAAAACAGCGAAGTGCCCGGCGAAAACAGCGGAAAGCAATTGACTGTCATATGAGAACCTGCTATAATACAATCATAAGTATCAAGGTTTCCTGCGCGGAACACCAGAGTATTCAAGTTATAAAGTGTCAATTAACACATTCGTGTTGGTTGGCACTTTTTTTGTTTCTTGGTTTCTTCCCTAAATGGGTTGAAATAAATCATGTTATAGCAGGCAGCACCTGCAAGAAAGGAGCATCTTATGTTCAAGGTAATCGCAACTGATGTCGTCATCTCCAAGGGATATGACGGCGCACCGGCTCTCAAATTCTCCGAAAACGGGGAGAGCGTCCGGTTCCGCATCGGCAAAAAGGTGTACGACACCCGCGCCGAAAACAACACCCGATGGGTAAACCTCTCTGTAAAAGCCTTTGGCCCGGTATGTGAGCGCATCAAAAAGATGCAGCTTAAAGAGAGCTCATTCATCAATATTCTCGGCCGCCTGGACGAGGATGTCTGGGAGGACAGCACGACGCATGAAAAAAGGAGCGCCATGGTGGTCATTCTGGATGAGATTGAGTATTGCTCCTCCGGCGGCGGAAAGCAGAAGACCGAGGAAGCTGGGGAACAGCCCAGAGCGGCTGCCGCACCCGCAAAGTCTGCCTCCAACGGAGAGTTGCCCGGTAATTTCACCGGCTTTGAACCCTTCGGCGGCGTAAATTCGTTCTTCGACGAATAATCAATCGAAGAACTACAAATGGATCGAGCGCATTAAAACGCACATGAGTATCTATGTGGACTCATGTGCGTTTTTTGCGTTCAGAAAGGACAGTATATGCAAAACAAAGAATTCAAGCGCCACATCGCCTATGAGGTTTTGACCATACTGGGGACATTGGCTCTGCTGCTGTTTGTTTGCAGGCTTTGGCCGATTCTCTTATTGGTGATACTCGGTATTTTTATCGCCGCCATGCGACTGCTCTTTCTCTCTGCCAGAAAAGTGGAGAATATCCCGCCTCTGCTTCCGGCTGCTCGCCCAGAACCTACGGATCAGGATATCCGGGACATGGCGTTCGGCTCAATGCAGCGGCGGATTACAGAGCTGGTCACGGCCGATTTCCCCAACGCCAGCTGGGTATGGAAGACGCCTAATGCCATGCGCAATATTGCGACAGGCAACGAGGTGCGAATCCTGCTCAACCATGCCGGCGGATACCGTGAAGCGATCGTTGTGATTCGCGGCCTTCAAGTGTGCAGCCTGACTTACCCGCACGCGGAAGAAGTCAAGATGCCGGAAACGGAAAATGATGAGACGGGCACAGAGGAAACCGAGGACGGCACTCCGCAGAAGGTCGATCCCCCGGAGAATTATGAGTATCTGGCTTTTGAATGGGTGGACGCCCATGTTATGGAACTCAATGAGCGGTGCAACGAGAGCATCGCGCAAGGGCTATCCATGCTGGAAATAACGGCGGCAGAATTGCCTGCACGAGAAAGCTGGCCGGACATCTGCCGGGAGCTGGAACGAAACGGCATGGAGAACTGCTGCTGTACAGATACCGGTATTACCATTGATTTCACGCAGTGACACTGCAGAAAGGAATGACGCGATATGAGCGTATCAATCAACAATCTGTTCAACTATTCCCGTTCGCTGCCCGTCCCCTTTGATACCATGACAAATAAGAAGGTCAAGGTGGCATCCATGTACGGGGCAAAGACGGAATCAACGCTATGTGGTTCTGTGATCAAGGCAGTCCACGCCATGTGCCGGTGCATGAACGGCACCGGGGAAGGTGCGGTCGGCCAGATCGATACAAACAAAAGCGTGGCGGAGTATAAATCCTCCGTCGGTCCGGACGCCTATCATCTTGTGGTGTTCGATGCAGCCTCCGGCAGCGCTTTGGCAAGCGTTTATGACAAAAACACCGAGCTCATCGAGCAGTACGTGGCGCATCCGAGCCAGCGGGACGGCGCGGCAATCTTCTTTGCCCTAATGCCGTTCCTGATGTCAGATGCGGAGTTCGATGAAACCTTTCAGGAGTACTACGACCAGTTCATTGCCGGATACCAGGATATGGCAAAGGCGACCGAAAGCATGGCAATCCTCTGCGACAATGCCTACCGCAGAATCAAGGACGATACCTGCCCGGCGCATATCAATATCACAGTGGACAAGTCCGGAAGCCTTGATTACAACCATTCTGGACCCTATGTTTGCCCCAAAGCGGAAGCGAACATCGGCATAAGTCCGGAAGAAAGGAGGACGACTCTATATGGCAAGAGTGAATCATAAGCGGGTTAAACAACTGCTCAATGAAAAACGCAGCAGAATCACAGACCGGCAATTCTTCACGTCCCGCATCCTTGCGGGACATTTTGAAGATATGGCCATGGCACAGACGCGGCGGTATAAATACAATCGTCGCATCCATGTGGCCATCAGCTGGAGTCCGAAGTCCGGAGAAGTGGCATGCACCAATAACTTGTCGGTGTTGATCAATGCGGGGCATAGGCTGGTGACCCAAAACAGAGGGCGGGAGAACCGCTATGAGATCGTTTGCGGACTGTTTGCCCACGAACTTGGGCATTGCCTATACACGGACTTTCTTGCGGGCCAGACCTACAACAACTACCTCAGCCGGGAGAAATGGTATCCGGAGCCGCCTGCTTACAAGCTGCCCAAAGACACTGTAAGCGAACGAGCGCTGTGGGAGTATGTACGGCTGGAGCCACGGAACAACGAAATCCCTGACGATCATTTCATTGTCGGGATCGACTGCCATATCTAAGGAGGAACGAAAAATGATTTTGAACAGAACTGGCGCTGAATTTGAGCATGAAGGCGTCACATACACGATTGGCGGAGCCATTGTCGGCACCGCTGAGAGTGAATACGCAGGGCTTTATGGCCGAATAAACGTCATTCATGATGGCGAGGATAAGGAGACCGAAAACGAAACGCCTGACATCTATTGTGAGTTTGACCCTCCGGTCATGCCGCATGAGGTCAAGGCGCTGGAGGATACCTTGGCTCACCATGCAATCTGCAAGAATACGGCCAACAACCCTCATAGACTATACTTCAAAGGTCAAAAACTATATCATTGAACCGCTAGGCCATAAATATATGGCAGAAGTCTCTTCAGATGATATCAAGCTTGCGATGGTGAATGTCTCCTCAAAATCATGCTCAGTATATCGCTCGGTTCAGATGCTGTACAAGTGCATTTTCTATTCTGCAGTCGAAAGCAAAATCATCGATTCCTGCCCCTGTGAAACTCTTTCTTCCAAAGGAGGAAAGCCGCAGAATGAACGAGAGGCACTTACAGACGAACAGGTTGACAAACTTCTCGTTGCCATCAAGGGGCTTCCTCCGTATGTGTTTGTAATGATTGGTCTGTATGCTGGCTTGCGGCGGGAAGAAATCTTGGCGTTAAAATGGGACTGTGTGTTTCTTGATGCCGAAGCACCATACCTTTCCGTACAAAGAGCATGGCATTCGGAACATAATCGGCCCGTTATCTCGTCCGATCTGAAAACAAAATCTGCAAGGCGGGACATTCCGCTACCTTCAGTTCTAACGGAGTGCCTACAGGAAGCAAAAGAGGTTGCAACTTCAGAATATGTTGTTGCCAATCGTGATGGAGATCCGCTGTCATATACGCAGTTCAAGCGAGTATGGCAGTATATCGTCACAAGATCAACAAAGGAGCGTACCTATGTCCGGTATATCAATGGGCAGAAAATTCAGCGCACGGTAACGCCGAAGCTGGGAGAAAAAGCGGCGCATAATGGAAATGTGGTGTACACCCTTGATTTTCAGGTAACTCCGCATCAGTTGCGCCACACATATATCACGAATTTGATTTACTCCGGCGCAGATCCGAAAACGGTTCAGTACCTGGCTGGGCATAAGCACAGCAAAATTACGATGTACATTTATGCTAAGGTGAAGTATAATAAGCCTAAAGAATTGTCCTCGGTTGTGAACAAAGCATTTGCGCCCCAAAAAGGTGCTACACCGAATAAGACGCGGAATGAGTGAACTCATGGGTTAACCGAGGCGTGAAAACCTAAAAAAGCCAGTAAAATCAACGGTTTTCACCCGTAAGACAGAAAGCAGTACGGCCTCAAAGCAGCCCGTCGCGCTCCTCAGTTCAGCAAGCGCTAAACTTTATCAAAATGCATCAAAGCCCCGGGAAATCAACGGTTTCCGGGGTTTTTACTTTTCACATGGTTTGAGGGGTTTTGAAGCGCTCCGGCTTGCTTTTATGAGTTAAATATGGGTTAATGGATGGGTGACCGTTTATTGTTATGCTTTGGTATATTACCAAACCGGCAAAATCCCCCGTGGTCAAACGGTCCGCTTTGTTGTAGAATATATAAAGCAAATCCTTGGGAGACATGATATGTACGATATAGCGATAATAGGCGGCGGGCCGGCAGGGCTTGCGGCGGGGCTCTATGGTGCAAGGGGCGGCATGGATACTGTGCTCCTTGAGAACATGCTGGTAGGAGGCCAGATAACAAAGACGACACAGGTGGATAACTATCCCGGCTTCCCGGACGGCATAGACGGCTTCGCCATAGGCACGAACATGCAGAAGCAGGCGGAGCGCTTTGGGCTGGAGATAAAGCGCACCGGCGTGGATTCCGTTGAGCTGGAGGGAGAGATAAAGCGGCTGCACTGCGGCAGGGAAGTGATTGAGGCCAAGGCCGTGATAATAGCCACTGGCGCCCACCCCAAAAAGCTGGGGCTTGACAGGGAAGAGAAGCTAACGGGAGCAGGAGTGTCGTATTGCGCTACCTGCGATGGCGCGTTCTTCCGCAACGCCACTGTCGCCGTGGCTGGCGGCGGCGATACTGCGGTATCAGACGCACTGTACCTTTCACGCTTCGCTAAGAAGGTGTATGTCATTCACCGGCGAGATAAGCTCAGGGCTGCCGAAACACTGCAGCGGGCGATGTTTACTACCCACAATATAGAATTTGTGGGCTGCAGCGTGATAATCGGGCTCATAGGCGAAGACGAGCTGGAGGGACTTACAGTAAAAAGCACACTGGATGGCAGCCAGAGGGAAATACCGGTGGAGGGCCTTTTCATAGCCGTGGGCGTTGAGCCGAACACCGAGCTTTTTGCAGATAAAGTCTCGACCGATGAAGCTGGGCGTATAATAACTGATAAGCACATGCAGACGGATATTTCCGGCGTGTACGCTGCGGGAGACGTGCGGGATACCCCGCTGCGTCAGGTGGTGACGGCGGCGGCTGACGGTGCTATAGCTGCAACGTCTGCCATAAAGTACATTATGAAGCAGGCTGAAAGGAAGTAAGACGTATGGCGAGAATGTTTGGAACAGACGGCGTGCGCGGTGTGGCAAACAAGGATCTTAGCTGCGAACTGGCGCTGAAGATAGGCAAGGCGGGCGCATACGTGCTTACCAACGAAGTCCATCAGCCACGCATACTGCTTGGCAGGGATACGCGCCTTTCCGGCGACATGCTCTCCGCGGCGCTTACGGCGGGCATTTGTTCCGTAGGCGGCGATGTGATAGACGTGGGAGTGATACCCACCCCGGCAATGGCGTACCTGGCCAGAGCATACGAAGCGGACGCTGCGGTTATGGTCAGCGCATCGCACAATACAATGGAATATAACGGAATAAAGTGGTTTGACGGCAAGGGCTTCAAGCTGTCCGACGGGCTGGAGGACGAGATAGAAAAGCTTATAAAGGAAGGTATGGACTTCGAGCTGCCTACCGGCGAGAATGTAGGCCACGTAATAATCGCCAAAAGGGCGGTGCAGGAGTACAAGGAATTTCTCAAGTCCACCGCAAGGAACCGCTTTGACGGGCTGACGGTGATGCTGGACTGTGCCAACGGAGCGGCGTCAGAGATAGCTTACGACGTATTCACAGAGCTTGGCGCAAGGGTTTACCCCAGGGCAGACGAGCCGGACGGCATAAACATAAACAACAAGTGCGGATCTACCCATCCTGAGAGACTGCAGGAGCTGGTGGCGGAATCGGACGCCGATGCGGGATTTGCCTTTGACGGCGATGCGGACCGGGTGATAGCAACTGACGAGCGCGGTAATATAGTGGACGGCGACCGGATAATGGGCATATGCGCTAAGGCGATGAAGGCTGAAGGAAGGCTGAAAAAGGATACGCTGGTAGTGACCGTCATGTCCAATATAGGTCTTAAGAAGCGCATGACTGAGCTTGGCATAAACGTTGCCGAAACAAAGGTGGGAGACAGGTACGTGCTGGAGGAGATGCTCAAGGAGGGCTATTCCATAGGCGGCGAGCAGTCGGGACACGTAATATTCCTTGATAAGAACACCACCGGCGACGGCATGCTGACGGCCATTCAGGTACTGGATGTTATGAAGTCTACAGGCAGACGCATGTCTGCCCTTGCAAACGACATACCAATATACCCTCAGGTGCTGGTGAACGTCATAGTAGATAACGAAATAAAGCATCAGGCCATGGAGGACCAGGACCTTTGGCAGCGCATACGTGAGGTAGAGGGTAAGCTGGGCAGCAGCGGCCGCGTGCTTGTCCGCGCTTCCGGCACAGAGCCAATAATCCGTGTTATGCTGGAGGGGCAGAATACCGACGAAATAAGCGACTGTGCAATATATATAGTAAAGGTGCTGGAGCAGAAGTATAAAGGGAAAATCAGAGTATAAGCAAAGGTATTATACGAAAGAGCGGGGAAGTACCCCGCCCTTTTTATGTATGTTTTAGTTGCAGCCACAGCCACAGCCGTTGTTGCCGCAGCCACAGCCATTGTTGCCACAGCCGTTGTCGCAGCCGCAGTTGTTAAAGCCGCCGCCGAGAATGAGCAGCAGTATGATGATCCACCAAATGTTGTCATAGCCACAGCCGTTGTTGCAGCCGTTGTCACAGCCGCAGCCACAACCATTATTGCCCCAGCCGAGGATCAGCAAGAGGATTATGATCCACCACCAACTGTTATTTCCCCAGTTACACATATTATATTGCCTCCTTTAATTTCGGGCGCTTAGCGCCGTTCTACGATATAGTACGCAAAATAGCCATTTTGTGTGCATATCAGCTTTTTTCAGGTTGAAGAAAAGGCAAGGCCGTGTTATTATTGAAAAAGCGAATAATAATTTTGGCAGTCCTGCCGAAAGGAGAAATATATAATGACAAACCTTACCATGGATAAGATAGTTGCACTGTGTAATAACCGCGGCTTTATATTTCCGGGCTCGGATATATACGGCGGCCTTGCCAACACATGGGATTACGGCCCATTGGGCGTTGAATTCAAGAACAACGTAAAAAAGGCCTGGTGGCGCAAGTTTGTTCAGGAGAGCCCATATAATGTAGGCATGGATTGCGCAATACTGATGAACCCAGAGACCTGGGTAGCTTCCGGCCACGTTGTAAACTTCAACGATCCCCTCATGGACTGTAAATCCTGCAAGGCCAGGTTCAGGGCTGACAAGCTCATAGAGGACTATGCCAACGAACATGGCCTTACCGACATACACCCCGACGGCTGGACCAACGAGAAAATGTCCGAGTATATTGCAGAGCAGGGCATAAAGTGCCCGGAGTGCGGAAAGAGCGACTTTACCGGCATTCGCAAGTTCAACATGATGTTCAAGACCTTCCAGGGCGTAAATGAGGACACTGCCAGCCAGATCTACCTCCGCCCCGAGACCGCGCAGGGCATCTTTGTAAACTTTAAGAACGTACAGCGCACTACCCGCAGGAAGCTGCCCTTCGGCATAGCTCAGGTGGGCAAGTCCTTCCGCAATGAGATAACGCCCGGCAACTTTACCTTCCGTACCCGCGAGTTCGAGCAGATGGAGCTGGAATTCTTCTGTGAACCCGGCACCGAGATGAAATGGTATGAATACTGGAAGGATTACTGCCATAAGTTCCTGCTTTCCCTCGGCATGAAGGAGGAGCATATACGCCTCCGCGAGCATGCCAAGGAGGAACTCAGCCACTACTCTAACGGCACTACCGATATAGAGTTCCTGTTCCCCTTCGGCTGGGGCGAGCTCTGGGGCGTTGCGAGCCGTACAGATTACGACCTGAAGGCCCATCAGAACCATTCCGGCAAGTCCATGGAATACATGGACCCCTTCACCAACGAAAAGTTCGTTCCTTACTGCGTAGAGCCTTCCCTCGGCGCGGACCGCGTAGCGCTGGCCTTCCTGTGCGACGCATATGACGAGGAGACTCTTGAAAACGGCGATGTGCGCAGCGTGCTGCATCTGCACCCTGCCTTGGCTCCTTACAAGGCGGCCGTACTGCCCCTCCAGAAAAACAAGCTGGGCGACAAGGCAAGGGAAGTATACGAGCTTCTGGCCAAGCACTTTATGGTGGATTTCGACGACAGCGGCGCCATAGGCAAGCGCTATCGCAGGCAGGACGAGATAGGCACTCCGCTGTGCATAACCATCGACTTCGATACCCTTGAGGACGAGACTGTCACCGTACGCGACAGGGATACCATGGCTCAGGTTCGCATGCCCATAGCGGAGCTTGAAGGCTATATTCAGAAAGAAATAGATTTCTAAAAGACACATTTGCCCTCGCCGGGCAGCTTCCGGCGAGGGCGCATTCATAATACCATATACCGTTCAAATCAGGCATTTTTATTTCAGCTCAAAATAATACGCGTTTAAATCAACCGATTTTCTCAAACAGCTTTGGAATTCAAATACGCATCGAGATGCGTTGCTTAATCATCTCAAAAAAATACAAGGAGGAGGGTCTATGAGAAGAACGTTGACCGCTGTTTTGCTTGCCGCGATGCTGGCTTTTTCGCTGGTCCCGGCATACGCGGATCCCGGTATCGGCGAAGAGCAATACGGCGGGCTGCAGGAGGCCGTGGATGCGGCAAAGGATGGGGAAATAATAGAGGTTTCCAAGGAAGATGACGCGGAAAGCATAACTGTTGCGGGAAAAGCGGTTATCATCTGCGTTGTTGACGGAGAGTGGAGCGAAAGAACGACTGACACGGAATGCATAGCAAGGCTCAGCGGCAATGACGGTAATGGCGCATATTACGTTGTGGGCGACCTTGACAGGTGTGTTGCGTGTGATACGAAGGCGATATGCGGTGCGGAGGCTGCCATTTATGAGCTTAAAAAGAGCATAAAGCTCAAAAGCGATGTTACCTTTGCCAACTGCGGAGCGGATACCAGCGGCATAACCGTAAAGCGGGAGCTATGCATAGACCTGAATGGGAGGACCATAGCCCAGGAGCGGGGCGAGAACGCATATAACGTCCATGCCGCCGTAAACGTGAATATAGAAGGCGGAACGCTGACCATCAGGGATTCCTCGGAGGATAAAAGCGGCAGTATAATCGGCAATACCGTAGCAATAGTTGTGGCTGAGGGCAGGTGCGTGCTTGAGGGAGGCAGTATCGCCTCTCGGGGAGAATACTGCGACTTCGGCGACGGAATGGTGTTTGCCGGCGCACCCGTAAGCCTTACCGAGGGCGGAAAAGGCTTTCTTATGACGGGCGGAAGGATATCCATGGCAGAGCTGGAGGAGGGAGGCATGCTTGCCGGCGACTTTTACGATGCGGTCGGCAAAAGCATAGAGATAATCGGCGGGGAGGTGTTCTGCGTTCCGGAGAAGAGCCTTTGTAATGCGGATCCCACCGACGGATTTTATTCGTATATGTACAGCAGAGGCAGCGTCAGCATATCCGGCGGTTATTTCGACTTTGAACCGGACGCCGAATACCTTGACGACAGCATGAAGGCGGTGGAGTCGGCAAGGCAGGGATATAAGTTTACGGTTACCGAAGGAAGCCCGGACCCATGGAAGGACGAGCGGGAAGCGCAGGAAGAAAACATCTGCGAGATCATCAGGAGCGTCAGATTTACGGATGGCAGCGAGCCGAAGCAGACAGAGGTGAAACCTGAAAATGAGCTGCTGCAACAGGCGGAAATACTCCAAAGGAGCGAAAGCGGCATCGCAGCAGAAAAGCCGCGGCAGCCGGAGCTTTATGAAGGCCCGTTTATATTGCTTGTGCCAAAGACAGGGGATATGCCGCCGCTGCACCGGCTGTTCAGCCTGCTTCGCATTAAATAATAAGCGCAGCAAAAGAATCGGGCAGGTCATTCCTGCCCGGCAGTCTGTCAAAAAACCCCAGGGTTGATAAGGGGCCGCAGCCCCTTATGTTTAAT
>ERZ779896.2319-NODE-2319-length-13370-cov-2.695381_pt1 | contig 13370 bp, 14 predicted proteins | sample MGYA00511067_ERZ779896 | MGnify/ENA primary metagenome ERZ779896 (study PRJEB29588, sample SAMEA2161597) | human gut metagenome | biome: human gut; feature: human-associated habitat; material: faeces | place: Denmark | collected 2008/2010 ...
GATGTTTCTATCGGCGGGGAAATCGGCTATCATATCCGGACGGGAAGTCATGACGTCACTCCCCTTGACTGGAAATTCTATATGGATTTTGCCGACCGTTACTGGCAGATATAAAAAGAAAAATCCGTTTCTTTTATGGATTATCTACGGAAAGAGAAAGAGGCTTGTATGGCATTGCGGGAATCGGTCGCGCGGGATGGGGATATTGCCTCGAACTGATCATTATAAAAATCTGTATGAAATTGTCGCCGCCGGCGATATTGAGGCGGACAGGAAAAGATGGCGCGGCGTTACCTGGAATGCAGGGGGTATCTGAAGTTCGGAGACATACTCAAGGATCAAGATACCGTCAGGAATAATTCAGAATGCAGGAACAGAAAACAGATAAATAGAAAGGTGGAATGAAAAATGCTGCAGGATTTTCCTCTTGTGCCGACAGTCAGAGCGATCCACATTGACCTGAAAGGAATGCCGCCGCGCATGGAACGGCTATTGCAACTCCTCAGGCTCTATGCGGATGCCGGTTACAATACTCTGCTTATTGAGTGGGAAGATATGTTTCCCTGGAAAGAGGAAAAGTTCAGGAGAGCGGAAGCCTATACGGAAAAGGATGTTCAAATGCTGGCAGAACGGGCAGCCGGTTTGAATCTGGAAATCATTCCTCTGATTCAGTCTTACGGACATCTGGAAAATGTGCTGCGGCATGAGAAATACGCCGCCTGCCGGGAATTGGACTGGCTGAACTCCGACTTATTCCCCTCGCCGGAAGGCAGGAAACTGGTGACGGATATGATGGAAGAAATACTGGCGCTTCTTCCTCATGTCAGATACCTGCATCTCGGCGGTGACGAAGTCGGCAGTCTCGGGTTGGGACGTTCCCGGAGCTTGCCGGAACTTGCCGGAGGCAAAGAATATCTTTATCTTTCACACATGAAAACGCTTGCTCTTCATTTGAAAAAAAGAGAAATTCGCCCGATTGTCTGGAGTGATATGCTCATCGGCTTGTCGCCGCTTGAGTTAAGGGAGTCTGCCTCTCTGTTTGATTTCGCAATCTGGGGCGGCGCCAATCTGGAGCGTCAGGCGGAACTTTTTCTTGCCGCGGGAGGGCATATCTGGGGCGCTCCCTGCTTCAAAGGGGCGGACGGAATCACTTCCGATCTGCCGAATCTTTCTGCCAGACGAAAAGTGATTGACGCTTATCTTGAGCTTGGCGGAAGATACCCGCTGACAGGACTGATTGCCTGCGGCTGGAGCAGATACACAACACTTCGAAGTCAGTGTGAACCGTTTGAAGGCGCTCTTGATTCCGCTGTCATCACCGGATGCCTTTTCTCCGGCAAAGTTCCAAAGCAGGATGAAATATCAGGAATACTGGAAAAGAATGGCTTCTATCAGGAACATCAGCGGTCAAAGGAGTTGCTGGAAAGGCTCACTTTGTTGCGCAAGCGTTGCAGGCATTATCTTTTTGATGCGCTGGAGCTCGCTGCATCGCAGGAACGTCTGGGCGTTACGAAGGACAGTAAAACGGCATGGTACTGCCTGATGGAGAAACGCTGTCTGGAAGAATATACTCTGTTAAAAAAAGAATTTCATGTACATTTCGACCGTTTTATCGCAGAAACGCTCGTTGAAGATTATCTTGAAGAACGCTTTATTCCGTTTCGCCGGGGAATGGAGTTGATGCGGGAAGACTGTATCAAATATGGACATCCCGATGCGGAAAAGGGATATCACGAGGTATTTGGTTATTGAATAAAATGAAAGGAGATGGAGAAAAATGGAAAAGGTATCCCGTTTTGACTCAGAAAACAGATGGGGCCTGTGCCTGCGTTCTCATCACAGGAATTTTACTATTGTGGAACTTCTCATTGTAATCTCGATCATTTCAATTCTGACAGCGATACTGCTTCCGGCTCTCAGCAAAGCAAAGGGAACGGCAATGGGAATCCGCTGCATTTCAAATTCCAGACAGATCGGAACGGCACAAGGTCTCTATATTGACAGTTTCAACTATTATCCTCCATATTCGATGGGAGGAGCCGACTATACATGGGCGTCTCTCTATGGCGGACTTTTATGGAACACTGATTATTCCCTGGCGTCACATTATAAAAAGTTTACGGAAAACTGCATCTTCCGGTGCCCGGTTCAAATAGACTGGGGCCCCCTGAAGCAGGCGACGAGGACACTTTCCTATATCAGTTATGGTTGGAACGGGGCATTGTTCGGATGGCAGGAATATTCAAGTGTGCTGAACGATCCTGCCGGCGAAAAGAAGACGCCTGTCAAATCCGGGCTGTTGAAGATGCCGAGCAAAACTCTTGTCATAGGTGAAGGCTGGAATTCCAGCGCGGCAACATACGAGGATAAAACCTATGCAGTCAGGCATATAGGCTCCAACCTGATCTCCTCTCCTTCAGCCACTCTTGCATTTCGCCATCAGAAAAGGATGACCGTCTTATATGGAGACGGCCATGTATCCGGTGAACCGCAGCGCTGGATCATACGGGGCAATACAGTCTATTGTCCCTGGAATATAGAAAACAAAGGGTTGGACAATCCTGCCATCGGGGTACGGCCGCCCGTCTCCACAGACCCCTATAACTGACGAAAAACTCATTAATCCAAAGGAATATTTTTATGGAAAAGTTCAATGGCCTGGGTATGAGTCTCGGCAATTTATCACGATTGTCCAATGCACAAAGCCGTTCCATCTGCAGTGAAAACCCATCCGGAGGAAAAGGGGCGGGTGCAATGGCGGAGCCGAAACCGGACGGTCCTGCTCGTGAACTGGGACGCGGCTGGAAATGCAGCGCATGGCGCTCAATCTGTCCGAACGAAGTGCTGACTCTTGCAGATATAGAGGGGTCCGGCGCAATTCAGAGCATGTGGTTCACCTCCTCCGTTACCCGGGAAATCATCCTGCGTATTTACTGGGACAATCAGGAATATCCTTCCGTGGAGGTTCCCGTCTGTGACTTTTTCGGTGCCCCATGGATCAGGTTCTCAGAACGTGGAACCGCCGGACCCCTGATTCTGCTCAATTCACTTCCCGTAGCCATCAACCCGAACCGCGGCATGAACTGTTTCTGGGAGATGCCTTTCAGGAAACATTGCCGGATCACCGTGGAAAATCTCAGCCCCGATCAGTCGATTCCATGTTTTCACCAGATCAATTACACATTGACGGAAGTTCCCGATGACTGCGCCTACTTTCATGCTCAGTTCCGGCGGGTCAACCCGCTGCCTTACAAGGAAGTCTACACCATTCTTGACGGAGTCAGGGGCAAGGGACATTATGTCGGCACCGTCATGGGCTGGGGAATCAACAATAACAACTGGTGGGGAGAGGGAGAGATCAAATTCTATATGGATGGCGACGGAGATTTTCCGACTATCTGCGGAACCGGAACGGAAGATTATTTCGGGGGAGCATACAACTGGGATGTGGACGGAAAATACACAACTTATTCCACACCCTTTATGGGAATGCATCAGGTAATCACCCCGGACGGGCTTTATCAATCGCAACACCGTCATGCCATGTACCGCTGGCATATCATGGACCCCATCCGTTTTGAAAAAGACCTGAAAGTTACGATTCAGGCATTAGGCTGGCGCAGCAACGGACGTCTCTGTCCGGGACAGCATGATATATCTTCCGTTGCTTATTGGTATCAAACTCTTCCGGGGGTTCCATTTCCCACGCTCCCCGGCAGAGATGAACTGGAAATCATATAACAAACGGGAATCTCCCGCACAAAAATACAAAACATCAAAAAAAGAAAGGTCACATCATGGAAAAAAAACATTATGCAATTCTTGCGGCAATGCTTCTGTGCACCCCGGCTTTCGCACAGGTGCAGGCTCCGCCCCCATCCGCTTCGAAAGGTCTCGTCAACCTTATTCCGGAAAAATTCCGTTCCTTCGACCGGTTGACCAAAAACGGGAGAGGAGCCACAATCCACGTCACTCCCGGCAAAAGCTATCTCATAACTCTTGCGGCAAAACTCGCCCGCCCGTCCACAAACCCGGACTCCGCACTCAGGTTTGCAATTCAGGAAAAAGGGAAAAAGGGATACCGCTTCTTTGAATGGCATAAGTTGACCGCCGAAAACTTCACACAGCTTTCACTTCTTTACATGGCGCCTGCAAATGTGACCTCAATTACAATCATACTCAAACCCCGTTTCACATCGGAAGAAATCGGCATCTGCAAAGATTTCAAGGCGACGGAGATATCGGAGGAAATCGACTGATGAGAAAACTTCTGGCATCGTTTCTGCTTTTCAGCGTCCTGCTGGCCTCCTTGAGCGCTTTTGACATCGTAAGAGACGGCAGGGCAACGGCGTATATTACGGCAACGGAGAGACTTCCTCCCAAAGTCATGGCGAGCATCAAGCGTTTCGGGGACGATATAAAAGAACTGACCGGTGCGGAAATTCCATGGCAAAAGGCAATGGGCAACAAAATAGAAGTTGTTCACGTCAAGGCGGGAATAGATTCCGACAACACCGCACTTGTTTCTTTTCCGGACAAGAACACCATGCGGATTGCGGGCGGCACTTACGGGCTGGCGAGAATCTTCCCGCTTCTTCTGGAACGTTTCGCCGGAGTGGTTTATCTTTATCCCGGGGAAAACGGAACACATTATCCTGAAACAAGGGACTTTGCCATCCCGGAAAAAACATTCACGTTCAAACCGTTCTTCGATCTGAACCGTGCACTTACCAATCAGGACAATGCCTATCTCAATCTCCTCGGTGCGAAATGGGCGCTCGGCTGTGCGCATGATGTTCCACGTTATATCCTTCCGATCAAGAAATATCTCTCTGTTTCCCAATGGCCCGCGGAAGAAGTCTTTCCCGTAATCAACGGGAAACGACTCGATATGAAGAAAGAATACAAAAAATTCGCTCCAGGTTATCAAAGTGATTTCCAGCCATGCCATACAAGTCCCCAATCCGTTGCAGAGGCGGTGAAAAATATTGAAACCTATCTGAAGGAACATCCGGAAACAACGTCGATTTCGCTTTCCCCGAATGACAACCGTGGATACTGTGAATGTGCCGGATGTGTCAAACTCAATACTGCACGTTCCAAACCGGCAGTCCGCATGTTCGGCCCGGAATACCTTTATAAGGACCATTCCAGAAGTTATTTCCGATGGTGCAACCAGGTTGCGGAAGAGGTCGGCAGAAAATACCCGGATATCCATTTCGGAACTCTGGCATATCGGGAAACTCACATGGCGCCGGATTTCAAGCTCAATCCCAGGATTACGGTTTATCTTTGCTTCGACTTCGGCTGTATGCAGTATCCTGACGTCAGGCGGAGGTTCAACCAATGGGTGGCGGAATGGGAAAGAACCGGTGCAACGCTCGGAGTCTGGGAATACGGTTTCGGAGACTCCTATTACACTTTACCGCGAATCGGGTTCAGGCATCAGGCGGAAATGTTCCGTTTTCTTGCAGACAACGGTTTCCGGGCGTTTTTCGGGGAAGGCGCCGAGTCCCTTGCCGATGGCCCGAAACGTTACCTTTATATGAAGCTCATGGAAAATCCTTATGCGGATATTGAAGCATTGCTGCGGGAATGGTATGATGCCTGTGTCGGCAAAGAGGCTGCTTCGTATTTAAAGCAATATTTCGATTTCTGGGAAACATACTGGCCTGAAAAAGCATCCAGAACAACTTTTTCGGAAAGCAGAAACGCTGTTTACCATACGATGACTCCATTTGGCCCTTACATGTACGGACTGGAGAAAAATGATATGCCGCATTGCCGGAAACTGATGGAAAAAATGCTTGCCGCAGCGAAAAAGAACGGTTCAGAGGCTCAAAAAATCAGAGCACATAATCTCATGCTGGCATTTGAATATTTCGAATCCGGTGCACAGGCGTGTTTTGCCGGGATTCTTCCTCCATCCGGCACTCCTGAAAATCCGGCGCAGGCGCTTGCAGTCCTCCGTGCCCTTCCGGATGCAGGACGTGCATTCGAAAAACGTCAGGCAATCATGAAGCGATGTGTGGCAGATCCTGAACTGATTTGGTGGAAGGGAATCAGAAAAATGAATCAGACAAAAGTCTCCTCTCCTGTTGAAAAGGCAATTGCCATGACTGCCGGTTTTGCATATGACCCGTATGTCAGGGAAGAACTCAGGACGATTGTAAGAGATAAAAGTATTCCGCTTGTAACACGGTATATTGCAAATACAATCATCAAATCTCAGAAAGAGAATAATATTCTGCTCGAAAATCCAGAATTTGTTTCATTGGCAAGGAACAAACATACAGTCGAACTCCCCGTGAAAAATGGAGAATGGCAACACGACATTCCGGTCAAACCTGGAAAATATTTGGTAAGAATGAGAATTACGATTCCTCCGAAATGCCTCATTGAGAACGAAACCTGGATGAATCTCCGTCTTCAGGGGCGGACCGCTTACGGAAAACCTGCCGGGGCCTATCTTGATACTCCGAAGATTACACCGGAATCGGGGAAATCTTATCCCATTTACAATACCATAACACTCGGAGAAAAGGTAAGCGTTCTTCAGTTGACTGCAAATCTTTTTCAGTTTAAATCGGGAACAAAAGTTGTCATTTCCGATCTTGCAGTTATTCCGTTGACGGAATAACAATGAGCCATTTTGCATGAAATGGAATCAGTTTCATCATTTCCATTTCATGCGACAAGCAGTGGTCAAATAAGAATTCATTCAAAAATTGTTTTAGTACCAGATAAGTGTGGGATGATTGCATAATGGTTCACCCGAATTTTTTGCGCCCGAACGACTTTCAATGCCAAAAATATGAACACAGGAAACTATGCGATGATAGCGTAGTGTAAAAGCGGCTTCAACTGTACTCGTCACGATTGAAATCCGTCTTAACGCAGCTCCAAGAAAGGCTGATTCAACTGCGTCCTGTCTTGAAAAATGGAAACATTGAAAATTTGGATAAAGCAATTAAAGACCACGGTAACAAAATGGACGGCTTGGATAATCTGAAGTTCATCAAGTGAATTGACTTAAAAGATGCGGCTATCCTGCTGTCAACGATCGGCAATATTCATTATTTCCGGTTTGTAAAACATTTGGTGACTTGTGTCGGATTGAACCGCGGGTAAGTAGAGTTGAGCTTTTCTCGACATTGAAGTGAAGATTTATCATAGGAGGAGTTATCGTATGTTTACAACAGGAACCTCATATTATCCGGAAGACTGGCCCCTTGAACGGATCGCTCAAGATGCGGTATTGATGAAGGAAGCTGGAATATCGCTGGTCAGAATGTGTGAATTCGCTTGGTCACACATGGAAAGAGCGAATGGTGTCTTTACTTTTGATTGGCTTCACAAAGCCTTCCAAATCTTTCAGGAACATGATCTTAAGATCATACTCTGTACTCCGACCGCCAGTGCACCTCCATGGCTGATTCATGAGCACCCGGAAATACTCAAACAGGATATTGACGGCAAGCGTGCCTATATCGGCGTCAGGGAGCATACCTGTTTCTCCACGGAGGTCTTTCTATATTATTCCGCGAGAATCGTTGAAAAGATGGCACAGGAATTCAAAGACTATCCTAATCTTTTCGCATGGCAGGTCGACAATGAGATTGGGCAATCCATCTTTCCTTTCTGTTACTGCAAAGAATGCCAACAGAAATTCCAAGAGTTTCTGAAAGAGAAATACCATACAGTCGAAGTTCTGAACGAGGCCTGGGGTAATACTTTTTGGAGTCTGGAATACTCAGCTTGGGAACAGGTGGAAATCGGTGGTCCGAATCTCCGGCTCAATCCGTCACAAGTGTTAGACAGTCAACTCTATCGTAGCTGCTCCATGCTCAATTTCGCTATGATGCAGGTGGATATTATACGAAAATTATGTCCGAACACAATGATTACGACAAACAATTACACGCCACTGGGCGATTCTCGAGAAGTCTATCAGATACTGGATGTGGCAAGTGGTGACTTTTATATCAATTCGTCACATACTCTTTCCTCAATGGCGGCAAGATCCGACCATTACCGATGCTACAGACCCGGAACACCAGCATGGGTGCTGGAAATTGATCCGGCACCGTGGCGTCCCGGAAAAAATCTGCTGGAGTTTTTTGCTTGGGAGTTCATCGCCCGCGGTTTAGATGTGCAGGTATTTTTCCATTGGCGTTCTCATCTCGGGGGACAGGAGAAGATCAATCCCACATTCATCAGCTTCGGAAACAAAAAGACGGATTCCTTCCAGATTCTCAAAACTGTCTCGGAAAAGATCCATGCCGTGTTGGACAGGTTCGGTACGCTTCCGCAGCCGCAATGTGAGGCCGCTGTTCTTACGGATTTTACCTCCGATTGGATTTTCATGCAAGGGAAATTTGAACGGCTCACATGGGTCAATAATGGACATGGTGCATTACTGGATCTCGGTATAAATTCGGATTTTATCTCTCCCAAAGATGATCTTTCCTGTTACAAACTGCTACTGATTCCTGTTCATGCCCATATATCAAAAACGTTTGCGGATAAACTGCGGAACTTTATCAGGGATGGCGGTGTCGTCCTGATGAGCAATCAATCTGGGATCTATGACATGTACGCGAAATATCTTCAGGAACCTGGACCAGAGCATTTGCGTAATGTCTTTGGCATGGAAGTGGATAATGGTGTAACATTCCCGTTGAACCGTAATCCTGACGTGTCCGATGTAAGTGGTGGAACGATTCGGTTCTCAGGAGTGCTGGATGGTCAGGAAATCAACGGGATTGCCGATAAGTGGATTGCATCTATAGAGTTGCTCGGAGCAAAAGCTCCGTTACATTTCATCAACGGGACGTATGAGGGAATGCCATTCATGACCGAACAGGAATTCGGTAAAGGATATGCCATGTATTGCGGCGCGGCTTTGCTGGATGAAAATTCTTACAGACAGATTGTTAGCCATGCAGTGAAAAAAGCCGGAATTCAGGAGCTTGAAGTACCTCAAGGTGTCGAAGTTATAGCCAGAGAGCCTATCACGTTTATACTCAATTACAGTGAAAAAACAGTGTCATTCGATCTGCCGCTGCAGGGAAATTCCCTGCTGAACAATGCAAAAGTAAACGGTCACTTTGAACTTCCGCCATTTGGATATGAGGTGGTCACAGTGATAAAACAACACGGAACAAAATGTGTTGCTTGCCAAATGACTGAATGAAAAAATGAGAAAAGTTTTCAGTCCTCGGACTCCCCTGTCAACATCGCAACTGATTCGCTGGGAGAATGGCAAGATAATTGTAATGTCCCCGTTTGTCAAGGGCGGCAATATAAAAGTGGATGAAAAATGAGTTGCAGCCCCGATTGAAGCGTATGCTGATCTTGCGGAAATGAAACGTCAGATCGAACAGAGATGGAGAGTTCCGGATCATACGGTGAAATCGGGGCGCATGGAGCAGGGAAAATGCTTCGACAGTTGAAATAATGGCAAAATAAATCTGTGACGCTATTGCAAAACAGGACGAAATGTTTATAATAGAAAAAGACGTTTCCCGTCCGGTATTGATAATATAATTCAGTAAAAAGGAGTTACTGCAATGGCAAAAATCTCTGACAGTGTTTGTCTGAATCATCCCGACACCCCCGCAGTCACCCGCTGTGCAACCTGCGGCAAACCGGTCTGCAAAAACTGTATCGTGAATAAAAACGGCTCGAATTATTGTTCACAGGTGTGTGCAGACAATGCGCAAAAATCCGCCGGACGCGTCAGCGAAGTCATGGAAAGCAGGAAACGTGCCGATTCAAGAAGGGGCGTAAGAACCCTGGTCATCCTGATTATTCTGATTGCGGCGGGTGCGGCGGCGTATTATTTCTATACAAAGAATAAAGACGATGTTGACCGGTTCGTGCAAAAGACGGAAAAAGAGCTGTGAGAAAAGATCAAACAGAATGCCGGCGAGACCAAAAAATCCATTGAACAGGGAATTCCATCCAACTCGAAGTATAAAGCCGATCGTGAAGGCATGGTCAAGTGATCTGAAATATTTTCGGGGATTCATACCCCGCCCTTCGGGTTGGCTTTGAAGCGGAAGAATGTGCGATGAATCAAGGGGATTGCCTTTGTCGCGGTCCAGCGGTCACGCATTTCCGGCGGTCCCCCGAAGCTTCGCTTCCCGTTTTTGCGCAGGTAGAACCGCCGCCGGAAGGATTTCGCTTCCGGTGGTCAACTGATGCTGTTGGATCGCGGCAGGTCACATACCGTTTCGTATTTTCGTCATTGGTTTGGCTTTCCGATACCCCGCTGCCTGCGGGGGCAGTTCATTTTCGGGATGCCGGCGATCCGCATTTGAGAAAACTTCCGGACTTTCCGTGAAAAAACGGAAAAACATGCTAAATTACAAAAGATTTCTTAATCGTGTGAATCCGGCAAACCGGAGAATGGCGGCGGTATGAAAAAAACTCTCTTTCTTCTTATGGCATTGTTTGCAGGCTTTCTTTCCGCCGCGGAACTGAAGCTTGCATGTTTCAATCATTTCACCTCCTATTTCAAGGATTTCAGGCGTCCGGAAAATGAGATCGTCTCCATCCGGAAAATGCCTCAGGCTGAAATCATAAGGCAGCTTGCCGCCGGACAGCTTTCCATGGCGATCACGGACCGGTTGCCGGAAGATTTGCGGAACTTCGATGTGACGGAACTTGCCGTTGCAGGAACCATTCTTGCGATCCATCCGGAAAATCCGCTGAAGACGGTTTCCTGTGCCGAGGCAAAAGAGTTGCTCGATGCGAAAATCCCGACATGGCGTCCTTTGAACGGCAGACGTTCGCAGGTCCATATTTACAGAGTGGCGTCCAATACACCGCGGCCTGTGATTCACCACTGCGGAAAGTGCGGTTTCACGCCTCCCGGAGCAAAGAAGAAGCGCAAAGATGAAAAGCCGGAAAAACGTGCGATGGTTCTTCAAACGGAAAACAAATCGAAAAGCTTTGTCCTGCTGTTTGTCGATCCGGACGGCGTTGCGGAACTGCCGCTTGCATCCTACGGCGAGGATCGGGTGAAACTGCTTTCCGTGGACGGCGTCGCTCCGACTCTGGAACACTTCCGAACCGGCAGATATCCGCTGTCGCGCAAAATCTACCTGATTACGGCAAAACACCTGACGGGCTCCGCGAAGGAGCTTGTCTCATACATAAAAAGCAGAGCATTCGCCGCAAGGCTTTATGCGGACGGATATCTGCCGATTGAACAGAAAGCGGAACAGAAATGAAAACTTATTTTGTGACCGGAACCGGAACCGGCATCGGAAAAACTTATACAAGCGCGCTGCTCGCAAAGGCGGCGGTCCGCGCAGGACTCAGAACAGCCATAATGAAACCGGTTCAGACGGGGATGACGGACCCTGCGGACGGTGATCTCGGGGAAATCCGCCGCAAGGTGCCGCAGATACTGGACATTCCTTCCGGGCTTGCCTGTCCCTATTGTCTTGCGTATGAGGCGTCGCCGCATCTCGCGGCGGAAAAAGAATCCGTCGGGATTGATTTTGCCTATATCCGGGAATGCTATGACCGGATCGTGAAAGAGTATGCGCCGGATGTGGTTTTCCTGGAAGGCGCCGGAGGGATCTGCGTGCCGCTTTCCGCCGGTGTCTTGACGGCAGAGCTGATCAAATACCTCGGTTTTGAAGTGATCATCGTGGCGCCTGCCGGACTCGGCTCGATCAATCATACGCTTCTTTCTCTTGAGTATCTGCGGAACCGTGACATCAGGATTGCGGGGGTGATCCTGAATCAGTTCAGCATTCCGCCCACGGAAATTGAACTTGACAATATCCGTATGATCGAATCGTTCGGCAGGGTCGGAATCCTGGCGAAAGCCTCTGACGGCGCCGCTGAATTCAGTGAATGCCGTTTGTTTGAAAAATAATTTCATCGCCGGAAGGGACACCTGGAGTGAAATGCCCGAACTGTGACCTGGAGCTGAACAGGGAATTCTATGAGAAAGTGATCGTCTTCCGGTGCCCGGGGTGTGGTGGGCGGATGGTTACTGTCTCCGGGCTGAGGAATTTCAGCGGAGACCGCGCTTTTGTCGATCTGCTGTGGAAGACCGCGCAATACGGCTATTCGGAGACGGGTTCAGTCTGCGGGAGTTGCCGTAAGCCGATGCGCCGCGTGACCCTGCCGCTGGCGGGCATGCCGCTGGAGCTGGATGTCTGCTGTTCCTGCCAGACGGTCTGGTTCGATTCCCGCGAATTGGAGCGGATTCCCCTGCCGGAACCGGAGAAGACGGATGAACTGCCGCAGAAAGCCAGAGAACTGCTGGCTTTGCGTCAGATACAGCTTGAGGAGGAGAGAATCAACCGGGAGGTCGGCGGATGCAGCGGCAGTGAGGATGCGCCGGATCAAAACTGGAAATATCTTGCTGCACTGCTCGGTATGCCCGTGGAGCTGGATGCTCCGGAGTGCCGCCGCCTGCCGCTTGTGACGTGGGGGATCGCTTTGATCTGCATACTGGTTTTCGCGTTGACGTTTCCGCATTTGCGCGAAACCGTCAACGCATGGGGTTTTATCCCTGCGGAGTGGACCCGCAAATGCGGATTGACTCTCCTGACTTCGATGTTTCTTCACGGCGGAGTCTGGCATCTGATCGGCAATCTTTATTTTCTGCTGATTTTCGGTGATAACGTCGAAGATGAATTCGGGAAATGCAAATATATCCTCCTGCTTCTTGCGTCGGGGTTGTGCGCATCGGCGTTTCATGCGCTGTTCGATCCCCGCACCATGATTCCGTGTATCGGCGCAAGCGGATTTATTTCCGGGGTGATCGCCTGTTATGCCGTCTGCTTTCCGAAAGCAAGACTTTCGTTCCTGTTGGTTTCCAGGAGTCTTTTTGCTTCTCTTATGCTGAGACGCTGCTGGTTTTCGCTTCCGGCATGGGGTGCGTTTGCGATCTGGCTCCTCCTGCAGATTCTGATGTCATCCCGGCTCCGGTCCCTCACCGGCGGCGTTGCCTATCTTGCCCATATCGGCGGAGCCCTGCCGGGAGTGATTTATGCAATCTGGTTCCGTCTGAAACGGAAATCTTCATCATCTGCCGGATAGTTGAGCTTTGGAAAAAGACAGGCGGGGCTTGATGGAAAGACGGAAAGAATAAGACTTGGTTTTTCAGTTTTTCTCCTGCGGATTTCCGGCGCCTTTTTCCGTTGTATTCCGTTTTTTCGGATAATATTCAAAAAAAATTCTTTTTCCCTATTGACAAAATGAAAAAAATCCATATAATATTAATATGAAAAATATTTCATACAAAAGATTGTTCTGTGAAAAATAAATCATAAAGGTTTTATGTCGAGCAAGAAATATAATATTACGGCAATCGCAAAGCTCGCCGGAGTGTCTCCGGC
>ERZ779896.2321-NODE-2321-length-13342-cov-6.429668_pt1 | contig 13342 bp, 13 predicted proteins | sample MGYA00511067_ERZ779896 | MGnify/ENA primary metagenome ERZ779896 (study PRJEB29588, sample SAMEA2161597) | human gut metagenome | biome: human gut; feature: human-associated habitat; material: faeces | place: Denmark | collected 2008/2010 ...
CCTGCCAGTCCCGGCGGCCCCATAGCCATCCCAATCAGCACACAGAGGCAGAGCTGAAGCTGATCCGGGACATGCGTCGCCGCAATCCAGATCTGGGTATGGTGGAGCTGTGGCACCGTCTGCGGCAGCGGGGCTACACCCGCCGCCCGGAGAGCCTGTTCCGGGTCATGAGAAAGCTGGGCCTGTTCCCGTCGAAAGAGAAGAAACCCGCCTATAAACCCAAGCCCTACCAGCAGATGACCTATCCAGGCCAGCGTATTCAGGTGGATGTGAAGGTGGTTCCCAGACGCTGTATTGCAGACCCGAAACTGCGTTTGTACCAGTACACCGCCATCGATGAATTCACACGTCTGCGTTTCCTGGCCGCCTATCCGGAGCAGAGCACCTATTCTTCTGCCGACTTTTTGAAAAGGTTGTTCAAGTGGTACGCCCGCCAGGGCATCCAGGTGGAGTGTGTCCAGACCGACAATGGCTTTGAGTTTACCAATCGTTTTTCTAACAGCAAGCGGGACCTGCCCACCTTGTTCGAGAAAACAGCCGCTGAATTGGGCGTCCGTTACAAACTGATCCGCCCCTATACCCCACGCCACAACGGCAAGGTGGAACGCAGCCACCGGGAGGATCAGAAGCGCTTCTACTCCTCCCACAGCTTTTTCTCACTGGACGACTTCGCAAAGCAGCTCGCTGTCCATAACCGCCGCTCCAACAACTTCCCCATGAGACCTCTCAACTGGTGCTCCCCTTCAGACTTCGCTGTCCAATATGTTTGACAAACCTACATAAACGAATTAAAATTAGTGATTTGATATAAACGATATAAAAACTTTTCCAATCTTTCTCTTGAAAAAGAACGTATGTTCCGATATAATAAAGTCAGTTTCTTTTGGTCATCAGGCGAAAGCCTGTGATAAATATATTTTATGTGCCGATGAGGTCACGCCTGTGTGACCTCAGATTTCTCGGATGCGCCTGAGGCAACCACGCCTATTTTCAGGATTAAACCTTGAAGTCAACAGAATATGGTGCTGTTTCGGCTGCCAACCGTGACCTTTCCATTGGCGGAAAGGAACACATTTGGAAAAGACCATTCTTTACGGTAACAGTAAAATTTCAGTATCCTATGAGGTTGCAGAATTTCTGGAGAGCGACAGAAAAAGACAGGAAGCGGAAAAGCGGAGCGACCGCAGGCACATTAGTAAGAGTGATTCTGAAACAGTGCTGGCAAATGTTCCAAGCACTTCTCAGCCTGATCCTACTTTGGATGCCGTTATCCGAAACCTCACGCTGCAAAAACTGCAAGACATGATTGCCAAACTTTCTGATTCTGAGCGGGATTTGATCATGATGTATTTCTTTCAGGAATACACGATGGAACAAATCGGACAGAAATTTGGAATCAGCAAGATGGCAGTCTCCAAGCGGCTGAAAAAACTGTTAAACCAGATGCGGGAGTCTATGGAAACATAGGCTCCTGTATTTTTTTGCATCTTTTCTAAAAATCGGTTTACAAATCGCTTTTAAGTGTCCTTATAGATAGAGGGGGCAATCACAGAGCATAGATGACACCAGCTTTTTGGTCTGATGCTTTCTGCGGTTGCCCCCTCACATATATTTATGCACAAAGGAGATGATGCCGGATGATTGCATCAGAAAAAGGGAATTTCTTTATGGTGTCAAACCGAATCTTTGAACTTGGGCTGAAACCACGGGACTTTATCGTATACTGCTGTCTGCTCCGGCACAGCGATAACAATACCCGTACCTGCTTTCCGTCGCGGCGGCTCATTGCAAAAGAATGTCGTATAGATCGGAAAACAGTTGACTCTGCAATTGAAAATCTTTCTGCCCTTGGTCTTGTAAAAAAGGTTTGCAGATATCGTAAAGATGGAACAAGGACAAGCAATCTGTACTATGTGGCAGATCTGTCTATGGATAGTGTAACCGTTTCATATCAGTAACAAAACCCATAGAACAAAACTCACCTGAATCTATTACAGCAGAGAGAAGGATATATACAGTCTGTGCTTTAAAAGAAGATCGTAACATTGCAAGCCGTATTTGCGCCTCAAAAGCAAGAATAAAGCCAATACCCGACCGAGCAGCAGAAAAGCCACTGTGAGCAGTTTTTGAGCGAAACAGTGCGAAGAATATGCTGGCCTCATATATTTTCTTTTCTGCCGGTAATATCAAGAAGGAAACGGCGCAGGGTTTACGGCTTTCTTCTCTCCTTTTGGGAGAGAGCCAGCATCGCCTTCGGCTGTACGCCGACCGCACAGCGGCCGCCGCCCTGCCTTCGACAGCTTGGCGGGCAGAAGCCCTGCACCCACTTACCATCTTTGAAAAGAAGGTAAGTCAAGAAACTTTAATCTTAACGACGAAAGTCCAATGGTATTAAGTCAAGGGGGTGAAAGAAGAAAAAAAGAAGAAAATCGAGTAAAAAGACCGGTGTAGGCAGTAAAAAGGCAACAGTCATCTAAGCCCTGCCCCTGCAAATTTTTGAGACAGGGCTGCGACGTCAGAGCGGCAAGCAGTTGGCTCAGCCCTCCGGCGGGAGATACAGGCGGTTGTCCTTCAGCAGTCGAAAGACCAACCGAACCAGTTTTCTGGCAGTTAAGGCGAGTGCGCGTTTGTGCTGGTACTTGTTGACCTCATGGTATTTGAGGTCATAGTAACGCCGAAACTCGGAGTCGCATCTTCTCACAGAGTTGGCGGCTTCCAGTAAGTAATAGCGGAGATAGCGGTTGCCGGACTTGATCATCCGAGAGTGTTCCGCTTCGAATTCACCGGACTGGTGCTGTGTCCAAACAAGGCCGGCAAACTTGGCGACAGAGGCTTGAGAGTTGAAACGACGGATGTCACCGAGCTCGGCGATGATGCCGGCGGAATAGACCTTGCCAATGCCAGGGATGGAGGTCAGGGTGTTAGGGAGGATTTCAAACTGATGTTCAATGGCCTTGTCCAACACCTTGACTTGCTTTTCCAGGGCCCGCATAGAAGCGATGGATACGGCCATAGCCTGGTTTACGGAGTTGTTCACGGTAACTGGCAGACGATAAGAATCTCTGGCCGCACTGCGAATGGCATTGGCTTTTGCAGCCGGGTCAGCGAAGTTCCTGCCCTTTTCATCAATGAAGGCTGTCAGTTCTTCTAGGTCAGCATTTGCCAGGTCATCCACAGTTTCAAATCGCTCCATCAAAGCAATGGTGGTGGCACTGGTATTCTGAATGTCCTTGTCCTGGGCTATTCCAGAACATTTCAGAAATAAGTAGTTGGCAAACCGCTGCTTCTCCCGAGACAGGTTCTGAATGACATCAAATCTGGCTCTGGTAAGAGTTCTGAGCGCCTGGTAACGATAGTCGTCCATATAGACCTCCCTGGCGATTCTGCCGAAACGGAGATAGTCGGCAATCACAAAGGCGTCCACAAAGTCATTCTTTGGCAGGTCAGTATAGGCTTCCTTGAATTTCCGCACCGCTTGGGATTGAGGACATGGATCTTCCGCTGGAACCGTCCAAGGCTGCCATCCTCCCGGAGCGCGTAGACAAGGCTGTCTCCGTATATGGAAGTGGCTTCCAGACCAATTACCACACGCTCAAGCTGCATGGTATTAAGCGCCGACACAATTCTTTCCGACAACAGTTTAGCACCACCAGGGTTGTTTTGCACGGAAAAACTGGAGTGCTTGCTGCCATCAGGTTTCATCAGATAGGCGACATTACTCCTGCTGCTCACATCAATGCCTACAAAAAGTGGATTCATAATTTTCACCTCCCCGCATGGAGATTTCAGGCCAGCAGGCTTTGAGATACCCATGATAACCGGAGCATCCGCAACCTCGCGTATCAGAATCATTCCGGAGAAGGCCAATGCGATAGCCCTTACTGCTAAAAGGGCGGCCTTGTCTCCGGCAAACAGCCAATGAGTTTGCAGCTAACTTCCGGATCAGGGGAACGGACTTTCAGTGAAGCAACCTTACGGCTCAACTGGAGTAAACAGAACTTGACCTGCTGTCCTACAGCTATTGTATCACGGGCATCCCATAGCCTGCTGATATTCAAAAGTGAACTAAGCAGACTCACTTAAAACCGTCTGCAAATATTAGTATACGAGGAGCAAATCGATTATGAAAACGAAAAGACTTAATTTTCGCATATCCGATGAGGAAGACGCGGTTATCCGTAAAAAAGCAAAAGCAGCTCAGATGACTATAACCGACTATGTCATTACCGCCGCAACGCAAAAAGAAATCATCAATTTCGAAGGCTTATCCAAAGCGGTAACGCAAGTCAAACGCCTCGGCAACAATCTCAATCAAATGCTCATTCTCTCGAGGCAAGGCAGGATTACTACCGTAAATCTTTCCGAAACGCAGGATGAACTGAAACGAATTTACGAACTGCTCGCTTCTGTCCTGCGCCGGAGATAATCGTTCGAAAGGAATGGTCATAATCATGGCAATCATTCACTTTATCAATTACCGAAAGGCACAGAGCAACGCAGGAATGAAGTTTGTGCTGAACTACACGATGCAAGACAAGAAAACAGTTTCAGACGATAAGAAATTTGTCAGCGGTATTAACTGTACACCAACCAGTGCCTACACAGAGTTTCGTAATACTAAAAAGCTATACGGCAAAGAGGACGGCAGACTATTCTATCATTTTGTGCAATCGTTTCCGGTTGGAGAAAAGATTACACCCGAAACAGCACACGAAATTGCTTTAAGGTTTGCCTCAGAATCAGAAAAGCTGAAAGGATTTGAGATTGTTGTTTCTACCCATTGCGACCGGGATCATATCCATTCCCACTTTGTGATGAACAGCGTAAATACAGAAACCGGTAAAAAGTTTCATATCAATGAGCAAGAGGTAGAACAGTTGATGAAAGAATCTGACCGGATTATCAGGGAATATGGGCTTTCTGTACTCCCTTCACAGCCAAAGAAACAGAAAGTTAAACCGATGTCCGACAGGGAGTATCGCTCGGCAGACAACAGTCAGAGCTGGAAACTTCGTCTCGCTATGGTGATAGATGACGCGATGCTCCAAGCAGTCAGCTGTGAGCATTTCATCGAGCTGATGGAGTTAGAAGGATACTCGGTCAAGTGGACGGACGAACGAAAATATATCACCTATACCACACCCGAGGGATTCAAATGCAGGGACAACAAACTGCACGAAGAAAAATATCTGAAAGGAAATATGGAAAATGAATTCAGGATACGCAAGGAAATCACCGCAGGAATTGAAAGAGCAAGCCAGACAGCAGATGCAGACAGCTTCCAGAGCAGAGCCGTGTATAGCGGTTACCGAGCCGAATTGGAAAGCAATGATTGGCTTACAGAAAACGCAGGTCGATATGCTGACCGAGATACTGGAAAGTCAGGCACAGCTTACTACCCGTTCGGATTTGACGAGATTACTCCGGCAGCAGAACGAAACGCTGATGAAATTTACAGAGGATACGGAAACGGTGACGGTGGAATTTCAGAAGCAGATGGCAGAGAACGCTCAGGAATTTACCGAACAGATGAATACGGTAACGAGCAATATGTCCTCACAGGCTGGGAAAATGAGCGAGCAATTTTTGAAGAGTCTCTCTACTGCAGAGGACAAGATGAAGAAGTGTTTAACCAAAGCGTTTTGGATTTCTCTGATGCCGACAGCTATTTTAATCATCTGGGAACTGATACGGCATATCTGGTTGGAGAGCTGACCGATATCATAGACAGCACCCCTTATGTTGAGGACTGCACCACCATGAAACAACCTCGGCAGAAAAAGAAAAAAGAACAAAATCATGGTCCCGTCATGGGCGGAATGTAACAGCTGGGAGGAGAAAAGAGATTTATGAAAGATAACAAAAACGAAAATATCATACAGGAAGAGATCGTATACACCGACGCGGACAGCGCATACAATTCCCGCATGGTGCTCAGGCATAGGCGCGAATCCTATTTTACTTTGACCGATACCGCAGTCACACAGCAGAAAAGATATGAAATCGGCGGGATGCGGTATCTTGTCCGATCAATCTTTCCCTGGGACAGCAAACGCACCGCCGAGGAAAACATCAAGCATTTGCTTAGCAGTGAGATTGATAAAGTTTCGTAAACTTTTCCATTCCCGCTGGACTTACTAATCGTTTGGGAGTATGGTTGTGGTGACGGAAATCTGTCATCCGTCACCACTCTCAATCGGTTTGACTGTTAAAACGGAGGTAAAATAATATGTCAAGCCAAAAGATAACGGCTCTGTACTGCCGTCTCAGTCAGGAAGATATGCGTCAGGGCGAGAGCGACAGCATACAGAACCAGAAACTGATCCTTGAAAATTATGCAAGGGACAACGGATTTGAAAACACTCGTGTGTTTGTAGATGACGGTTATACAGGCGTTAATTTTGAGCGTCCGGGCTTTAAACAAATCCTTGAAATGATGGAAAAGGGACAGGTGGCAACGCTAATCACCAAAGACCTGTCCCGGCTTGGAAGAAACTATATCGAGGTAGGCTCTTATACCGAAATCATCTTTCCGAGAAATCATGTGCGGTATATTGCCATCAACGACAATTTTGACTCGCTTTATTCAGAGGGGAACGAGCTGGCGCCGTTCAAAAACCTGTTTAACGAATGGTATGCAAGGGATACAAGCAAGAAAATCCGCGCAGTGAAAAGGGCGAAAGCGGAGCGCGGAGAGCGCATCGGCTCCCGTCCGCCGTATGGGTATGTAAAAGACCCGAATGATAACAAAAAGATTATCATTGATGAAGAAACTGCGCCGGTTGTCCGTCAGATTTTTTCCATGTGCATGGATGGACTCGGCCCGACAATGATTGCGAACAAACTCAAAGAGATGGAAATTCTCACGCCTGTTATGTATGAGTATCGGAAATCCGGCACGGCAGTTACAGTGCTTGATCCCGACAGGCCGTATGACTGGAATGCGAAAACAGTTGCCGATATCCTGTCCAAAGAAGACTATATCGGGAATACAGTCAACTGCCGGTTTACCGTTCCATCCTTTAAGGACAAGCGAAAGGTACGACGGGATGTCTCCGAACAGCTTCGATTCGAACATACCCATGAGCCGATCATTGATGAAATCACATGGGAAACAGTGCAGAAGATTCGGGCGGGCAAACGGAGGAAAACTCGCATGGGCGGCGTCAACAAATACAGCGGTCTGCTGTTCTGTGCGGATTGCGGCGCAAAAATGTATTTTTACCGCAAGCGTGATGAAGATCCGAAAAGTTATTCCTTCAACTGCTCTCACTACCGCAACAATGTCCAAGAAAAATGCACTCCCCATCGTATCCGTGAGGTTGTTTTAGACCAAATCTTGCTGGAAGAGTTGCGGCGGGTAACTTATGCGGCAAGAAGCAAAGAACGGGAATTTGCTGAATATATCAACAAGAAAAGCTCCTCCGAAAATCGGAAGGAGCTAATTGCAAAGCAAAGAGAGCACGACAGGCTTACCAAACGAAAAGCAGAGTTGAATGCACTGTTTAAACGCTTGTATGAAGACAATGTTCTTGGGCGGGTGACGAATGAACAGTTTCGTATGCTGTCTGAAGGCTATACAGACGAGCAGAAAGTGCTTAACCTTCGGCTGCCGGAACTGGAAAAGGAAATACAGCAGCTTACCGAGTCGGCAAGCAATGTGGACAAATTTATATCCCTCGCCAAAAAGTACACTCGCATTACAGAACTGACACCGGAAATCCTGCACACCTTTATATCCAAGATTGTTATCCATGAGCGCAGTGAACGGTACAAACGACATTCGGAGCAGCAAATCGACATCTACTTCACCCATATCGGTATCGTGGGGGAAGCGTAGAAATACCAAAGGACAGGTGGTGCTTGCGCACTTCCTGTCCTTTGATACCGATAAATACAAAGGTGTCTTTATCGTAACCTTGTAAAAACGCACTTTTTAAATTTATACATGAATATACGTTTGATGGACAATCATATAAATTAATTGCCAGTCCGCCTATGGATATGATAAAATAATATTTGTATTTAAGGGCGGCTTGAAGCTGTGGGAGCAATATGGCGCGCCCTGAATTTATGAAAGCCGGAGCCTGTATGAAAAATCAAAACGAACGCTTCAGCCGCGCAGAGCTGCTTATCGGCGCTGAAGGTCTGGAAAAGCTTAAAAACGCGCATGTAGCGGTAGTTGGCCTCGGAGGAGTGGGCGGCGCGGCGGCCCAGGCCCTCGTCCGGGCAGGAATAGGCGAGCTAACCTTTATAGACGGCGATTGTATTGCTCTAAGCAATATAAACCGCCAGCTTATAGCCTTTGAAAGCACCCTAGGCCGTCTAAAAGCGGAGGTTATGGCTGAAATCGCTCAAAATATCAACCCTGACGCCGTTCTTCATACATTCAGTCGGTTTTATCAGGACGGAGACTTTGAACAGCTTCTCAGCGGCGCAGACTATATAATAGACGCTATAGATATGGTAAGCGCAAAGCTATCCCTTATTCAATGCGCCGTAAACCAAGGCGTCCCCATAATAAGCGCTATGGGCTGCGGGGGCAGACTCAATCCCGGTCTGTTTAAGATAGCCGATATTTATTCCACCAGCATATGCCCCCTTTGCCGGGTTATGCGCCGGGAGCTGAAAAAAAGAGGAGTTCCGGCCCTAAAGGTGGTTTATTCCCTTGAGGAACCCGTCAAAGCCGCCCAAAGGGGAGCTATAGGCAGTATTTCCTTTGTGCCGCCCGCAGCCGGCCTTATGCTCGCGGGACAGGCGATAAGGGATATCATAGGACTTTAGGCCGGCGCCTATGTTCGGGCCGCATAAGGCGCAGCACGCCCCTGCTCAAGTTGCAAAAATCGCAGCGCATTTCTGCTCGAGTTACATAAGTCGCAGCGTGTCCCCGCTCGGGCCGCATAAAGCGCGGCGCGCCCCGTTCGAGCCGCAAAAATTGATTAAAACGCCCTAGAGGCGCGGAGGTAAAAATGCTTAAAATAACCAATCTTTCTAAAAGCTATGCAAAAGGAACAAAAAAGGCCGTGGATTCGCTCAGCCTCGAAATTAAAAACGGCGAAATATTCGGCTTTATCGGACCTAACGGGGCAGGAAAAACCACTACCATAAAAATGATAACCGGCATCCTTATCCCCGACCATGGAGAAATTGAAATTAACGGCCATTCCTTAAAGAACGACCCCATAGCGGCAAAAAAGTCCATGGGCTATGTGCCCGACAACCACGACATATACGAAATGCTTACCGGCCGCGAATATTTAAGCTTTATGGCGGATATGTACGGCGTACCCATGCGCGAACGCAAGGAACGCATAGAGCGCTATTTAAAGCAATTTGAATTGGATAAGGCAGTAGATAATCAGATAAAATCCTATTCTCACGGCATGAAGCAAAAGCTTGTTATAACTGGAGCTCTGCTGCACGAACCTGCTCTTTGGATACTTGACGAGCCGCTTGTAGGATTGGACCCGCGTTCCGCAATGCTGCTTAAGGAGCAGATGCGCGCTCACTGCAGCGCCGGCAATACCGTCTTTTTCTCCACTCACGTTTTGGAGGTAGCCGAAAGGCTGTGCGACAGAATAGGCATAGTGGATAAGGGCCGGCTTATTGCCGTAGGCACTCTGGACGAATTGCGCTCAAGCAGCGGAGAAACCCTTGAAAGCATATTCCTGGAACGCACGGCAAAGGCCGAAGCTTGATTAAGGAGGCGGATTCATGAATAAATTCAATACTCTGCTCCGTCTGGAACTTAAGGCCAACAGCATGCTGGCCTATATCCGAGGCGCGCTTAAGGGCGGGGACAAAGCCGCGCGCCGCATGCTCTGGGCTTATTTCGCAGTACTGATAGTGGCCGTAATGTTCCTGTTTACCTATATTTTTCTGGCCGACGCGGTAATGGGTGCAGCCGTAGCGCTGGGAAACGGCATGCCGGGCGTTATTATGTCCCTTGTATTTATGGTATACTGCGTAGTGTCGGTAATTTTCGGCACCTTTTCCGTTTTGTCCAAGCTCTTTATGGCTAAGGACAATGAATTTCTGGCCACCCTGCCCGTATCTCAGGGCACGGTTTTCAGCGTAAAATTCACTCATGCCTATTTGGGGCAGCTTCTGCTTTCAGCCTTTTTCATACTGCCTCCCTGCGTTATCTTCGGGCTTAAGGCGGGGGACCCGGCTGCGTATCCCTTAGGACTGCTTATGGTTCTAGCCGCTCCCGCTATTCCTATGTTCGTAAGCACCCTTTTAGCCATGCTGGTCATGCGCCTGGCGTCCAAATTAAAAAACAGGGACGCCGTAGTTATGATAATGTCCGTGGTACTGGTTTTCGCAGTAATTATACTGCAATCCTCCTTTTACAGCTTTATGCCTGAGGAGCTGCCTGAGAATTTCTTTAACGACCTGCTTGCCAGCAATATGGGAGCGCTTCAGAAAGTATGCGCGGCCTTCCCTCCGGCAGGCTGGATGGGCAGCGTTATAACCGCGTCGGGCGCCCAGCGCTTTTATGCGCTTCTGCTGCTGGCTGCCGTTATAATACTGCTGGGAATAATTATTTTCCTGCTGGGCCGCAGAGTTTATCTTAAAAGCGCGCTCACATTAAGCGAGGCGCCCGCAAAAAAAGCGCGCGCCCGCAAATTGTCCGACGCCTCCTCCCCGGTTAAAGCTATATTTAAAAAAGAATGGAAGAGCATCCTTAAAACTCCTGTTTACGCCATAAATTCCCTTAGCGGCGCGCTGGTTCTGCCCATAATGCTGCTGGTTATCTGGATGGGCGGCTCCATGGATATGCAGCTGCTTCTCAGCCAAATAGGCTACGACTCCTCTAATTTTTCGCATATGGCTCTCTGCGCAGTTATCCTAAGCGCCATATTATTCTTTTGCGGCGGACTCAATACCGGAGGCTCCACAATGCTTACCCGAGAGGGCAAAAGCATATGGATTCTAAAGGTAGCGCCCGTGCCTGCCGGCGACATAATTAAAGGCAAGCTGCTGGCCAGCCTAAGCATTTCCTACGTCAGCCTCATACTGCCCGCCGTTATAATTGCCGTACTGATGGGCGGCGCGGTTGTTGAAACAATTATCGCCCTTATTATCGCGCTGCTGCTGTGCACGGCCTCCTCAGCCATATGCCTGCTGTTCGACTGCCTGCATCCCAATCTGGGCTGGCAGAATCCCACGCAGGCCATAAAGCAGAGCCTAAACGCAGGCATGGCGGTAATAGTGGAATTTGCATTGATAATTATCCTTGGGCTTATCGCCTTTATGCTTTATAATGTTTCTCCTGCGGTTATGCTGGCGGGAATAGCCGTCATCTCCGTCCTTTTAACCGTTTTATCCCTATGCCTGCTGAATAAGCTGGGCGCAAGGGCGCTGGAAAATCTGGAAGGCTGAACAAGCGCGCAGGATAATTCCTGCGCCAGCCAGGCAATACGGGCGCTAGAATATTTAAAAAGCTAATAAGCGCGCAGTATCGCTCGGGCACTATCTAAAAGATAAGCGCGCCGGAAAATTTGGGAGGCTGAATAAATCTCCGCGCGGAAAGGAATATAATATATCTGCTTAATGCCACAGGAACAATCTATTAAAGAAATACTTGCCCAAAACGGCTTTAAATTTACCAAAAGCCTTGGACAGAACTTTCTTTATGACAAAAAAATATTAGAAAAAATCATTCAGGACGCCAAGCTGGAAAAAGGCGACTGCGTACTGGAAATAGGGCCGGGCGCCGGTACCCTAACCCGCCTTATGGCCGCTAAGGGCGCTAATGTGACCGCCGTGGAAATAGACCGCGCTTTAGAGCCTGTCCTTAAACAGACTCTCAGCGGCTGCGCCGGCGCCGAAATTATATACGCTGATTTTTTAAAGCTGGATATACTCTCATTATATAACGAGCGGCTTAAGCCCGGCTTCAAGGTAGTGGCCAACATTCCATATTACATAACCACTCCTATTATAATGCGGCTGCTGGAAAGCGGACTGCCGTATAAAAGCGTCACCGTGCTGGTACAGCGGGACGTAGCCCTGCGCATGGCGGCTCAGCCCGGGACGTCCTCCTATGGGGCGTTAAGCTGCGCCGTGCAGTATTATACTCAACCTTTGCTTAAAAGCCGTATAGGTCCCGGAAGCTTTTATCCCCCGCCTAAGGTAGAATCCCAAGTCATAACTTTGGAAAAACGGGACAAGCCCCCGGTTCAAACGGCGGACGAAGAGCTGTTGTTTAAGGTGATAAAATGCGCGTTCGCCATGAGACGCAAAACCTTTTTAAACAATCTTACAAGCGCTTTTAGCCTTACGCGCGCTCAGGCGGAGGAATTGTTAATTTCCGCCCGGCTGCCTATTGATGTGCGCGGGGAAAAGCTGTCCCTTAACGATATGGCCAAAGCGGCCGATTATATTTTCAAGCTAGCCAAAGGAGGCTGAAATGCTTACATACTGCCCTATTACCAGCGGCTCAAAAGGAAACTGCCATTTTGCAGCCACCGCAAAAACTGCCGTGCTTATAGACGCCGGAGGAAGCGCCAAAGGAATAAAAGCTCAGCTTGCCTGTCTGGATATTGCTCCGCAGAGGCTGGACGGAATATTGATAACTCACGAGCATACCGACCATATAGCCGCGCTGGACGTATTATGCAGGAACTTTGAAATCCCCATTTATGCAAACGAAAAGACCGCGGCCTGCATAATAAAAAAATTCCCCCGCATCCAGCGCTACATAAGATATTTCAAAACGGGAGAGAATTTTTATATAAACGACCTGGATATAACCCCCTTTAAAACCCCTCACGACAGCGCCGAAAGCGTGGGGTTTTCTCTATATTCGGGTACGCGCAAGCTCACTATCGCCACCGATATCGGGCATATTAATAAGCGGCTGCTGGAACAGTTTATGCATTCGCATATACTGGTACTGGAAGCCAATCACGACATGGACATGCTGCTAAACGGACCTTACCCGCCTCCTCTTAAACGCCGTATTATGGGCAGCAGCGGCCATCTAAGCAACGACGCCTGCGGCGAAGCCTTAAGCCATTTATTGTGCTGTGAATTGCAGCAGGTAGTACTGGCTCACCTATCCCAGGAAAACAACCGTCCTGAAATTGCCTATTCGGCCGTTTCGGGCAGGCTGAACGAGGACGGATGCGATTTGCCGGTAGATATAGCCTATCAGGACAGACGAGGCCCGATATACAGAATTAAATAGCGCGTGTTTTAGTACAAAGCTTATATTATAATCTATGCCTGCGGCAGATTTTTCTTGCTGCGGGCGTAGATTATTTTTATTTCATTAGACAATACCCTCAGTTTACAAGGAAGACGGTCAGAAGGCATAAAATCTGCGTCCTGCTGC
>ERZ779896.2323-NODE-2323-length-13332-cov-8.719440_pt1 | contig 13332 bp, 14 predicted proteins | sample MGYA00511067_ERZ779896 | MGnify/ENA primary metagenome ERZ779896 (study PRJEB29588, sample SAMEA2161597) | human gut metagenome | biome: human gut; feature: human-associated habitat; material: faeces | place: Denmark | collected 2008/2010 ...
CGGCGCAGAAGATCATCGCCGCGCTGGAGGGCGAGAGCATCAAGTACGAAACCTACTTCAAGCTCATCATCGCCACGGGAATGCGGCGGGGCGAATGCTGCGGATTGAAGTGGTGCGACATTGATTGGGAGCAGCGTTCCATCCACATCTGCCGCAACGCGGTCAAGGTGACGGATGAAGAGATCTTCGTAAAAGAACCCAAGACCCGCGCAGGCAACCGCTATGTGTACTTCTCCGCCGAGATGGAAAGTCTTCTGCGGGAGTACCGACAGGAATGTGCATACATCACCGAAACCTATGACCGCCGTGAGCTGACCGCCGATGACTTCCTGTTCCGCCGTCAGGGAGCGCAGCTCCCCATGACGCCCACCACCTTCACCTACCGCTTCAAGCTGATCCTCAAGAAGAACGGCCTGCCGCAGGAGCTGAATGTCCATTCCCTCCGCCACACCGCCGCCAGTCTGATGATCGCGGGCGGCACGGATGTGGCCACGGTAGCGGGCATCCTCGGCCACAGCCAGCCCTCCACCACGCTGGACATCTACACCCACGCCTTCGACAAGAACAAAAAGGCCGCCAGCGCGGGCTTGCAGGGAATGCTGGAGATATGAGCATTGGAAAAATAACAGTATAGTAAAACCGTCTCAAACGTATCGTTTGAGACGGTTTTTTGTGGCTGTTTACCACTCTTGTTGTCCGTACTCCCGCATATCGCAAGGAAAGGAATGTGTGCAAGGGAAACCTTTGTCGGGTTTCCCTTGCACGTTCAATCAAAGGCCGCCAACGGCGGCTCTGATTTTTGCTCCGCAAAAATCAGCAGTACCAAAAGAGAGCCACCCTGGGTAGCTTCCAATATTAATATCTGCTTTAGCTTCAACAACTATAATCAATTCAGGATAAGCCTTTGAATACAAAATAAAGTCAGGATAGCTTTTATTAAGAACTAATGCGTCATACTTGGGATATTCTCCGCTATCTGCGTTTGGAAGGTGATTTAAAATCCAATGTCCACTTCCAACCCGCAGGATGGCTGTCTCATATTGACGCGCTCAAAATGAGCGGTGTTCTTACACATAGAGAGTGCATAAGACCTCCTTTCCGGACGGAAAGGAGATCCCTGTTGTAAGCATGACAAGTCTCCCGCCAATCCAGCCGTTTTTTATATGGCCGGATTACCGGAACATATGGCACCATTAGTTCCAAAATATAACTACGAATACGACATTCTCTGTTTCGGCGTCTCCCGATAGAATATAGCTGGAGGTGAACTGAGAGTGTTCGAAAAAGATGAAGCAAAAATAACGGACAAGATGGGCCTGATCTTAAAAGGAATTCGGTTGCAGAAAGGTTTTTCCCGTGAAATCATCGCAGAACGCGCCAAAATTGGCGTGCGGCACTTGGCGGCAATCGAAAATGAACAACATGCGCCAAGTATCGAGGTGTTCTGTCGGATCGTGCGGGCTTTGGGAATCTCCGCTGACCGAGTGGTTTATCCAGAAGATGAGGTAGAAGAATCAGAAGAGGTCCAGCTTGTCCGGCTTATTCGCGCCTGCGATGTGCGAGATCGCGCCGCGATTAAAGCCATGGTGGAGGCTCTGCTGTACAGCAGAGAGGAGACTTCTCGGGCAGGTGAGGCGAATGCCTGTGCTGTCTGATTGGTCAATTTACAAAAAATGAAGCAGCGGCAGGATGTATGATCCGACCGCTGCTTCGCTGCATTCATAGGGACACAGCGGAGGGCGCAAAGGACGATATTGTTGGCCTCCCTTTGCACGATCCGCTGCCTTCTGCAGAGACATACCGGTAACCAAACGAACAGATGGCTCCCCTTTGCTTGATCACACTGCCTCCTGCGCATCATGCGCTTTTGATGAACTTCTTGAGCAGAGTTCCTCGACTAATTAATGAAATATGTGAGGAGGATTCATTCTGTTAAGGAGAGGTTGAGTGTTCTGTCAAGCGGTGATCGCGCTGCCGCCGCACAGGATCGTTTTACCGGTTCGGTGTATGGATCGCTCTTTTCTCTACATTCAGCGCGGCCTCCCGCAGCGTTTCGGTGACGGTGGGATGACTATGAATGGTAGAGATCAGTTCATCCACCGTGGCCTCCAGCCGGATGGCCAGCGCGCCCTCGGAAATGAGGTCTGTGGCTCGTGGTCCTATGATATGCATGCCCAGAATTTCGCCGTATTTCGCTCCGGCGATGAGCTTTACCAGACCCTCTCCGCCATTGAGGATCAGTGCCTTTCCGTTGGCACTCATGGGGAACTTACCCACCTTGTATGCGATGCCCTTGGCCTTGCACTGCTCCTCCGTGAGTCCCACAGAGGCAGCCTCCGGTTCAATATAGACGCAGGTGGGGTTGGTGGATTCATCATAGTGCACCTCATGGCCGCAGATGTTCTCTGCCGCCACCTCGCCCATGGCGGAGGCAGTGTGCGCCAGCTGGGCATAGCCCATGACACAGTCGCCGATGGCATACACGCTGGGGACGCTGGTCTCCATCTTGTCATTGACCTTGATGCGGCCGCGGTCGTTGTCGAGTTTACCGGCATCGAGGTCGAGCATGGCGGTATTGGCTTTGCGGCCGATGGCCACCAGCACCTTCTCCGCCTCAAAGCTGACGGTTTCACCCGCCTTGTTTTTGCAGATGACCTTGGCACCCACAGAGCTACTTTCCACCGCCTGCACCGGGCATTCCAGATGGAACTCCATACCCATCTTCTTCATGTGCTCTACGCCGATTTTGGTGAGGTCGCCGTCCAGCATGGGCAGCATGTGATCCATGGCCTCCACCACGGTGATCTTGGTACCGAAGGCGGCATAGGCGCAGGCCAGCTCAAGGCCGATGACGCCGCCGCCGATGACCACCATGGACTTCGGCAGAACCTTGAGACTCAATGCGCCGGTGGAGTCGATGCAGTTGGGGTTTTCCTTCAGACCGGGGATGGGAGGCGTGGAGTTGACGGAGCCGGTGGAGATAATAATGGCATCCGCTGTCATTTCCTCGTGGGAGCCGTCCGCCTTTTTGACGCTCAGCTTTTTGGGAGCGGTAAAAGCGGCCTTTCCATCGATGACGGTGACCTTGTTCATTTTCAGCAGGCTTCTGACACCGCCCGTGAGCTTTTTGGAGATGTCGTTCTTATGGGCGATGACTTGGGGGAAATCCACCTCCACGCCGGTGACCTTCACGCCGATGTCCTTGCCCTGATTTTTGATGTCCTCCACCAGCTCGGCACTATGGAGCAGGCACTTGGTTGGGATGCAGCCGATATTCAGGCAGGTGCCGCCCAAATGCTCTTTCTCAATGAGGGTGACCTTTGCACCCAGCTGGGCTGCTCGGATGGCGGCCACATAGGGGCCGCCGCCGATCACCAGCACAGTCTTGGGGCCGTCGGTGGAAACGGCTGCAGCGGCAGGGACGGGCGCACTCTCCGCGGCAGGAGCTGCGCCGGAAGCCACGCCGGGAATCGCCTCGCCGGGCTGCCCGATATAGGCGACGACGCTCTTGCAGCTGGCGGTCTCGCCTTCCGGAAGCAGGATCTTCAGCAGAACACCATCCGCATCTGCTTCCACATCGTTGGTCAGCTTATCTGTCGCAACAGAAAAGAGCACCTCGCCTTTTTTCACCGGCTGCCCTTCCTTGATCCGCCATTCCTCGATCGTGCCTTCTGTCATGGTCAAGCCCAGCTTGGGCATCAATACTTCAGTTGCCATTTTACTCTGTCCTTTCTGCATTTTCATGGTTGTGCATCCGCGCTTTGCGAAAAGAGCGCGGTTCTCTTTTTTAGGCAAAAACGGATGGAGGCAAGTGCCACCGTCCGTTCTCTGTCAGATAAGCAAGAGATACAGATTCTCCAGCAGCTCCACGACCCGTTTCATAAACTTACTGGCCATTACACCATCCACCACACGGTGATCCGCTGTCAGGCACAGATTCATCATGGGACGGATCACGATCTCGCCGTTGCACACAATGGGCGTATCCACGATGTCGCATACACCCAAAATCGCCAGCTCAGGCTGGTTTATGATCGGGGAGAAGCTCCGCACGCCATAGGGACCCAGGCTGGAGATCGTAAAGGTTCCGCCGGTCATGTCCTTCATATCGATCTTTCCGCTGCGGGTAGCTTCGATCAGAGCCTCGGTCTCTTTCGCGATCTCCGCAAGGCTCTTGCTGTCGGCATTCTTCACATTCGGCACAATCAGGCCGTCGCCCTTCGCCACAGCCAGTCCCATGTTCACGTGCTTATGCCGTGTCAGCATATTGTCCGCGAAGCTGGCGTTGACATCCGGGAACTCCATCAGTGCCTTGGCAACCACCTTCATCAGAATATGGTTGTAGGTCAGCTTGATCCCCTGCTCCTTCAGGTTATCCTTCAGCTTTGCCCGCAGAGCCTTCATCGCGGTCACATCCACGGCGAAGGTATAGGTCACGCGGGGAGAGGTATGCCAGGAATTTGCCATGTTGGCGGCAATACTCCGGCGCAGCGGATTCACCTTCACGGGGGGCTCATCGTTGTCGCCGGCGGAGATCGCGGGGGCTGCTTCAGCGGCAGGAGCTGCCGTACACACGCCGGCAGCGGCCAGAACATCTGCCTTCATCACACGGCCATCGGTCTGGATCTTGGAAACATCAACACCCAACTCCTCAGCAATCTTTGCAGCCAAAGGACTGGTCTTTACTTCGGCAGCGGGTTCGTTGGCCTTGGGCGCGGTTAGATATGCTTCGACATCCTCAAGAGTGATCCGCCCCTTCGGGCCGGTTCCGGCAACAAGAGCAAGGTCAACGCCCTTTTCCTTGGCCAGCTTTTTCGCTGCCGGAGAAGCTAAAACCGGCGTACCCGGATCGCGTGTGGCAGCGGGAGCCTTGGCGGGAACAGCCGCCGCGGAAGAAGCCGGAGCTTGCGCCGCGGTGCTTTCTGCGGAAGCACCGCCCTCTGCAATGACCTCGCCCGCTTCCCCAATGTAAGCGATCACCGCCTTGCACGGTGCGGTCTCCCCCTCGGGAAGCAGGATTTTCAGCAGAACACCGTCCGCCTCTGCCTCCACATCGTTTGTCAATTTATCTGTTGCCACGGAAAACAGAATATCGCCTTTTTTGACGCTATCGCCTTCCTTGTATTTCCATTCTTCAATGGTCCCTTCCGTCATGGTCAGGCCCAGCTTTGGCATCAAGACTTCTTGCGCCATGTATACACCTCCTCGTAATTATGTGGGATCAATCATTCTGCCTGCCGCGAAGAATTCGCGGCGGACAGCTTCTTCAAGTGCTCTTTTTGCCTGTACGCGCCATGGGCCATGCCTCGTGACGGTAAAAGTCAAGGTATCTCCCGCGTGTCCGCGCAACTCTCGCTCGCCATCCAAAGCCACCATGCATTCCTCCTGTAACAGCAGCGTTTCCGGGCAGTCCAGCAGCATACGCTTTGCCTGCCAGATCTCCAGCTCAGATAGGACGCCCGCCGCGATCGGTGCGATGATTTTCTCACCCTCCGATCGCAATTCTACGGCTAATCCGCAGTCGTCCGTGTCTTTGACGATTTGCAGGCACCCGGCAGCTGTGGAAAAGCCGATGCTGGCAGGATGGCACCTTGTCACAAAAATGTGCTGGAGCTTTGAGGCGTCCCAAATGGCCTTTGAGCCCACGCATAGGTCATCGGAAATAACTGCGTCGATCAATGCAATATCCGTCAGCGATCCATTCAGCGTAACTTCGATCTGCTTGTCCCGAATACAGCATATAGCGGGGTCTGAAAACTGCGCGGCAACGGCGGCAGCCATACCGGCAACAGTCCCCTCAAGCATTTCCGGATACACATTGTTGGTTCCGGTGGAAAGTGGGAGGAGAGGTACCTTTTTTATACCCTTGGCAACCGCCCGACTGGTTCCGTCGCCGCCGAGAACCACAACGCATCCAACACCAAGCCGCTCCATTTCCGCAGCGGCCGCTGTGGTGTCCTGCGAGGTAGCAGTCAGCGGTATATCCAGCAGGCGGCAATCAGCCGTCAGCTTTTCATCTCTGGAAAGGTCTTCAATGACTGCCCAGCCGATTTGAAAGGTGTCCGGCATAAACCAAACCGTATCAACACCCATTGCCTGAGCCGCCAGCACGATCCTCTTGACAATATTGACCTTTTCCTGATTGTCGATCGTTGTGGCGTAGGAAACCAGTCTGCGGATATCCTTTCCCGAAGCGGGATTTGCGATGATACCAATACTGGACACAGTACCCCTCCTCTCCGCCTGATCTGCTTATTCCTGTGTACGGACGGCCTTCACGATATCCTGAGCGTTAGGCAGATAAGCCTGCTCCAGAACGGGAGCGAAGGGAACCGGCGTATCCAGCGCGCCAATGCGGACGATGGGGCAATCCAGCAGATCAAACATTTCTTCGGCGATGATAGCGGAGATCTCTCCACCGTAACCGCCTCTCCGGTTTTCCTCCGTGACGATCACTGCCTTATGCGTTTTGCCCAGCGACTGTGCGATGAGCTCCTTATCCAGAGGATACAGCGTGCGGGGGTCAAGTACCTCGGCGGAAACGCCGTCTTCCTCCAGAATCTTGGCGGCGGCCAGAGCCTCATGAACCATCTTTCCGGTTGCAATAATGGTCACATCCTCACCACTGCGCTTGATGTCGCCCTTTCCGAGAGGGATGGGCTCGAAGCTGTCCACATCACCCTTCATCGTGTACATGGCCTTGTGCTCCACAAACATGACGGGGTTTTCATCATCAATGGAGGAGAGCATAAGCCCCAGCGCATCCTGCGGGGTGGAGGGATATACGACCTTCAAGCCGGGAACATGGGTGACCCATGCCTCCAAGGACTGAGAGTGCTGTGCGGCGGCACTTACGCCTGCGCCGCCGGGCAGGCGTACCACCATGGGCATGGAGATTTTTCCGCCGAACATATAGCGCATCTTTGCCGCCTGATTCACCAGCTGATCCATGCCCACCGTCAGGAAATCGCAGAACATCAGCTCGGCAATGGGGCGCAGACCGGTGGCGGCGGAGCCGACAGCGGCGCCAATAATGGCACCCTCCGAAATCGGGGTATCCCGTACCCGCTTGTCACCAAACTCATCGAACATACCGGCAGTAACACCAAAGCAGCCGCCGAAGGCTCCCACATCCTCGCCAAACAGCAGAACACTGGGATCTTCGCGCATCCGGATGCTCATGCCTTCACGGATCGCTTCTGCATAACTCATCTTTTTCATCTGGCACGTACCTCCTCAACGATATCGGAATAAACATCCTGAACGACAGCATCGACAGTGGGGATGGGGCTCTCATCAGCAAAGCGAATGGCTTCCGCCAATTCTTCCTGAACCTGCTGATCCAGCGCAGCCAGATCCTCCGCGGTCAGGATCTTGTTTTCCTTGAGAAATGCGGCGAATCGGGGAATGGGGTCCTTCTTCAACCACGCCTCCTGCTCCTCCTTGGGCTTATAGTTGGCGGGATCTCCCTCGAAATGCCCTCTCCAGCGATAGGTCTTGCATTCCAGCAGGGTGGGACCCTGTCCCTTTCTGGCTCGTGCCACCGCCTCGGCAGCAGCTTCGTTGACCGCCATAACGTCATTGCCATCCACGGCAATGCCGGGAATGCCGTAGGCTGCCCCGCGATCCGCCACATCCTTGATGGCCTGATGGCGCGCCTGGCTCATGGAAATGCCATAATTGTTGTTCTCACAAACGAAAATGATGGGGAGCTTCCAGATCGCGGCCATATTCAGAGACTCGTGGAAGGTGCCCTGATTGGTAGAAGCGTCGCCGAAGAAGCAGACGCAAACCTGATCGGTTCCCCGGTAGCTGGCGGAAAGGCCTGCGCCTACCGCGATGTTGTGACCGGCACCCACGATACCGTTGGCACCCAGAATGCCCTTGTCGGGGTCGGCGATGTGCATGGAGCCGCCCTTGCTCTTGCAGTAGCCGGTTTCCTTGCCAAACAGCTCCGCCATCATGAACTTCAGGTCGCCGCCCTTGGCTACGATATGACCATGACCGCGATGGGTGCTGGTGATATAATCGTCATCCCGCAGGCAGGCGCACACACCGGTGGCGACAGCTTCTTCGCCAAGGTACAAATGAACAAATCCGGGGATCTTGCCATCAGCAAACAGGCTCTGTGCCTTACTCTCAAATTCGCGGATGCGGATCATCCGCAGGTACATGTCTTTCATGGCTTCCTTGGATACTTTCATTAGATGACCTCCTCATAAAATTATTCAGGAACGGCGTTCCGCTCCGGAATTACCACCTCTACCGCCGCGACAGCCACTTCGATGCTGTCATCGCGGTCACCAAACTGCGGGAGATACAGGCCGGGAAAATGAAGACCGCCGTTCACTGCCTGCACCTCAACGCTTCCAATGGGGAAGCAGTCCGCGACCTGCTGATGATTGACCTCCTCCGGCCTTGGTACTGCGATTGTGACCTTGACCTTCACTTGACTGAGCTCCTCCATTCCCAGAACTTCACTCAATCCGCAAAGACAACTGGATGAAATTGCATTTTTCGCCGCTTTTGCAGCAGCCTTACTGACATTTTGACCATGGAAGTCCATGCCAATGCCAAACTCAATGATGTACCGATTCATTTCTCGCCTCCTCCATTCTTGTGAATATCGAACAAAGCTACTTAATTTTTAAGTATTCTTATTGTAGAGTATTGCGCTTAATATGTCAAGTATATTTAATCATAAAACTTATCTAAAATGTTATACATGGCACTTTCTTTTCACTGGGTTTTGTGATAAAATTAAAACAGCATCACAGAATGGGAGAGATTTGTGATGCTGTTTATTTTTGACAAGGTGGATGTGCGTATGGGCAGAGAGAATCACAATGTGGACAACTATATCATTGGGACAAAATTGAAGGAATTCCGACAGCAGGCGGGTCTTTCGCTGGCGAAGGTGGCAGAGAGCGTTGGCGTCACGCCGGCCTTCATCAGCATGGTTGAAAACGGGAAATGCGGGATCAGCTTTCAAAAGATCCATGCACTGGTCAAGCTCTACGGCAAGACCTTGGCAGATGTAACATCTACCCATCCTCTCGCCGATGAAAAGGTGATCAACCTGAATGCAGCCTCGGAGGTCGCCTTTGAGCCGGGTATCAAGGCTTTCGGACTCGCAAAAGAACACGATCCTTTTAAGCTGGGTGGATTTCGCCTGTTTTATGAGCCCGGCGCACAGCATTCCTTCGATCACCACGAGGGAATGGAATATGTCCTTGTGCTGGATGGAACATTTGACATCTATCTTCGCTCAGAGGAGAATGGCTCGACGGAGGTGCGTCATCTGCACGCGGGCGACACAACAGCCTACGCTGCCAAGGTGCATCACAGCTTCAAAAATGTGGGTGAAACCTGCGGCTCGCTCTTTGTTCTGGAAATCGCAAGAAGCGAAAATTAAAGAAAAAAAGACCGTCTACAGTGTTCTGTAGGCGGTCTTACGGCAATATGGGAATGTAATGCGCACAGCGGTTCAGTCCACCACCACCGATGCAAGCTCCTCGGCGGAAATGCGATACACCGCGCCGTCGATGCCGTGGCTGCGGAGGGCTGCCAGCACCGCACCTCGCTCGTAGGGGCAGCCGATCAGCGCGGCACAGAGGGTGTCTGCGTCCAGCGTGGAGAAGAAGTCGCCGTATACGGCGGCGTCCCGGATAAGCCCCTTCTGCACATCCAGCTTGAATTGTACCTTCCCGCCGGCGAAGCGCCCCGTCCGGTCGATGGTGAACTTCGGGCTTCTGCCGAAGATCCGCTCCCAGCTTTGAAACTGCTCCCCGGCGATCTCCCGGATGTGGGCGTCGTCCTCCGGTGTGACGGTGTAGGTATCGGTGCTGCCGTTCATAATGTGGCGCACCATGGTCGCCTTGAACGTCTCCGCGTCCATGGGGGCGGGAAGATGCTCGGAGATGTTGGTCACGCGATCTCGGACGGACTTGATGCTCTTGGAGGTGATCTTGTAGCTGTCCACGGTGGTGGACGCCACCATCTGCGCAATATCCGTGCCAAACAGCAGGGAGCCGTGATGCACGATGCAGTCGCCCAGCCGGTACTGGGCGTTGCCGGAGAACTTTTTGCCGTCAATGGTCAGGTCGTTGCGGCCGTTGAAGGCGGCACTCACCCCCATCTCCCCCAGCGCGCCGATCACCGGGGCGATGTACTGGCTGAATTCGATCTCCCCGGCCTCCTTATGCTGAATGAACGTGAACTGCCAGCCGCCCATGCCCGTATAGATGGTGCCGCCGCCGCTCATGCGGCGCACCAGATGGATGCCGTGTTCGTCGGCATAATTCTCCTGCTACAATAATTGCAGAAAATCAAAGGAGGAGCAGCGTATGAAGCAGAAATACTATGTGGAACTGAACCGGCAGGAATGGCGGCTTATCATTGAGGGGCTGAACCGGTTCCGCAACAAGTTGATTGCGGCGGGACGGTACACAGAAGCCGTAGATGAGATATTAATCAAAGTCGCCAAGGCAAAGCCGCAGAAATCAATGTTGTGGGGATGGAGGCGCTAATGATGGAAAAGTACATTACCACCGCTTGTTGAATGCAGTGCATTTCATCGTGGAATGAGCGTATAGGAGGCCAGTCTGCGAAACACTGAGGATTCAAAAGCTATCATCAGTGGCCTTCTGAAGGGTACGGCAGTGAGTTGACTACAAATTGTAGTCGACTGAAAATACGCTCAGCAGATAACAAGCGATATATGACAGATGAAAACCTCGTAACCATGCCGGTTACGAGGTTTTTCTTATGCTCAAAATTTCAGTTTTCCCCTATTTTCCCTTTAACGGCAAAATTCCCTCTCCGAGCCGGAGGGGGATTCTTATTTCATGCATATCCAGTGTAGCAGGCTGCCGCGGCGCAGCCCCACTCGCCTCACGGAATCGTGGCCGCTTGCAGGAAATCGTCCAGAATATGTGTGCAGCCGCTCCGCTTCGGACACCGCTGCAGCGCGGAAATGCTCCGTGTCGTCCTCCGCAAACGGAAGATGGTCGACGATGATATGGTCAGCGAGTATATGCTGCTCGATAAATTCCCGGCCCTTCCGCAGGGTGATCCACGGAAAATTCAGCAGTGCAAGGCGAAAGTGCTGTCTGGCGATCAACGGCAATAGCGCCGGTGACGCCACGGCACAGTCTCCCGGCAGCAGGATCGCCTCTGTCCCGTGGGTGATGGTCAGTCCGTAGTGGGGCACATCGATAGTGTAGTGCTGGCTCTCGTGAGGCAGGCGGCAAAAGTGCAGTACAACATCTTCCACCACCGCCGTATATCCATCGCCAGACACCAATTCCTGCTCCGCGAACTCCTTCTGCGGCAGAATCAGACGTGCCTTCGGCCAACGGAGGTGCGCCTCCGCTGTGAGCTGCTGCGAATAGTGGTCGGGGTGACAGTGGGTGTATACGATGACATCCGGCGATTGAAACGCCTCCGCCGTCCACAGCTGTCGGAGGCGCTGGGCGCGTAGGGTCGAAAAACCCAGCACTTGCACATCATGCAGCGCATCTACCCAGATACGGATACCGCCGATCTCGATAGCCACGCCGGCATTTGCGCTTAGCGTTACCCGAATGCTCATTCCACGCCGCCTCTGTTGCAGACGGTGTCCCGCACCTCCTCCGCCGTGATGGTACCAAAGTACTCCTCCAGCGGGAATTGGTGCAGCACGCGGTCAACGCTTTCCGGCTCCACGGCGCAGCCACACAGCGCCTCCGTCACCGGCGCCAGCTCCCGGCGGGACAGGAAATCCCCGGAGAAGGCGATCTCCCGGATCACGCCGCTCCGCACGTTCATGTGTACCTCCAGCGTACCGCCGGCAAAGCGGCGGTGGTTCACCATATCATACGCCGGGGATTTGCCGTAATTCCAGTCCCATGTGGCGTATTTCTCATCCCGCAGGCGCTGTACCTCCCGCAATTCCTCCTCCGTCAGGGTCGTCTCCTGAAACGCGCCCTGTGCAAGCGCCGTGCGAAGGTATTCCCAGAATGTGGGCAGGGTCATGTCCTCCCGCAGGAAACTGCGGATATTGCCGATACGGGCGCGCACCGATTTGGCGCTCTTGGACTGGAACTTCTCCGGGTGGACAGTCAGCGCCCCCGCCACCAGAGAAGGGTCGGAGTCAAACAGCAGCGTACCATGGTGGAGGACGCGGTCGCCGCTCAGCCGCTGGGCTGTGCCGGAGACCTTGCAGCCGTCCACCAGTATGTCGTTGCAGCCGCTGGCGGAGGCGGAGAGCCCCAGCTCACACAGCGCCTTGACCACAGGCTCCGTGAAGCGCGCAAAGGACAGTTTTTCTTTCTCTCCCGCATCGGTGATGAAGGAGTAGTTCAGATTGCCCAGATCGTGGTACACGGCGCCGCCGCCGGTGCCGCGGCGTACCACGCGGATATGGTGCGCCTCCACAAAGTCGGCGTGGATCTCCTCTGCCGTGTTCTGGTTGCGCCCCACCACCACGGTGTTGTCGTTCTGCCACAGCAGCAGGTAGTCGCCCTCTGTGCGATGGGTCAGGACGTATTCCTCAAACGCCAGATTATAGTACGGGTCGGTGGATCGTGTTTCGAGATAATAGACCATGCGTAACCTTACCTTTCCAATCAAGGGATACGCACCGATGGTTGGCGGCATCGGTGCGTATCCATGATTTGAGGAGAGTATTCGTTGAATGAAAAAAGACACTTGCCAACTATATATGAAAGGATTCGTCCTGTCAACCCTTACATATTGCTTGCATCGGGGTAGAGAAGCATCTTCCCCGGAACGCCCTGCCGGATCGCCGCCAGTGCATCCTCGTACTGCTCCAGCGTATACCGGCCACCGATGATCTTATCCAGCTTGTAGTACGGGCCGCTCATCACCTTGGCAAAATCCCGCCAGGTGTCCCAGATCAGACGCCCGGACACGCCGGTAAGCGTGACCTCGCGGTAGATCAGATCATCCGTCATATATAGCTGCATCACCAGGCAAGATGAATGCACCGTAGACAGTTGCGCCTATCGCAGAATCATCAAGGCCGTGATCTACCGCAGAAAGAGAAAAGGCCGCAGCCTCCGTAACAGAGGTTGCGACCAATCTCTCATAAGAAAATTCATCCTTATGAACGGAAACGGTTGATGCGCCTGGCTTTGCGCCAGACGCATCTATACCGGTAACTCTTTATGGTATGCCCGACTGGATTCGAACCAGCGGCCTTCAGAGTCGGAGTCTGACGCTCTATCCAACTGAGCTACGGGCACATATTGAATTGGGACGCAGGGGTTAACAAAGTAAGTATAGCAACTTTTCCCACTTCTGTAAAGCTAAAATTTTCGTCAAAGATCG
>ERZ779896.2326-NODE-2326-length-13319-cov-3.372738_pt1 | contig 13319 bp, 13 predicted proteins | sample MGYA00511067_ERZ779896 | MGnify/ENA primary metagenome ERZ779896 (study PRJEB29588, sample SAMEA2161597) | human gut metagenome | biome: human gut; feature: human-associated habitat; material: faeces | place: Denmark | collected 2008/2010 ...
AAATGAAAAAGGTTATGGAATGAATAGAAAGATCGGCATGCTGATCACGTTGATAAAACAACATGTCAGCCGGCTTTTGGAAAAAATGCTCGTGGAATATGGCATTGACGAATTCAACGGACCGCAGGGACGGATTCTGTATGTCCTGTGGAACCGCGACTCCATCTCCATTCAGGCGCTTGCCGACGGAACAGGGCTGGCGAATGCAACACTGACCAGCATGCTGGACCGCATGGAGCGGAGACAGTTGGTAAAGCGTCTGCCCGCTCCCGGCGACCGACGGAAAACGTTGATCGCGCTGACGCCCAAAGCACGTGTGCTGGAACAGAAATACCGGGCGGTTTCCGAACGGATGAACGAACTGATCTATCAGGGATTTTCCGCTGAAGAAGCTGCACAACTGGAGGCATATCTGGAGCGGGTGCTTGACAATGTCCGCAGAACGGAAATGCAACAGAACAATTTGAAAAAATAAACCCAGAACCCATAACGAACAGGAGACTGAAAATGGACAGAAAAGAACTCACACAGACCGTCAAAGAGATGATTGCAGCGCCGTCCTGCTGTCAGGAGCTGAAAGCGGCGGGAGAAAAATGGCTCAATGCGGCGGATACTGCGGGAGAAAAAGCCGCAGCAGCGGCGCTTTTGCAGGAAATCCGGGAGGATGTCGCCACGATCGAGCATGTCATTGAATTCTTTGAATCACCGCAGGCAAAGCAGATCTTTGGCGCGGAGCAGGCGAAAGCCATGGCGGAACATGCTCATGCAGTCAAAGCCGCAGGCGGCAAATGGTGTGACTGCCCCACCTGCACAGCCGGACTGAAAATCCTGGACAATGCGTCTCTGCTTGCCTGATCTCCTGTTTCGGCAGCATCAGGCGGTATTTTCCGGTAAGTCAGTTTATATTTATCCACGGCAGTTCGCCGCCGAATCAGGAGTAACGCCGACAGTAATCCGCTTAAAAAAAAGACGTTCAAAATTTTAATCATGAACAGAAGAATCCGGGATGACCAGCAGCGGTTGCGGTGTGCAACCGCAGAAACCAATCCCTGAGAGGAAGCAGCACAAGGTGAATGAAAATGGAATTTTATGATGCAGTGGAGAAGCGCAGAACCATCCGTGATTTTGAAGACAAGCCGATTGATATGGAAATTATAAAAAGAATCCTGTCGGCAGGTTTGAAAGCGCCGACAAACAACCATCTCAGACAGTGGGAATTTGTCATTGTCAATGATAAAAAGGAACGTTCCGGAATCCTTAACCTGAAAGACATGACAAGCTATGAGGAATGCGAGAAAATGATGGATGGTTTCCACATGATCGACTCTGATCAGAGAGGCATGTATCACATTGCCATGCCGAAACAGTTCTCGATGCTTTATCGTTCCGGCTGTTTGATTCTGCCGTTTTTCAAATTCAGGGAACCTTTGCTGCAACCGACCTGTTTGAGCTCATTGAACGAATTTGCGTCTATATGGTGCTGCATTGAAAACATACTTCTGGCTGCTGCTTCAGAAGGAATACTGGGCGTTACCCGCATTCCGATGAACGAAGAACTGGAACATATTAAGAAAACGGTTCATCATCCGGACCATTACGCCCTCCCCTGTTATATCGCATTGGGCTATCCCGCCAAAAATGCAGAACTGCCGGTACAAAAAGTAATCAACGTGGAGGACAGAATACATATTAATCAATGGTAAAGCCCGGGATTTTCAGCCTGTCCCCGCGTCTGTCCGGCGCCCAGCCGGTTTCTCGAAACCGGCTGTTTCCCATCTGTATGAAAATGCCGCCACACTTTCTTTGCCGCATTCGGAATTTTTATGTTTTTTCAGAGAGAATACAGGTGTTTCTCCCAAAAGATTACAATAGACAAGGCTGTTGCGGCAAATGATATGAAAACGGAATTCCTGTAATCCCGTAATTCTGCTCGGACCGGCATCTCATGTCCTGAATTCCATGCCCCCGCTGTATTGCAGAACCTCATGGAACGGTTCACATGGAATCGGGGTATGCATAGGGTGCCGGCAGGCGCTCATACTTCATGTCATTAAAATCATACAGCAATGCCGGTGGAACATCCGGCGTTTTCAGACGAAGCGCAAAAATCATACCATTTACAGCAAAGAGAATGCGCTTATGCTTCGCATCGTAATCCGCCCATCGCCATGTATTACCGGCAAGTAACAATTCTTTCCCCCGGGACAGGTCATGTTCTTCCCAATAACAACCATAACCTGCAGGGCTGGGACACTTTCCATTAAAATAAAAACGTTTGATGAGCCATAAATCATAAGGCAATGGTTTGACATATTTTGCATAGGTTTCAGTTTCTTCGCAAAACTGCCAGCCATCGCGTTCCAAACGCGCCAGATAAATCCCAGGACATTCACCGCCATTTTCACGCTCAAGACGTAAATCTGGCGCCTGTGCCAGTTCCTTGAATTTGCCGCTGCGGGTATGATAAAAATGTTCGCCGCAGTGCGGGGGCGGCTTATTGATCCAGACATGACTCGAATCGACAAACCAGCCGCCGCCGTTCCAGCCGGAGCCATTGAACCACAAATCCAAAGCCTTGAGGTAAGGAGTGCGGGAAATTGCGGTCCAGCTGGCATCGGTATAATCACGCCTGTTACGCAATTTATTCAACTCAACAGCATATTTTTTGCGGATTTGCATCTCCAAATCTTCACATTTTTTGCTATAGGCAAAATACTTCTTTTCCGTGTAAGCAAACCAGTCAAATTCACCGACCTGTGCATTTACCAGTTCCCTGATACGAGCCTCGACCGGATTCACACGCCCATATTTGGCTGCAAAATAGAGCAGGTATTTGCCATCAGGCGAGAGATCGCAACGATATTCATAGATTCTGCCATACAGCCATTGACCGAGAGTAAATTCATCAGTGTCAAGATCCCAGCCAATGACTGCAACTTGATTGGACGGACCACGGCGGAATACTGTGGCGCAACTGCGTCCCCTGGCAAGAATCGCATGAATTCTAGGGGGAACTTCTTTTGTCATAATATGAACTCCATTCATTGCCTTTTCAAAAAATATAACGTAAATTCGTTAAAAATCAAGAAGATTAAACAATTCAATAGCCGCCGGGTACAGTAAAGGAAACGGTCTGCGGATGAACGGATGACCATGAAACACGATATGGGCAGTAACCATTGAAGTTTCTCAACTCAGGCAATCCAAAATGGAAGAAGTTCGTCTGAAAGTATGGTATGGGGTGGTAGATTTCGTTCCCGCCCCTTGCCCTCATAGCAGAGAGTTCAAATCTTTTTTCAACAAATACAATTAACTGCGGAATTGGGGATTTTGTGACCTCTTCCCTCAAAAATAGGTGCTGTTAATCTCATCTACACCCCGTATTGAAATAACTGCGGTGAAATGTACTCATAGCCCTTTCCACGCTTTAACTGATATCGTCCGTTCCAATCTGTCCTGAGTTTTTCAACTTCCTCAGCCAGATCTCGGATGGCGTCTCGCGCCTCTGCCAACGTTGTAACTTCCGGTAATATCATAATGAAAATATACCGGAAACTTCCTCAAAATCAAGCACTGTTAAGACTTTTTGAGTATCTTTTGTAATAACGTTGCGGTTTGATTCCAGACAGAATCGCCGCAAGTTCTCGACTGGTCAATTCAAGCCGTCCGTCGGCTGATTGCGGGATATGAAAGCCTCCCTGCTCAAGTCGTTTCATCCAGATCACAAAGCCGCCGTCCTCCCATTGCAGTAACTTTACCAGTTTTTTATTACGGCTGAAGAAGGCAAACACATGACCTGATTCAGGATCTTGTTTGATATACTCTTCCACCGCTCCGGCAAGACCTTCGAACGATTTTCGCAGGTTTATCGGAGTGGGACAGTAGTAGATCCTTACCGAGCCGCCGATGCCGAACATGACCGTGCCTTGAGCAGATTCAACACTTCGGACAGCGTAGTGCCATCGAAACCTTTTGCCACTGTAATTTCTATACTCACATAGTCTGCTTGAGCCTCTTCTCCGAAACTTGTTTCCACACGACGAAAAGGAAGTTCGCGTTTCACTTTCAGCTTCCGAACAAAGCTGACGGCATTCATTTTGTGGCCATTTTCCCCTTCGAAAAAATCTCCCCTCGATCCACCATCACCATGGAGCTGGCTGGGCGCTTACATGTGAAACCAGACTTCCGCATATATCTCCGCGCCGTATGGCAGAAGATTTGAGCTCCATACCTGCGGAAGACCAATTCCCTGACAGATCCGGATGATCACAAGGCGGACTTGAATCCGCTTTCCTGTCGGTGATGATTTTTTCAATTCAGCAAGCTGGCGATCGGAAAGCTTGTGCTTTTCGCCGCCATACCGTTTTTCGGCAACCCTTGTAGAATATCTGGACATTTTCAATCGAAACCGACTTCATCATAAAACGGAGACCTGACTCCGGATGAAATAGAATATCGCGGCTGTTGGATGCCGAAACCTTCAGATTCACCATGTCCGCTCGCTCAGGCTGAAATATCCATAAGGTCGTGCATATCACAATGTCAGAAGACCGGAGAGCGGGATTTTGACACTGGAAAGCCCCGTGTTCAGCATGAAATTGCCACAAGATGCGCCGGTTGCTGTAAAAGACTCCGCCCTGCGTTTTTCTCCGCGCAGATCAAGAACAACCGATTCCTCATCGGAAGCGTTGACAATCCGGTATTTCTTTCCCGCTTCGATATGCAGTCTGACCGTCATCCCGGAGGCGTAAAGAACAGTGATGCGGCCGGAACCGTCTTCTGCGGATACCTGTGGATAGTTCAGTTCCGGATGGAGCGGGATCAGTCTTCCGTTCATCAGGATACTGCGATTGTCATTCCAGAACGTCAGCCAGAAACGGAGCATTTTTAGATGGGATTCGGGCAGGGCGGCCAGGCGGACCGAAATCTGAGGCACGCTGAACATTACATTTAAAATCTGACGTGCGGCAGATTCGACGGAGTCTGTCCTGTTCCATGTGAGCATATCTGAATGCACCGCCGTATCGCCGGACGTCAGGCGCAGGTCGATCGTGCGCACGCGGTTGGAGAGAAAATCGCCGGGACAGTCCGCTGCGCGGAAAATATTCCCGTATTTCCGCATGACCGGTCCCGTATAGGACTGGCGGAACTCGATCAGCAGATCCGGATTTTCCGCATGCAGCATATCCATGATGCCTGAAAGAAGACGGTTCACCCCTTCGGCAATGTCTCTGCAGTCGCGGTGCGCGAAGTTGCCCGCGCGTGCGGGATCCGGCATGTCGGAGGGAAGGGTAAAGCTGTCGATGAAATCCAGTTTTAGCCCGTCGAGTTTCCATTCGCAGACCGCTTTCCGGTAAATGCCGATGAGATAACGCCTTACTTCTGGAAAGCGCGGATCCAGCACGCCTGCGCCGAGGCGCTTGTCGATGAAAAGGAATTTCCCCTGAAAACGCCGGAATGCCGCGCTCTGGAATCCTGCGAACGGCACCGCGAACCAGAAGAGGCTTTTCATGCCCAGTCTGCGGATTCGTTCCGCATGGGCGCGGATGTCGGGAAAACGTTTCCGCGCGGGTTCCCAGTCGCCGCACCAGGTATATCCGCGGTGATTATCCTCTGTCTGCCACCCGTCGTCGACGATGACGCCGCTCATTCCGAATGCTGCGGCAAGCGCGCACTCCTCTTCAATCTCCTGCGCGGAGAGATTCTGATGAAAGCTGTACCAGGTGGAATAAAACGGGTGGAGCGCGGATTCCGGCACAGGGCAGGGGCGGTACCCCGGCAATGAGGCGAACCAGCTTGCCGTGTCGCGGATTGCTTCGGCGTAGAAGATTTTTCTGGTATCCAGGCGCAGCACGGCCTCGTATGAGGCAAGCGGGGTTTCCGCTTGGAGAAAAGCGGAAACACGGCAGTCGATGGTATTTTTCTCCTCAATGAATCCCGCTTTGCATTCCGTGTTCCGGAGCGCATCGGAAAACGCGAATGTCAGGCGGTTTTCTCCGGAGATGGAAAAAAGCGCAATGAACGGCGCATGATGTGCCGGGTCGGATGGAATCGCGCCGCACCAGTCGGGGGGAATGTTCTTCGCAAAGCCCGAGGCCGGAGAAAAGCGGACTGCCAGATCCGTATGCGGAAATTCCCATGACAGCGTGAAACGTGGAGGAACAGCCGCTTCCGGAGCGGAGATTTTCAGTGTGATCTCTTCGATTCCCTCTTTGCATCCCGCAGAAGAAAGTTCCAGATGCCATAGCGTATTTTCCAGTCCGGAGAGGCGAAGGAGACCCGCCGAGGCCGTGCATATTGTCATCAGATGTATCCCTTTTACAGAATTGTGTTTTCTTGCCATTCCGTCGGGAGAAAACGAAAATCAGATCTGCGCATGCGCGCATTCTTCCCGGTGAATCCGGACACCTTGCCTGCGCAGGGAATCCTGAAGATGCCCGACATCCAGATCCCAGGCATCCGTCTGTTCCTGAAGCATCATTGCCGCCGCACATCCCGCCGCCTGTCCGGTCATCGCCGCCGCGGGAATGACCCTTGTGATTTCCCATGCGTCGTTTCTTGCCGCGGCGCACCGTCCGGCTGCCAGCAGACCACGGAGGCGGCGTTTCGGATAGAGGGTGCGGAAGGGCACCTCCCAGACCGGGCCGGCAGTCCGCCAGTCCGGAAGCAGTCCGATTGAATCCGGCACATGGCGGTCGTTTTCTCCCTCGTCCAGAATATGCTCCCCTTCGATGCAGTAGATTTTGCGGAACTGCGGTATGACAGGAACCTTCAGGGGATAGAGTGCATTGCGGTCCGTCTGGTTCTTCCGGTAATATTCCCGGAGGATCCGGCGGCTTTCGCGGACGAATCCGGACATGGCGCGTCCGGACATGGCACGGTAACGCCCGTATTCCGATTTCGCGTCAATGTAGGTGAACATGGAGATGCGTTCTCCGAATCCCGCAGGCAGCGCACGGTTGTACTGGAGCGCCCAGATGGAAAGATAGTTGTCTTCCGTCAGGCATTTGATTCCGGCTTTTCTTGCCAGAGAACAGTCGCCGCTCGCATCGATGAAGCACTCGGCGGAGATGATGCCGCATCCGCTGGTGTTCTGGACAACTGTGCCGCACAGCGTATCCCCGGACGCATTCAGGATGGCGTCGCATACCAGAGTGTCATACCAGAGCTCGACGCCGTTCTGTTCCAGAAGTTCGTCCAGGGACAGGATGAACGCCGCCGGAGAGAAGATCGTCCGGTAGCGGCGCGGTTCGGGCGCATTCCGCTCGTTTCTCCAGTTCGGTGGAATATCTCCGGGACCATATTGAATGGAAGCGTGCAGCAGTTCCTCGGGAATCCCGAACGTAACCTGTCTGCCGTTTCCGTCGCACAGCGGCAGATAGATGAAAACCAGTCCGGATGTCGCCAGACCGCCGGGCAGAACCGTTTTTTCTATCAGGGCGACTTTTTTCCCGCATCGTGCACTCTGGAGGGCTGCCGCAATTCCGGCAATTCCGCCGCCGACCACGACAATGTCATATTTAGCCTTGAAGTCGCATTTCATTTCTTTTCGCTCTTTCCATAGGTATTTATCTCGCCGTTCTCCTCAATTTTCACTTCAAGCGGCGCAAAGGTGCTTCCGTTATGGTTTACGGCCTCGCGGTTTGCATTGACGTAGATGCGGAGAATGGTGTTTCCCGTTTTCCATTCGCGAGCGAACAGATTCGCCGTTCCGGTGTCCAGCGCTTTCTGGTCACTGCTCAGGAGGGCCTTTTCATGTGCCCGGACCCAGCGGATGAACCGCAGAACCGCTTCCTGAATTTCCGGATATTTCTTGATGTCGAATCCTTTGTCGTTCCATGTGTAGAAATAGAGCCCCTTGACTCCGGCGGCCAACGCCTGGAAATACATGTTGTCCATCTCATCCGGGCGCGGGACGCGCGGCCACCAGCCTTTGGGCTTGGATGGATATCCGAAACACTGCGGAACCGCCATCGGCATTCTGCCCCAGCCCGTGAGCTGTTCCGCCAGCCCGGACAATGTCTGATATACGGCTGAAATCATACCGTTCGGAATCGGATAGGGATCATGTGCGACGATGTCCGTTGTGCCGTTGTACTGTCCGCGCAGAGACTGAGGTTTGGCAAGACACATGAAGGTCAGCGACTGCGGATCCATCTTTTTGAGCATTTTCGTTCTTTCCAGCACGCCTTCCGGTCCTGTTCCGTAATAATCCGGTTCGTCGCCGAACTCCAGAATCCGGTTTTTCAGAGGAATTTGTCCGCGCCTCGAGTCAATCATGTGCGGAAAACCGCAGAGAATGACAAAGAGGTTTTCTTTTACCGCCTCCTGAAGCAGAACGTCCCTGCTCGGATACTCCGCATCGCGCCAGTAGCTGAGGCCGACCAGATTGATTCCATTTTTCCGGAAAAATGCGGCCGAGCCGATCTCCTGATGATAGAAGCCGATCGGGAAAATACGTTTTCCGTTCTGCACAAGAAATCCTTCGGCATCCACCATCAGGGGGGGATTCTCAGCGTCAATCGTGAATTCCGTTTCCGGTGTCCGGTAAAACTCTTTTCCCTCTTTCGCGATCCTTATCTGTGCTCGGTGCTTCCCCGCAGGAATTCCCGAGAGATTTACAATGCACGGACGTGGGAAGGAAGCAAATTTCACCTTGTCCACTTTTTTTCCATCGACGTAAAATGCCGTTTCCACATTTTCAAGTCCCGGATCCAGAGTCATCCGGAACGGCGCGGCATGCAGGATCGCCGGCCGGTAGGAGTGGAATCCCGCGGCCAGCGTGACCGGCAGAACAACCGGGCGGACCGAGGAAATATCCGTTTCGCCCTGTGCGGATTTCACTCGGATGTTCAGAAGCAGATTTCCTCCTTCATTGATCTTATAGGGAAGACGGATTTTTGAGTGGCCTCTGCATTGGAACGTCTTTTCCGCAAGACGTTTTCCGTTAAGTGTCAACGTCGCGGAAACCTGAAACACGTTCCCGCTCCGGAATTCTGCATACAGTTCCATCTTTCCAAACGAGCTGCCGCAGTGATTTTTCACGATTTTCACGCCGGTCCTCTCCAGCGACTGTTCCGTCAGCGCATTCTGAATGAAATCCCGCCATAGTTTCTCTTTTCCGGGCATCTCGTTGGGCGTCCAGCTGAGAAGGGAATAGACCGTACCTTTGCCGAGGCGGCGCTTCAGGAGAACCGGATGTTTTTCCGGGCACCGCACAACTGTTGTCCATGCCGGGGAAACTTTGACATAATGCGCCCAGCCGCGGGATTCACTCATTTCATTCACGATGTCGGATGGAAAGGTCAGAACCGGATCCGGCGGATTTCCGCTGGTGAACTCCAGAATTTTCTGATGGTCTTTTCCCATGATGCAGCCGACGCGGTCAACGACCCAGTCACTGCCGAACTGACCGTAAAGATTTTGCGTGATGCCGCCAGCTTCCGCGCCGCTGACAATCAGAAGTCCCCCGTCGGAAATCCAGGGTTTCAGCGCCTTTCCGAGTTCTTTCCAGTCGACCTTTTCAAAATAAAGCTGCAGAATCACCACGTCGTAATCATGCAGTCGTGGCAGAAGCCCGGGAATTTCGTTTTCGGAACAGACGTCGAAACGCTTCTCCTTTGAAAACGCCTTCGCCAGATTCCGTCCGTGATTCATCCGGCTTTTGGCAGTAAGATAGGCAATATTCTGCGCCTGTGCCTCGAAGATGAGCAAAAACGTTGCGAAAAGAAGAAATACAATACGCATGGTGATCCTTTTCAGTTTGCGTTCGGTTGAATGATGTAGTCAAGGTTCTTGATTGCGCCGGCGTGTCCGTCAACAAACACAGTGTTCATTCCGCCGGAATGAGCGGAAAAGACTCCTGCCGCGATTTTGTTCTGAACCATATACGCGCAGTTAAGCAGATTGTGCGTTGGATTGGAGGGCGGCAGCATCTGATCATAGCGCCAGATGTCGCCGATCATGGGAACCGTTGAGGACGAGCGGATCTTATGAATGACGCCAACAACATTGTAATCGCGCACGAGATAGGTTCCATTGCTGGTTGCATTGTAATGTGCTGAAGTCCACCATGTCCATGCTGCAGGAGTACACATCAGATAGGGATTGTAACCGTAGCTCAGTGGAAACTTGTTGAAAGCGTAGACATTGCGGACTTTTTCGTCGGAAGGGCAGCGCAGAATCGGAATTCCGCCGTGCGGTCCCCAGCCGTTACCCAGATTCTCCCTTCTGAAGCCGGGCATAAGTTCGGCGAGCGTATCCTGCCATGGATATGAACTGCCGTCCTTGAACATGACCGCCTGTATAAGCATGTCTTTGTTGTCGTTGGCGTACATCAGACTGACATTGCCGGCCTGTTTGAGATTGGATATGCAGCGGATGCTCTGTGCGCTGGCGCGTGCCTTGTTCAGTGCTGGAAGCAGCAGTGAGGCGAGAATAGCGATGATCGCAATTACAATGAGAAGTTCTATCAAGGTAAAAAATCTCATACCCCTGTCTCGCATTTTACAACTCCTGTCTTTGATTTTTGTTTCATTTTTTCATCTCTGTTGAACCGTGTATGCATAACTTTTCCATTTGCTGGAATAATTATATTGTTTTTCAGCAAAAAAACAAGGAAGAATCGTCCTAAAAAAATATTGATTTTGTCTCAATTTACATCGGATTCAGAAATAAAGGCCGTCCGGCGGTATCCTGCCGGCGTCATTTTGAATTCCCGTTTGAATGCGGAACAGAAATAGGCGGGATCGCAGAAGTGCAGCGAATAGGCGATTTCCTCAATGGATCGTTCGGTTTCCCGCAGGAGCCGTTTTGCCTCGGCGAGACGAAGCTGTATGACATAATGGCTCGGTCCGACATCGAACCTGCGGTTCCAATGCCGGAAAAAGGTGCTGCGGGAAAAGCCGTGTTCCTCGGCAATCTGTGTCATGGAGAGATTGTCGGCAAAATGCAGCTGAAAATAGGAGGCGATTTTTTCTATTCTCCCTGACATTTCGTCCCGGATTGCCGTATGGTTTTTTTTCTGGAGGAACAGCTCCTCCAGGAGTTGAAAGGCGAGGGTGTCAATTTTATCTGCGATGGAAAATTCCATGGCATGCGCCATCATGTCGCGGAGACGGTTCAGATAGCCGAGAACTTCCGGCGTGAGCTGGATATCCCAGCAGAGGATGTCGTCCAGAAGTCCGATCTGCATGAATTTTTCAACGAATTCCGGCGGATAGATAATGAAAAATGCATCCCGGGTGTCCAGGACTTCATAGAAATAATATTCCAGCGGGAGTTTTACCTGAATATGCGGATAGCTATTGACATATTCCTTTCCATTGATTGTGTGGCGGATTGTTTCCGTGGAGGGGGAAATGCGGATACAGAATTCCAATTTATCCGGAAGACGGCTCATTTTCCGCATTCCATTTCGGGAAACAGCACCGTCTACACGCGGGGAACCGATCAGACAGCCGAGCTCCCGCACTTTCCAGGGAAAATCAATACAGCGGCGGCTCTTCTGAAGAGAAATCCAGATTTGCTGTTTTAATTCGGGTTCCATTGATGGCTCCAGTGTTTTTTTATAGAATAACGCGGCTTGTCAAACAGTAACACAAACTCTTTTTTTTTCAAGTCATACTGCATTGCGTTTTTTCTCAGGTCGTACAAGTTTTTATTGAGAGATAGGCATTGATGTTTTCCGATGACAATATCCTGCCGTCAGTATGGTTTGAGCCTCACTGAGCGCTGTTGTAACTACAGGCAGAGGTCGACAGTTTGCCCAGCAGACAGAAAGACCCTTGCCCGAAAATTAGGAAAAATTGAAAAAGGTTATTTTCTCTGGAGTTCTACTTTGGAAATGATATTCATTTTCGCGATTTCTCGAACTGGGAAGTTCTTGCTCATCTGAATGAGATCAGTCCGAACTTTCGGATTCAAGGCAGACGCTACTGTGCGTTACCGAGACGCTTCAAGCGGATGATCCATGTGGTTGATTCGACAACGATTCAGCTGATCGCCAACTGTCTGGATTGGGCAAAACACCGCAGGCGGAAAGCGGCGGCGAAAATGCATTTGCGTCTGGATTTGCGTTCCTTTCTGCCGAATTTCATTCTTGTGCAATTTCTATGCCGTCAATCAGCAGCCGAATCCCTGAGTTATCATTCGCATTGGTCTGCAAAGGCTTGATCTCTACCAGCTCCAGCGATTCCGGGTCGCTCACATCATCCTGGCGTGCCTTTTCCAACACTCGGATCCAGCGACGTGTACTTTCGTAAGGAAGTTCTTTCAGTTCGCTGTATTCTTGAATCGTCAGACCGCTGTCCCAATATTCGGACAGTTGCGCCTCCCAATAATCTCGTCCTTCGCGTCCCATGCCGTTCTCCTGTCGTTCGGGGTTGCGCAAGAACATAGCACGCTGGTCGTCTCAAATCTAGATGGGGCTCACTCCTATGAAACTGAATTTATGGGGGATGGCAGAAAGTTGAGTTTTCCATGGAGATATTCTTTCTCATTAAATGAAATCATGTATCGGTATATTGGCTTTGGATTTATTCTCCCATACGAGGCAACGAAACAGAGTTCGTCCATCAATAATTGTTCAATTATACCGACTGAATCATGCTGGGCACGGAGCTGAACTTATTATCACTTCCACAGTGAGCTCGATTTCGACATGATTTCAAAAAATTACATTCAGTTGGAGAGTGCGCTCAATGTATATCCCAGACGCCTGGCTTTCTTTTGCAAATTTTTCAATTCTTTTTCCTGTCGATGTCGCTGATAGGCTTCGGCATCATAACGGATAGTCCGCAAGTCATTTTTCAGTATATTATAGATAATTACGGCAAGTTTACGAGCTATGGCGACTTTTGCAGTAGCTGGTCCGAGGCGGCTTTTTAGGCGTCGATGATTCTCACCAAGATAAGAGTCGGTCCGTTGCACTATCATTGCAGTGTTAACCAAAGCGCGACGTAATGGGTTTGCGCTACGTGCGGTTTTGCTGCTTTTACGTGAACCGGCACTCACCTGATTCATTGGAGCCAGCGCCAACCATGAAGTAAAATGCCCGGCCGTAGGCCACGCCTTGACATCGGTGCCGACTGTTGATAGAAAAGTCATCGCGACAGAAGCGCCAATACCACAAAGTTGCGTTATATCCGTACCAAAGATTTCATATAGCACCGGCCGTAACTTGTAGGGAAATTCCAAACCGTCTTCCCGATAATTTAACGGTTCTGGCGGCAAATCTTCTTTTGTAGCTTTCTTGGGAAACTTCTCCAGCATGAGATAAATTTCTTCATTCAATTCATGTAACTGCCGTTGCTGATCAC
>ERZ779896.2335-NODE-2335-length-13289-cov-3.038764_pt1 | contig 13289 bp, 6 predicted proteins | sample MGYA00511067_ERZ779896 | MGnify/ENA primary metagenome ERZ779896 (study PRJEB29588, sample SAMEA2161597) | human gut metagenome | biome: human gut; feature: human-associated habitat; material: faeces | place: Denmark | collected 2008/2010 ...
CCGCCGTAACGCTGCAAGGCCTGGATGCCGCTCTGCGCGCCTTTGGCCAGGATGAATTCGGCTCCGTTCCAGGTCTCTTCGACGAAGGCGTCGTGGTAGTTCTTGCGGCCGCGTTCGTCGTCGGGCAGGCTCGAATCGGCCGAGGTGTAGAGGTCGTATTTCGGCTTTTTCGTGTCGGGATTGATCTCGTCCGCGAGGGCGATCGCCGCCGCTGCCGCGTCCAGCGCCCGTTTCCACTTTTCCGGATCGTAGGTCGTGCTCATCAGGGGCGTGCCGTCGGGGTTGTTGAACCCTATGTAGTCGGGATTGCCGTTGACCAGCGGCGAGGCGGCGTAGAGCAGCAGGCGGGCCTTGTAGCTGAGCGCGGCCATTTTCGTGGGAAGTCCCAGTTCGGACTCGCCGACCACGTCGGGCAGCAGCCCGGCGGCCCGGTCGTAACACTCGGCGATGTACTTCACGCACTCGTCGTAAGGCGTCCGCGGAGTGAGGATCTCCGATTCGGGCGCGTCGATGGGGATGAACTTCTTGACCAGTACGATCGGTCCGTAGTATTCGAGCAGGCACTGGTGGTAATATCCCACGAGGAACCACGCTTCGCCCGCGTAGCGGTCGGCGTTTTCCTGCGAGACTGCGGGAACTTTGTAGATGTTGTCCAGCAGGTAGAAACAGTAGCGTATGCCGCGGTAGATGTCGTAGTTCGTGCCGCCGCTGGTGCAGTTCGGGGCCCAGCGGCCGAAATAGGTCAGGTTGGCGTTCTCCTCGCCGTAGAGCAGGCTCTTGCTCGAAAAATAGTAGGTCGTGCCGCGGGCTCCGGTGATGAAGTCGTCGCCGGCGAACTGGTCGGGCGACCAGTCGTACCCGATCAGGTTGGGCATGTAGGTCTGCATGTAGTAGCGGTAGTTCTCGGCCTGCTCCTCCGTTTTCCAGATGTCCTCTTCGGTGGCTTTGCCTTCGGGCACCACGTCGAGGTAGGAGCAGGAGCATAGCAGCAGCAGTGAAAGTGCGGAGATTATCTTTTTCATGGTCTTTTGCTGTGTTTGGGTTAGAAATTGAACTGGAATCCGAGGTTGTACGTCCGCTGGAGCGGGTATCCCAGGCCGTTGCCCGAACCCTTTTCGGGGTCCCAGTACTTGAACGGGGCGAAGGTCAGCAGGTTGGTTCCCGAGACGTAGACGCGCATTTTCTTGTAGGTGTAGCCGATCTCGGCGGTCTTCAGGCGCAGCATCTTGCCGTTGCGCACGTAGAGCGTGCTGGCCTTGGTGTTGTTGTTGTTCCACAGCGGCGACAGGCGCGGGTAGAGAGCCTTGGGATTGGGGTCGTCCTCGCTCCAGTGTTCGTCGGCGATCCACTGCATCAGTCCCGAACCGGGCGTCGCGGCTGTCGCGAAGGGGTGGTAGTTGTACATGAGGATCGACACCTTGCCCTGTCCCTGGAAGAAGGCCGAGCAGTCGAATCCCTTGTATTTGAGCGAAAAGCCGAATCCGTAGATGATCTCCGGAACGGTCGGGTTGCCCGTCCAGCACATGTCGTTGTCGTCGATGATCTTGTCATCGTTCAGGTCGCGGTATTTCACGTCGCCCGGGCGGATGGGGTAGGTCGTGGCGTAGATGTCCTGCGAGGGCGAGGAGGCGATCTCTTCCTCGTCCCTGAAAAGCCCTTCGGCGATCAGGCATTGGATCGAGTTGATCGGATGTCCGGCCTTGTACTGGTAGGCCCATTTGTATTTGGGTTCGTCCATTTCGACGATCTCGTTGTGGGCGTAGGTGAACGTGCCGCGCAGCGAGAGGATCAGGTCCTTCGAGAAGGCCTTGTTGTAGTCGACCGAGATGTCGACGCCGCTGTTGTCGACCTTGCCGATGTTGGCCCACGGCGTGATGCCCGACATGCCGAAGGTCGAGGGCAGCGACGTGCGCTGCATGAAGATGCCCGAGCGTTTCTCCTTGAACCAGTCGAAGATGATGTTCAGGCTGTCGAACAGGCCGATCTCCACGCCGATGTCGAGTTTGCGGCTCTCCTCCCACGTGGCGTTGGGGTTGCCGTAGACGGAGAGGATGGGACCGTACTTACGCTCGAAGTTGTTGCCGATATAGACGTCGTAGCCCTGTCCCATGTCGACGGTCGTGAGGTAGGGGAAGCGGTCCGCATAATCCTTCGAGATCACGTCGTTGCCGACCAGCCCGTACGAAGCGCGGAGTTTGAACAGGTTGACCTGTTCCTTGATCCCCTTCCAGAACGGCTCGTTCGAAACCACCCAGCCCACGGCCACCGACGGGAAGAATCCGAAACGTTTGCCTGCGGCGAAATTTTCCGAACCGTTGTAGCCGAAGTTGGCTTCGAACAGGTAGCGTTTGTCGAAGCCGTAGGTGACGCGTCCGGCGAGTCCCTGCTGGCGGTAGGGCAGCGCGGCGTACTCCTGCTCGTCCGAGATGTTCATGTTGCGCTCCTTCTGCATGTAGACGATCGTCGCTCCGACATCGTGTTTGCCGAACGTGCGGGCGTAGTCGATCTTGGCCTGGAACGCCAGCTCGCGGTAACCGTCCTTGCCGCGCGTCGTGCCCAGGTAGGTGGTTCCGGTGTTGGTCGAGTTGCTGGTGTAGCTGTAATTGCCCGCCTCGTCGATATTGTAGTCGGTCAGCTGGTACATGAACGGCGTGAACGAACGGTAGACGGCCGAGTAGACGCGGTTGTAGAAGGTCGCCATGCCCGTTGCGCTCAAGCCCTTGGTGATGAAGTCGAGGTTCTGGTTGACGGTCAGCGCCGAAGTGAAGTGGCCGCGGAACTGGTCGCCGTAGCCGCGGCACAGCTGGGCGTAGGGGTTGGTGAAGAAGCCGCTGTTCCAGGCGTTGTTGGTTCCGAAGCGCACGAACGTGTCCGATTCCTCGCCGGGCAGCGTCGCGGGGAATTCGCAGGGCATGCCGGTCATGGCGTAGGCGAAGAGGTCAGAGACGCTCTGGATCGGGGCGTGGCGGTAGTGCAGCTGGGTGTTCATCTTCAGCGATACGCGGGTGGTCTTGGTGGCGTCGGCCGAGACATTGGCCTGGAACAGGTATTTCTGGGCGTTGATGTTGGTGTCGAATTTCGAGGCTTCGGGCTTGCGCATGATGCCGTTCTCGTTGTAGACCGAGGCGTTGAGGAAGTAGTCGATCTTCTTGGCTCCGCCCGTCATGTTGAAGTTGAAGTTCTGGTTGAAGGTGCAGTCCTTGAACAGCATGTCGTACCAGTCGACGTTGGGGTAGACGTAGGGGTCGAGTCCCAGTTTGGTTCCCATGATCTTTTCGTTGCTGTAATAGGGCTTTTCGCCGCGCGTGGTGCGGGCCTCGTTGAAGGTCTCCATGTAGGTGATGCCGTCGGCGACCTTCGGAACGCGGGTCGGGGCCGAGGCGCCGAACTCGGCGCGCAGGTTGATGGTCATTTTCTCCGAGTCGCGGCCGTTTTTCGTGGTGATGATCATCACGCCGTTGGCTCCGCGCGAACCGTAGAGGGCCGTGGCCGTGGCGTCCTTGAGCACCGAGAACGACTCGATGGTCTCGGGCGGGATGTTGTTGAGCATCTGGTTGGTGATTTCCACGCCGTCGAGGATCAGCAGCGGCGACTGTCCCGATCCGAAGGTCGAGATTCCGCGGATCCAGAAATTGGCGCCGTCGGCGCCCGGCTCGCCCGATTTCTGCACGGCGATCACGCCGGCGATCTTGCCGCTGAACGAGGTCGAGAGGTTGCTCGACGAGGTTTGCAGGTCGCTCGGCTTGACCGACTGCACGGCGCCCACGAGCGACTCTTTCTTCTGCACGCCGAAGCCGACCACCACCACGTCTTCGAGTTTGTTCGAAGCGTCGGCCAGCGTGATGAGTTTGAAGAGGTGGATGTCCCGGACGGAAATTTTCTTGGTGTCGTAGCCCAGGAACGAAACGGTGACCGTCTTGGCCGAAGCGGGCACGGTCAGTTTGTAGTTGCCGCCGGCGTCGGTGGTCGTGCCGACGTTCGTGCCCTCAACATAGATGTTGGCTCCGACGATGGGCTGGTTGTCGGCCGAGGAGATGACCGTTCCGGCGACGGTCATCTCCCCGTTCGGGGCCGTCGGGGCGGAGACCGGCGAGCGGCGGGAGATGGTGACCAGTTTCCCCCCCCCTTTGACGGTATAGCGCAGCGATTTGTCGAGCACCGTGTCGAGCACGGTCTGAAGCGTCGCGTCCTTGAACGTTGCCGTGACCGGCCTGCTGACGTCGACGTCCTCGTTTTCGAAGAGGATCGAGTAGCCGGTTTGCCGCTCCACCTCTTCCAGCACCGTTTTCAGCGGAACGCTCCGGAAGGCTTTGGTGACGGTTTGCGCGTTGAGGGCGACTGTCAGCAGCAGGCACGGGATCAACGCTGCAATCTTCTTGAATAGGAGATTTACATGCATAAGTTTTAAGATTTAGGTTTGTTTGGAAAGAAGTTTTTTCAGGGTTCGGTTTTTCGGGGGCGGCTGTCGACGCGGTAACCGCAGGTGTCGCGCCTGACGCTGATCGGCAGGATGTCGCACAACCCGCCCATGATTGATTCGATGTCCTGCGCCTCGGTGAGCGATATGCGGAAGGTCTTGTCGTCGAACGCGTCGGTGCAGAGTTCGATCTTCACGTCGTATTCGCGGGCGAGCCGCCGGAGCAGGGCCGGGAGGGAGATCGCGTCGTAGCGGATGATGCCGTCGATCCAGCTGCGGAACTGGTCGGTGTCGACCTGTCTGCGCGACGCCTCCATCGTCCGGCAGTCGTAGGTGATCAGGTCGCCCGGAACCATCGTTTCCGTGCTGCGGGACGATTCGAATTGCAGCGAGCCTTCCATCAGCGCGGCCAATACGTCGGGGTCTTCGTCGTAGGCCGAGATGTTGAACCGGGTGCCCAGCACGGTGAACGTGCAGCCCCGGGCCTGCACCCGGAAGGGGAGGTCGGCGTTGCGGGCCACCTCGAAGTAGGCTTCGCCCGAAAGGCCGATGTCGCGCGACGAGCGGTTGAAATCCGACCGGTAGCTCAAGGTCGATCCGGCGTTGAGCCACACCTGGCTGCCGTCGGGCAGCGATATGCGGCTGTTGGTTCCCTGGGGAGCCTGTACGGAGAACAGCTGCACGGGGGCTTCGGTGTGTATGAAATACCGGGTGGTGAAGGTCGAGACCAGGATGAGTCCGGCTGCTGCGGCCGAGAACCGAAGCCAGCGGCGGCGGGCACGGATTCGGTTTTCGCGCCGTTCTATTTTCTCGTTGAGCAGGGCGAGCGAACGGAGTACGTCGGCCGGCGGCATGTGCCGTTGTTTCCACTCCTGTTCCCATTCGCGCATCCGGGCGGCTTTTTCCGGCGAGGCGGCGAGGAATCCGAAGAGTTCGCACTCTTCTTCGGGGGCGATGGGTCCTTCGAAATAGCGGACGGCGAGTTCTTTCAGGCTTTCGTTCATGGGGTCGGTTGTTGTACGCATACATACATACAACAATCGGGGCGGATTTTACCCCCCCCCGGTTCCGGAAAAATTCGCATATTTTTTGAAATTCGCCTCTGGAAGGCTTCAGGACGGCTGGTTCATCAGCCAGGCGAGGATCAGTATTTGCAGGTAAATGGATTGTTCGCGTTCGAGGGCTTCGGCGAAGATGCGCAGGGCGCGCTGGATGTGCCGCTCGACCGTATGCAGGGAGATGTGGAGCCGTTCGGCTATTTCCCGGTTCTTCAACCCCTGGAACCGGCTGAGGAAAAACACTTCGCGGCAGCGTGCGGGCAGCGAGTCCATGATACGCTGTATCTGCTGTTCCAACTCCTGGTACAGGTAGGGATGCCCGTTTTCGGCGAAGGAGAAATCGTAGTTGTAAAGACGCTCCTCCCCGATTTTCGCCCGGGCCAGGCAGCTGATCGTGTATTTGTCGACGATGCTTTTGTGCTTCAGGTAATTGAGGCATCGGTTGCGGGTCATGGCGAACAGCAGCATGCGGGCCTCTTCGGGGTCGAGGGGGGCTTGCCGGTCCCACAGCGCCATGAAGCAGTCGTGAACCAGGTCCTGCGCCTCGATGGGGTTGTTGACGAACCGCAGCGCATAGGCCGTCAGCCGGGGTTGGCAGTCGATGTAGAGCCGTTCGAAATCATACCGTTTGGATTCGCTGTGCATTTGTCGGGTCCGTCCTGATGCTTTTTTTGTTTTGGGCGGTTTCCGCCGCTTTTCGGGGGTGAAACCGAGGCAAATATAATCAAAAAAGTAAAAAAATGCCGCAGACGCTCTGAAAACATCTGCGGCATGGGGCGTGTTTCGACGCCGGTGCGGGCTACTTGTAAAGCCCGGCGACGGTGAAGTCGAGTATCTTGCCGAAGCCGTCGAACACCAGCGCGTTCGGCTGGTCGAGCTGTCCGCTGCCGAAGTTGACCTGCGGCACGACGTGTATCTTGTCGTTCCCGTCGTCCTTCGAGGTGACCACCGTCACCGCGCGGCTGCTCCATGCCAGCGAGGCGTTGCTCGGAAGGGTCGACGAGCCGTCGTAGTTCTCCATGGCGTAGTAGCCTTGCAGGTAGAGGCGGGCCAGGGTGATGTGCTCGCCCGCAGGGGCCGTGAAGACGGGCGCCGGGTCGAAATTGACGCTGCCCGTCGTGAAGATCACCTTGTAGACGGCGCTGCGGGTGGCGATGTAGAGGATCGGGTCGAATCGCGAGAAGACGAAGCTCACGGCTTCGGCGATGAAGGCGTTGGCCTCCGCCGGGATTTCGTAGATCAGCTTGGCGGCGGGTGCGCCGGCCGAAGCGGAGTAGTTGCCGAAGGTGTAGAGCGCATGGTTGCCGTCGGCTTTCCGCATCAGCAGGGTGTGGGTGGCGTTGTCGATGCTGATGCCGCCCGCGATGCATCGCAGGCCGGGAGCGTTCCCCGGGTCGAAGGGCGACGAACCCACGCTGCCGCAGGCGTAGAACGTCTGGTTGTAGCCGTAGCAGAACTTGCCCTGTTCCCGGTCGTAGAAGATCGTGCTGGGTCTGCGGGCGCTGCCCGGGGCCGAGTGGGCCGAAACGACGCCGTTGTCGACGGTCATGGTTTCGGTTCCGCTGACGGGCGTCGAGATCCGGCCGCGGCTGAGCAGCGTTTCGTAAATGTCGCCGTCGTTGAGGATCATCGTGCACTGGTAGGTGTTGAGCAGGCTCCGGATGTCGAGCTTTCCGGGCAGGTAGACGAACGCATCCTCCTTATGGCCCAGGATTTCGTAATAATCGGTCTCCACGCGCATCAGGTCGTCGTCGGTCGACACCCAGAGGATGTTTTTCTTGTCGGTTTTGTCGTAGGTGTAGAGCATGTGGGTGACCGCCGAGGGGAACGGACTGCCGTTGCGCCGGCTGATCAGCTCCTTTTCGACGGTTCCCTGCTCCGCGCCCGAGTAGGTCTCGGTCAGCTGCGGGTGCATGATCAGTCCCAGGTCCGAGGTGGTTCCGTCCTTGGTGTAGGCCACCACAAGCCCTTCGTTGAATTGGGCCGTCACGATGAGCGTCCACTTGTACTGATATTTCAGGTCGTGGGCGGTGTCGGTGACCGTCAGCAGAAACAGGTAGCCCTTCGAGGAGATCGGCAGGTCGATCACTTCGTGGAACTCGCGCGTCGTGGCGAGCGAAATCGCCTCCGAGTCGTTGTCGGTCTGACTCACCGTCCATTCGTAGGTAAGCTCCTCGGGATTCTCCCGGCCGTCTTTGGTGATGCGGATGCCCGTGATGTCGAGCCGCGCGTTGTGCACCACCGTCAGCTGCGAGGCGATGGCTTCCGGCACTTCGATCTCCACGGGCGGGATATGGGTGGTCTGCAACGTGCTTTTGTCGTCGTAGCACGACGCGGCGAGCAGGCCCCAGCCTGCCAGCAACAGATATAGGGTGTGTTTTCTCATGGTCGTTCGTCGTTTACTTGGTGCGGATCGTTACCTCCCGGCCCTTCATGGAGCCTGATTCGTGGATGCGTTTTTGACCGGGGTTGGCGGCCTTCCATTCGTCGTACCAGGCCTGTGCCCTGGCGCGCCAGGCGTCGATGTAGTAGCTGTAATCGGGTCCCCAGTCGGGGAACACCTCCCAGCCGAAGATGTCCAGCAGCAGCTGGTGGCCGGCCTGGCTGTAAGCCTCCGTCGACGAGCTGCCCGAAGATGCCTCCGATTCGATGAAGGCGTTGTAGGTGGACCACTGCTTGGTCGTCGCGGGCCGCGGCAGCATGTTGTGCCACGAGACGTTGGCTTTCAGGTAGAGGTCCGGTCCCACCCGGAGGTCGGGCGAATCGGTCAGGCAGAGCGTCAGTTCGCGCTGCTGCGTGTCGAGTTCGGCCGATTTGGCGACCTCGATGCGGATGGCGCCGTAGGTCTTCCCGGCCGGAACCTCCGCGCCGAGGATTTCGTACTGTCCGGGCTGCGCCGTGGTTCCCTCTTCGAGGACGAGGACGCCGATTTGCCGGTCGGAGCCGGAGGCCCCGCCGATGAGTTTCACCGGGACCTCGATCACCGCCTCGGCGACCCCTTCGGGCTGCTGCTTGAAGGTCATCGAGGCGTAGAACGTGCTGTCGGAATTCGAGTATCCGGGATATTCGGCCGTTTCGTTGGGCGCAGCCCCCGGGAAGCAGACCCTTCCCTGCGACATGTCGTAGCGTGTCGGGTCGTCCTTTTCGCAGCCGGCCGTCGTCGCCGCGGCCAGCAGTATGCAGATCAGTTTTTTCATGCTTCTCAACAATTAATCGTTCGACTTACTGTACGCGTCCCGACTGTATTTCGAAATCGGGGTAGGGCAGCATGTAGACGGCGTCGTCGATGACCTTGCTGCCGCTCATCACGTCGCTCTGGCGGGGCAGTTTCTCGTAGCCCAGCCGCTTGTAGAAATAGAAGACCACGCCTTCGCAGATGAACTCCTTGCGGTACTCCTTTTCGAGCTGGGCCATCAGGCCCGCCTCGTCGAGGTCGGCATCCAGTTTTTCGTAGACCGCGCGGGCCTTGCGCACCTCCTGCAACAGGCTGCGGGCTTCGCCGAGGTCCTTGTCCGGACCGGAGATGCGGCACTCGGCGGCGATGTAGTACATCTCCGGCAGGCGGATCAGCGGCATCAGGTCCTTGTGGCGGTAGTCGGCGCCCGTCGAGGTCTGCTGATAGAGCTTCGAAGGGGTCTTGGTCCCCTCGGGCCAGTAGTCGGTGTTGTGGTAGAGCTGTTTGTAGCGGCAGTCGGAGATGCCGGCGCCCTTGATTTCGAAAAGATCGTCGGCGACCGAGTTCTTGATGCACAGCGTGCGGTACTGGCGGTCCTGTTCCGAATATTCGCGGTTGAGGTTGCTTGCGATCTTCTTGGCCATGCCCGTGACGCCGAGCGCGAAGATATGTTCGCTCGGGAAGCACATCTCGGTCGTGGGGGCCTTGGCCGCGTCGGTGAACGTGCGCAGCGTCAGCCCGCCGGCGATTCCGACCGATGCCGGGTCGTCGATCACTTCGAGGGCGGCCAGCAGCGCGGTGTGTTTGTTTTCGTCGCTGCCTTCCCACATGCAGACGCGCGCCAGCAGGGCCTTGACGGCGAAGTAGTTCAGGTGCATGTAGCGGTAATCGTAGAATTTGTCGACGTTGGCTTCGGTATAGATGCTTTCGGGATACCTGGCCCGGATGGGGTCGATCTCCAGCAGGCGCGCGGCCTCCGTGAGGTCGGCGATCATGCGGCGGAGCGTCTCGGCGTAGGTCAGCTGCGGCGCCGCGTCCTTGTCGACGCTCGTCAGGTAGGGGACCGTGTGACGGCTCTCCAGGTCGGTGCGTCCGGCCAGGTCGCTGCACCCGAACAGGCGCATCAGGTCGAAATGGACGTAGGCCCTCACGGCGAGCAGTTCGCCCTTGATGATGCGGTAGTTGACCGAGTCGAGTTCGTCCTTCCGGCGGTCGATGTGGTCGAGGGCGTCGTTGACGTTGGCGATCACCGAGTAGGATTTCTCCCAGACCTTTTCGATCACTTCGGTGGATTTCGTGGTTTTGTAGTTGTAGCGGTCGAGGTCGTAGTCGTCCGCGGCGGTGTTCTTGCGGGCGTCGTACTGGCGGCCCAGTATTTCGACCATGTGCCACGTCAGGTTTTCGCCGTAGAGGTCGGTTTCGCCCATGGCGAGGTAGCAGCCGATGAGCGTCTGCTGGAAGCCTTCGGCCGAGGAGTAGTGGGCCTCGGCGCGGATTTCCGACGGGGGCGTCACGTCGAGCCAGCTCTCGCACGAGACGGCTGCGAGGGCTGCGGCGGACAGAAGGAGGTATTTGATGCTGTTTTTCATGGCTTCGGTGGTTTGTGTTAGAAGGTTCCGGTCAGCTGGAACGACATGCTCCGTGCGAAGGGATAGGTCGTGCCGCGCTCGATGCGGATCGACGAGAGCGTGGCGATGTTGTTCATGTAAAAGGCCAGCTTGAGCCGCTTGAGGCGGATTTTGCTGATCAGCCGCGGGTTGAACTCGTAATAGAGGCTCAGCGACGAGAACGTCAGCTCGTTGTTGTCCTGCACGAAGCGCGTCGTGGCCCGGGTCTTTTCGTCGTGCTGCTTGCCGTTTTCGTCGGTGTAGGAGCCGAGTTTCTTGAACATGGCGTTCTGGCCCGGAGTCTGCCAGCGGCCGTAGAGCACGCGGCGGTCGACGTTGTAGTGGATGTCGACGTTCTCGACCTTGTTGACCAGCGTGGTGTTGTACCGCTGCCCGCCGCCGAGGAAGGTGCAGGTGGCGCTTAACCCGAAGCCCTTGTATTCGGCCGCGAAGCCGAAGTTGCCGCGGTACTTGGGGTCGCTGATGCCGGCCACGACCTGATCCTGCGCGTCGTACTCGTAGGTCAGCGTGCCGTCCTTCCTGACGTAGATTTCCTGACCCGTCGTGGGGTCGATGCCCAGCGACGGCACGGCCCAGATGGCGTTCATCGGCATTCCGTCCTGATAGATCAGCACGGGCGTCGAGTTGCTCTTGTCCTGCGCCTGGGCCATCATCTTTTCGTTGTAGGCCTTGAGGCTTTCGGAGAGGTTGATGATGATGTTCTTGTTATAGGCGATCGAGCCGAAGAGGTTGAAAAAGCCCTGTTTGCCCTGCCAGAGCGTATAGCTCAATTTGGCCTCGATGCCGCGGTTGCGGACTTTGCCCAGGTTGTCCTTCACGGTGTCGAAACCCGTGGAGGTGGGGATCGCCACGTCGGTGAGCATGTTCTCGGTCACCGAGTTGTAGTAGTCGAAGGCGATCGTTGCGCGGTGGATCGTAATGTCGGCGCCCACGTTGTAGTCCATGCGCTGTTCCCATTTGAGGGCGGGGTTGGGCATCTTCGAGAGGTAGGCGCCCGTCTGTCCGTGGTAGGTGGCCCCGGTGTAGTAGAGATAGGTGGCCAGCACTTCGTTGGTGTCGTAGTTCTGGTTGCCCGTCAGTCCGGCCGAGGCGCGGATCTTGAATTGTTTCAAAACGTCCTGATCGCGCAGGAAGGGTTCGTTGTGGAGGTTCCACGCCACGCCGGCGCTCCATGCCGACGACCAGCGGTTGTCCGCGCCGTAGAGCGACGAGGCGCTTTCGCGGAACGTGAGATCGACGTTGTAGCGGTCGTCGTAGCTGTACGACGCGGTTCCCAGGAAACTGATTTCGCGCGTGATCGACGAGATGCCGACGGGCTTTTTGTCCTGGGCGTACTGCCGGGCGAAGGTGATGTCGGCCGTCTGGCTGTTGGGGAATCCCTCGGCGTAGTGCTGGTAGGCGCTGTACGTGTTTTCGGCGATCCGGCCCCCGGCGTTGACGTAGAGGTAGTGCCTGCCCCAGTTTTTGGCGTAGTTGGCGTAGATTTCGCCCGAAATGTCGCTGCTCTTGCCGTTGTCGAGCTGGTAGGAGCCTTTGCGCAGCTGCATGCTCGTGCTTTCGTAGGCCGAGGTGGCGAATTTCGAATGCTTGGCCGGATAGAATTCGTCGGCGTCGCTGCGCTTTACGGCGATGCCGAGGCGGGCGGTGAGTTTCAGCGCCTCGGTGGCCTGCCATTCGGCGTAGAAGTTGTTCGTCACGCTGGTGTAGGTCTCGCGGTCGAGCGTTCCGAGCGTGGCGTCGTACATCGGGTTGGCCACTTCGTCGTAGGCCCAGCGGGCGATCTGGCCCGTCTGGGGATCGACGGCGCTCCAGTAGGGATTCATCCGGGCGTAGTCCCCGAAATCGCCCCACGGCGAGTTGTCGCTCCTGGTGTTGCTGACGCTCAATATGTTGCGGAACAGGAAGCTTTTCTTGCGGTACGAAATGTTCACGTCGCCCGAGAGCACCGTGCGCTCCGAACCCTTCATCACGCCCGCCACGTTGTTGTACGAGAAGTCGATCATCGCCCGCAGCTTGCGGCTGTCGCCCAGTTCGACCGAGAGGGTGTGTTTGTGGCCGACGCCCGTGCGCAGGGGTTTTGCGAGCCAGTAGGTGTCCAGTCCGCCGAGCACCTGCGCTTTGAGTGCGTTGTAGCGTTTGGTGAGGTCCACCTGCGTCTGGGGGTTCGCCGAGGTGTAGACACCCTCGATGCGTTCGGCTTCGAGTTTCTCCCAGGCGTTGCAGAGGTTGTAGCTCGTCAGGTCGGGCATCGACACCTCGATGCTTCCGGTGTAGGTCACCAGCTCCTGATTGCCGGCCAGGCGTTTGGTCTCGATGACGATGACGCCGTTGGCGGCCTTCGAGCCGTAGAGCGCCTTGGCCGCAGCGTCCTTGAGGATGGTGATGCTCTCGATACGGGTCATGTCCATGTCCATCACCTTCTCGGCCGTGGTTTCGAACCCGTCGAGGATGAACAGCGGCTGGTTGGGGCGGTTCTGGTAGTTGCCCTTGATATTGACGCCCGTGGATTCCGAGGGGAAGGTGGTGATACCGCGCAGCTGCATGTCCGGCAGCGTGTTGGGGTCGGAGCCCATCAGCGTGTTGTCCATGATGTAGAGCGATGGCTCGATGTTTTTCAGGCTCTCGAAGACGTTGCGGTTACTCACGCGGGCCAGCTGGCCCGACGTGATGGTCGTGGCCGAACCCGTGTAGCTCTCCTTCTTGCGGGTGAAGATACCGGTCACCACGACGTTCTCGATCTCCTGCTCGTCCTGCACCAGTCTGACCAGTCTGGTCTGTGCCGAGGGAAGCGTTTGCGAGACGTAGCCGATGTAGGAGAAGATCAGGTTGTCGCGGCCCTCGGGCATGCGGATCGAGAATCCGCCGTCGGACCCCGACACGACTCCCGTGGCGGTCCCCTGGATCAGGATGTTCACGCCCACGAGCGGCGCGCCGGCCGTGTCCGTCACACGTCCGCTGACGACCTTGTCCGGGGCTTTCTGCGGGGCGGAGGCGTTCCCCCCCCCCGCTTC
>ERZ779896.2338-NODE-2338-length-13280-cov-6.699660_pt1 | contig 13280 bp, 8 predicted proteins | sample MGYA00511067_ERZ779896 | MGnify/ENA primary metagenome ERZ779896 (study PRJEB29588, sample SAMEA2161597) | human gut metagenome | biome: human gut; feature: human-associated habitat; material: faeces | place: Denmark | collected 2008/2010 ...
AAGCCCGGCCTAAGGCCGGGCTTATTTGCATTTAAAGTATTTCTAAAACTTAATATTATCCAACCATACCCGAACGTTCAATAGACTGGGTAAAGAACTGCTGGCAGAATACATATAGTATAATCAGCGGGGTAATATGCAGTATGACTGCAACGGCGTCGTATATAGTTTGAATTGCGGCGTCGTTCTGCCTATCCAGCACCTGCGTCACATATGTATAACCCGCCTGCCCTATCCTTGTAGCCATAACCTCCGCCGAGGGATACAGCATCTTTAAATACCACGCGTCGTTATACTGGAATACAAACGCAAACAGGAATACCGTTATCAAAAGGGGCAGCGCGCTGGGCAGCATTATCTGCCAGAAGGTTCTGAAGGTATTCGCGCCGTCTATATAGGCTGCCTCCTCCAATTCCTTAGGCTGATTCTTAAAGTACTGCCTCAGCAGGAATATATACAGCCCGTTCCTGTACATGACCGCCGTAGCGCTCATTGCTATAAACGCGCCCCAGCCTCCCACTAGATTCAGGCCCGCGCTTTCGTTATAGAGATACTGGGAATTCATAGAGAACATTGTAAGGATATCAAAATTCCTGTATCTCATCTTCATAGCGTCGGCCAGCAGCTGCACGGGAATAACCAGAGTTATTATAACCAATGCAAATATAAAGCCGCGGCCCTTAAACTTAAAGCGCGCCAGGCCATATGCCACCAGCGTACAGGAAACCATCTGCAAAATGCCAAGGCCCAGCGAGGAAATAACGCTGTTTATCAGCAGCGTACCCGCGCGCATATGATTCCACATTGCAATATAGTTATTAAAGCTCATGGAGCGGGGGATAAATATAACCGTACTGTCATACATATCCTGCTCTGATTTTAAGGACGCGATAAGCAGCGTCAGTATGGGATAGAGCACTAAGAAGCATAAGCCGGTAAGCAAAACCGTTCTTACTATGGCCCATACTACCTTGCGCAGCTTTTTAGATTTTAAAAACTGCTTAACTCTTTCCCAGCCCTTTGCCTTTTCAATCTTAAGGCTGTCTATTTCCTCTGCTCCTACAAGATTAATAGCTTTTTCAGGCTTTCTGGAGCGTTTGGGGGCCTTTTCTTTTTTCTTCTTTGCTTTTGCCTCGCCGCCCGAAGGGTTTTTATCCATTTCAGCCTCCGGCTGCTGCTCCTTTATAACCTTTTGCTCGGTTTCTTTCTTAGCCATCCCAACACCCCCCTTATTCATTTTCGTTATAGACGAATTTTGATATAATCCCCGATACTGCGAATATTACCACCGCAACCATTACAAAGTACGCCCAGCCCATGGCCATTGCCTGGGAAACCGTCGTGCTGGTCGAATTTGTCGTACTGAAAAGCTTTGCTATTACGGCGTTATTCTGTCCGGTAAATACGTCTATCATGGTATACATTGCGTTAACCAGTATCATTGGGCTTACCATGGGGAAAGTTATCTTCCAGAAGGCTTCCCATTTGGTTGCGCCCTCAACGTCAGAGGCCTCAAAAAGCGCCGGAGATATGGTTTGCAGCGCCGCCAGGAATATCAATATCTGCACGCCCGAAATGCTGATAATATTGCTCAGCTCCTCAAAGGCGCTTGTTATAAAGCTTGCAAAGTCTCCCAGTCCGTTAATTTCCTGCAGCGTGTTCTCCAGCATTCCTACTATATCCAGACCCATATCCGTCGTAGATGCGCTGGTTCCGTTGGACATCTGATGTATGGCCCAGTTATTCCCCAGCATGGAAGAGGTCGCGCCCGTAGAAGTAACTACCGGCATAAAGAATATCGCTCTGGCCACTCCTCGTCCTACAAACTGCTGATTCAGCACGTTGGCAATAATGAAGCTGAAGATAAGAATCGCGGGAATATAGAATAATTCTCCCGTAGCCACATTCTTAAGAGCGGTTATATACGAGGTATCCTGCATAAACGCCCTTCTGTAATTGGCCAGCCCTCTGTCCACCAGCGCCGTCCTGGTAACTATAGTGGAATTGGCTATCATGCCGTCCGATTCCTGTATTGCGCCTACCGATACGCTCGTGCTTTCCTTAAAGCTCATCATCAGCGAGGTGTAAAGCGGCGACATGATAAACACTAAGAAACCTACTATAAACGGCAGCACGAAAAGCCAGCCCCAGAGTGAACGCTTGGTCATAAGATCAAGCTTGCGTGAACGCGGTTTATACATGCGCCTAAGCCCCCTTCCTTACTACAAAATAATCATTGGCCGGAACGGTAACGCCGTCCACGGTTATTTCGCTGTCGCTGTAGTTGACATACACCTGGGTTCCGTCCTCATATTCGGTCAGGCTCAAATCCTCGCTTAAGCGCTTATGGTTGGTCATCACCAGCTGCGCGGTATGTCCCAGCTCCTCATTATAGCGGTTATAGCTTTCAATAGCGTTATCCAGCCAGGAAACATAATTCAGAGCGTACATATCCTCGTAATAATTATCGTACATCTCTATATCGTCAGCATACATCCAGCGATAGAACAGCCCCGCGCCGTATTCAACGGCGTTAAGCAGAGAACGCTGCGGGTCGCCGCTCTGATTTATCGCTTCGCCCGAATAGCCTATAAGGCCATGCACGACCATCTGATAGAAGGGAATTGATTCATCCGTCATATAATGAGTGCTGCTGGTATTGGGCAGCTCAAAAAGCACGCTGGTGCCGCCCAGCATATAGCTGTTAGCGCCCACGTTTGCAATCTTAAAGCCAGCGTTCTCAAAAAGCTGGTTGACCTCGGCATATATCTTTTTAACCTCGTTCCTGTCCTTAAGCTCGTTTACGTTATAGTCGCCTGTGAGCACCTCGCCCATTCTGCCCAGGCAGATGGAATTCAGCTCCATCTTATTGAAATCCTCCAAAAGAGTCTTGGCCGCGGAAGACACCTTGGCCGGCTTGACTATAAACGAGCCGCTCCAGCTGCTGCCCTGCATAAGATTGAACTGCTTATAAAAGGCGTTGCTCTTGGATATCTCTCTGGAGGCGTCCGTATAGCTGAAGAAGCCGTCCAGCATATTAGCCGTTCCTACGGTTATTAATTCAGCGTCATAGAAGATATCTATATTATTGGCCGCCGCATAGCTCTTAAGCTGATTTAATTCATCCTTTGAGCCCATCTCCGAAAGCAGGCGGATGCGGTTCCAGTAGCGGTTATACAGGCCCTGATTGGCCCAGCCCCTGTAGCGCACTGCGATATTCTCTACTCCGCCGTCGGTAAGCGCGGAAAGTATCTCCTGCGCCTGGCTGTAGGTGGTAAGAGGATTGATATAGAAGTATCCTACGCCAAAGGCCGTCGCATAAGCGTCTATAGCGCCCTCCAGCTCCAGATTGAAGGGAATGTGCTCCTTGGCCGTCTGTTCCCTGAGCTGACCCCTATTAATGAGGTATTCTCTGTAATATCTGGCCATATCGCTGTATTCATTGCCCTCAGAAGCGGGAAGAATGCTGTATTTAACCTCGATATCCTCTTTAATAGGCTCCTCCTGATAAGCCGTCAGGGTCTGGTCCAGACCTAAAAAGCTTACGTCGTCGCTGCCTACATACTGGAATTCAGCCCATGCCTTATTGCCGGGGCTGCGCGTTCCGCGGTTAACGTCCGCCTTTATGGTAGCAACCGCGTCGGCGCCCTCTATAATGCAGAAGAGCGAGCTGGTTTCCTTCTTAATGCCCCATACGGGCAGATAGCCCTGCTCGGTAATAACGGGGGCCTTGTCGTATATATTTCCCTTGCCTCTGTCCTCGCCGTAGAGGGGTATGGACATCTCGGAGGAAAGCTGTATCTTGCCGTTATTGAAATTAATAAGCGCGCCCGAACCGTCGGGAACCACTATATAGCCCTCTTCGCTGCTGTCTGCGCTGCCGAAATATTCCATAACGCTTATGCTGGTTATGTCAAAGCGGGAATCGTCATATTCTATTTCGTCCGACTGAACGCTGACCTTAAGGCCGTCATCCTCCAGATAATAATCCAGAGGCACCATAAAGAGGTTGCTGTTATCCGAAATAAAGCCGGCCATATCGTCGTATTCCTGCATCTCCTCGGCCGTTATGCCCGATTCGGCGAAATAATTCTCCATATTGCTCAAAAGCAGCCTGTTCTGCCATATGGAAACCGAATGCAGCACATAATAGCCGCCTCCGCCGGCGAGCAGGTCCTCTATATTAGGCGCGTTAGCCAGGATATTGGCCTTCTGGTCATTGGTTATAGTAGTGGATGTGGTATCCGCCCATATAGTGGAATTGACCAGCTTATAATTCGCCTCGGTAAGCATTCTGGCCGTCAGGCCGCCGTTGGCCTCTATCGCTGCAAGCAGCTCGTTATATCTCGCCTCAGGCACAAGCACCGGGAAATTATATTTCAGAGGCACCTGGCCGATTATATATATTACCCTAAGCCCGCCCTTGGGGTTGGTGGTAATATAATACTGCTTAAGCGTATCCTTGCCCTCGTCCAGATTGTTCTCGTCCCTGTCCTTCTGATAGGCCAGGCTGTCAGTATATGTATTCTTGGTACTGATGCTTTCGCTGGTTTTATCCACAGTACGGATGATAAGCTGGCTCCTCATACGGGCGGACATACCCGTACTGGCGCTTATCGTCTGCTCGTTGGGGTTGGAAAACCATATCTCTCCCGAGGCCTTATGCACCAAAGCCACATCAAGGTCGCTCTGGCTGAAATAAAGCTCGTAATTAGCGTTTTCCTCTACCAGGGTATATTCCTTATATATTTCCTCGCCGTCTTCTACCGACGAAAGCCTGTTAAGCACCTTGCCGCCGAATTCAAACGCAGGCACCCCCGAAACATCTGGGAAAGCGTAGGTTGACGTATTAGCGGTAACTCGCGTGCTTAAAACAAACATCGTGGCGACGATAGCCGCAATCACAAACAGGACTACAAGCTTTATAAGGAAGATTTTTAATTGCTGCGGCATACGTTTCTGCATGCTCAAATCCCTCCTCTTCTTCGCGCCGGCATTGCCGTTTTAATAAACAAACCTGTCATAAAATACCGAACACTCCTTAATTTGCAGCGCCGCCCGGAATACGCGCTGAAGGCATATTCCGGGGCGCGTTCTGAATAATTGTCGCCGCGCCGGCTCAGAAAATCAGGCCAGGCGCCGCCGCGCTTATAAAACGCTCCCTTGCGCCTCCCCGCCCTGAAACGCGCGGACGGGAAAAAGCGCTTTAATTTATCTTCTAAAAGCCTCAAAGCATCAGAAGCGCATGGTTACCTCTCTGTAAATAGTGTATACCACGCTTACCAGCTGCTGCAAAAGGAAGAAGAACAGCATAGCTATAAAGGCTATAAGGGCCATTCCAAATACTATTACCAGTATAATAAGGAACGTGGCTATCGCGCCGTACTGATGAGTGGTCATAGTGCCCGTATACAGCAGCAGGCCCGTCCAGAAGGTGCCCAAAAAGCCCAGAAAAGAAAATATAGAAGATTCATCCACAGACATCACCATGCTGGCAAACGTCTGGAAAAACATCATAAGCGCAGTAGGCATAAAGGAATAAGAGGTGTAAAGAAATATATCCCTCATGCTCCCCTCGCCGTTGAAGAGGGTGGTTATGCCCCAGTTGGAACAGCACCAAAGCAGCACTATAATAGCCGTCGTAAAGGTGGTGCTGATAATATTTATTCCTCTTGGATACGCCGCCATGACGTTAAAAGAATATCCTCCAAACTGCTGATAAAATATACCCGCGATAACATATAGCGCAAGAACGGTAAAGCCTACGCCCATATGCCCTCTCTTATCATGCTTCAGCTCCCAAAAGCCTTTAAAGGGATGCAGCATCAAATAGAAAAGATATTTAAAGGCGCTTCCGTATCTTTTAAGTCCGGCCTTAAAACGCTCGCTGCGCACGCCGCTCTTATTTACTGCAAGCTCGCTCATTCTTCCCGTCCCCCTCTCTTAATAAAGCTCCGCGTCCTGCGTACAAGCTTATAGACGATATAAATTACTATCAGAGCTATAATGACGGTCATCAGTATAGGCATAATATCTTCCAGTATCTGATTGCGGTATTTAGCGAAGGCCTTGCCGTATTCCTCCTGGTCATAGGCGAGGAAGAAATTATCGCAGGCAGCCTCATAATCGCCCTGAATATACTGTATCTTGCCTATATTGCGGTAAGCGAGCTGCGAATTGGCGGACATATCCAGCACCTGATTCCAGGTGGCCAGCGCCGCGTCATAATCGCGTCCCTCCTGCTGCATAGTCGCCAGAAGTATGGTCTCGCCGTATTCAGTAGGCCGGAAAGTTGTTATCTGGCCCGTAGTGCTGTCCAGCACGCCCAGGGTAGAATCGTCAAATAAATCTATAGCTACCGGAGTTTTAAACGCGCCCATAGTATCGCCCTTAGCTCCGAAGATATAGAGCAAATCGCCGTTGGAATTATAGGTAAATACGCGGCCCTGGTTGGAATCCAGGCAGCTGTATACTCCCGAATCAGATACCGTAACGTCCACAAAGAAAGACCAGGTGGTACGGTCAGAGGTATTGTCTGAAAAGTCGCCCGAAGGAGGCACAACGCCGTTGCGGGCCAGCACATCGTCGCCGTTGGCCGTTATGCGCTTTACCTGCGCGCCTACAAGGCTGCCGCTGGTAAAGTGATTGAAGAGGTCCATAGCCTCCACGTTTCCGACTGTGCCGAATATAAGTCCGTCGCTGTCCAGAAAGACATTGGTATATTCGGTTGAAAGGTTATCCGCAATCTGGGAGCGGTGCTCAGAAGTCAGCAGCCGGCGCCAAAGGGCGCTGAAGGTTGCCTCAGTCACGGTCGCCCCTACAAATTTGATAAATTCGCCCGAAGCGTCCAATTGAATAAGTCCTCTATGGTTGCCGCTGGAAACCACGAATATGCGGCCGCCCTCGTCTGCAACTACCTTTGTGGGAGTATATCTCTGCTGGTCAGCCGAATCGGTGCCCGCCAGATATTCATTTATCCCCGAAAGCTCCCAAAGGCATTCATAGGATTCAAACAAGCCGGTTTCAGTATTCAGGCTGTATTTCAGAATGCGCCTGTTGCCTGTGTCAGCCACATAGAGCATCTGCTCGTTACGGGTAAAGAACACTCCCTGAGGCCCGCTTAAAAGAGTCTTGCCCACAGCCTCCTCCTCGGGCACATAGCATTCTATATAATATATAGCCTGCACAAATTCGTGCTTTGAATTAAGAATTATTACGCGGTTATTGCCCGTATCCGCTATAGCTATATATCCGTCGGGCTGAGAAACCGCAAAATCCTGGGGGTTAACCAGAATATTCTGTATAGTGGAATTGGACGAGGAACCGCCCGTCTGAGTTCCGCCGCCGGGCTGGGTTTCATCCCCAGGCTGGGTTTCGTCCCCAGGCTGAGTTTCGTCCCCGGGCTGAGTTTCGTCCCCAGGCTGGGTTTCGTCCCCAGGCTGAGTTTCGTCCCCGGGCTGAGTCTCGTCCCCAGGCTGGGTCTCGTCCCCGGGCTGGGTCTCGTCCCCGGGCTGTTCAGTTCCTGCCGTCTCGTCCTTTTTGCCGTCCAGCCTGAAAACCCCCTCGTTAAGGTCGGCGGGCGGAACCAGGTTCTCAACGCCTATCCTGTCCGAGCTTATATAGTCGTCCACGACATACGCCTGAGGCTCAGGCCAAACGCTTTCCATATCAAAGGTATAATTCCTGTACGGTTCGGCCGCAGCCGGAACCGCGCAGGTGAACGCTAAAACGGCGAACAGGCAAAGGGCAAGTATCTTTTTTCTCATAAACAAATACCTCCTTTAATCCTTCATGCCTGAAGTAGCCATGGTTTCGATAATATTGCTTTGGGAAATTACAAACATAATTATCGGCACCGACATCATAATAACGGTAACTGCGTTGGCCACGCCGGTACGCGCTATACCTACCGACACTATCTGGTTAAGCGAATAGGCCAGCGTTTTAAGAGATTCGGTTTGGATATATATGCTTGCGCCGGTATTCCATAAGCCCTGAATGGCGAATATCATAAGGGTCAGCCACGCAGATTTGACGTTAGGCATAATCATCTTCCAGAAGATTGTAAAATGATTCGCGCCGTCTATTCGGGCGGCCTCTACCATGGTCGTAGGTATCTGGGACATAAACGAACGCATAAGATGCATGCCCAGCGCCGAACAGAACACCGGCAGTATAAGCGCCCAATAAGTATCTATCAGGCCCAGGTTGGATATAACCATATATGTAGGTATGGTCAGAACGGTAGCGTTAAACATAAGGGCCAGCTCTATCAGCTTGGTTATAAAGCGGTTGCCCGGGAATTTAAACAGAGCAAGCGCATAGGAGCACAGAGAGCAGCACACTATCTGTCCGACAGTACCTACCACCGTTATGAACAGGGTGTTGAAGAAATACCTGGTAAAGGGAACCCAGGAGTTGTTCATCAGAATGAACAAATCCTTAAAGTTCTGAGTAGTCGGGTTGTCAGGGAACAGCTTTGGCGGGAAGCGGAACAATTCATCCGTAGGCTTAAGGGCGTTGGAGACCGCATAAATCATGGGAAGCACCATAAACGCGCCTATAAGCAGCAGAAATAGCGCCGTGAAAATACTGCCCGCACGGGAACGGTTGACTTTTTTTGCTCTTTTCATATCAGTCACCTACCTTATGCAGCAGCTTTTGCACCAGCTTATTGGAAACTACCATAAGCAGGAAGAGGAGGGTTGCAACAGCGCAGGCATAGCCCATTTCCATACGGGTGCCGCCGTAATCCTGCATATGCAGCACCATGGTATGCGCGACGTAGTCCTGCGTCGGATATCCGGCCAGCGCCGTAATCTGGTCGCCCACCGAAAACGCCGTAGTAATGCTCATTATAGCGCCGAAGAGAAGCTGCGGGCGCATATAAGGCAGAGTGATATACCATAATTCCTGCCAGCGGTTGCGCACGCCGTCAATGGCGCCCGCCTCGTAGAGAGAGCGGTCCACGTTCTGCAAGCCCGCCGTAAAGGTCAGGAAGGAAACGCCCAGGGAGGACCATAGCAGCACCACTATGACGCAGCCTACTATATAATTGACGTCCGCCAGCCATTGAATATTGGTATAAATAAGCCCCAAATCCAGCAGGATACCGTTTAAAAGACCATAGCTGCTCGAATCAAATATCAGCTTCCATACCACATAGATATTGGCAAGGCTGGGCGCGTAATATATAAGAGTAAGCACCGCTCGAATCTTGGGCGAAAATTCGTTAATCAGCCATGCGAAGAAGAAGGACAGAATATAGCCTACAGGCCCGAGTATGGCCGCAAACAGCAGCGTATTCTTAAAGGCGGTCATAAAGAGGTCGTCAGCCACGAACATCCTTACATAGTTGTCCCAGAAGATAAATTTAGGCGGCTCCAGCACGTTAAAATAGGTAAAGCTGTAATATATAGCCGTGACGACAGGCATTACCGTAAATATAACGAACAGAACCAGAAAAGGAAGCACGAACAGATAAAGCGTTTTGTTCTTGCCCGCTTCCCTTAATTTGGTTTTCAGCCAATGTCCGAAAAAGCTCTGCTTTTTAGGCTTAGCCTGTGTCGTTGCCGGCACTTCCATTTCGTTAGTCATCTAATACCCCCTCCCTTTTATTCAAGCACCGCGAGCTTGTTGGCAAATTCCTCGCGCTTGCGGGTAATCTCGTTGTCTATTTCGTCGGCGTATTCTATAAGAGACATGCTCGAATCGCTGCGCTGGGTTATAACCTCTCTCCAGGCAAATTCTATGTTTCGTCCCGTATAATAGCTGCCCGGCACCTCGGGAATACCCTTAACGTATTTCCACTGCTCCTTAATCATCTCAGACTGCTCCTTATCCCAGGGCAGATAATCAAAGGCGGCAAGGTTGGCCGTCTGATAACGGGCGGCGCTTCCCAGCAGGCTCTCTATTTCCCGTCCGAACATGGACTGAGCCTCTTCGCCCGTCCACCAGGAGAGGAATTTCCATGTGTTTACTTTATTGGTCGCTGTAGACATCATAACGCAGGCGACAACAGTACCGGCAACGGTATGATCCACTTCACCGTCCTCATTTACTGTTCCAGGAACAGGCGCAAAGGACCAGAAGCCTTCCAATTCAGGCGCGAACACGCTCAACTGGTTATACTGGCTGTAGCCGGCAATACCAATAGGCATCTCGCCCGAACGGAACCAGTTGGAGAAATCGTAGGCGTTAGGCACGCCGTAAACGGTATAAAAATCTGTCCAGAGCTTGAATGCGTCCAAAGCGGCGTCCTGATTAAGATTGGTCTTTATGCCGTCATATTCATGGTCGGGATCGGGCACATACAATTCTCCGCCCATCTGATAGAGCAGGGTGGCGAAGAGGTTAAGCGTACCGCCTGCCGCGCCTACTGCCGGCACAGGCATTCCGAAGTTCATGGAATGGCTCTGGAGTATGGGAAGGATGCTCTTGATATCGTCCCAGGTTTCCAGGTCGGTCTCCGGGTCTATGCCCAATTCGGCGCATATATCCGTTCTATAATAGAGCATCAAAAAGTCCTGGGTTTCAGGCAGGCCGTAAATTCCGCTGCGGAAACGCAGGGGACGCAGGGCGCTTTCGCTGAACCAGGTAAACACCTCCTCGCAGTCCTCAAACTGCTCGGGGTCGTTCAAATTGACCACCGCTCCGCGCAGGGCGAAGTTGACCGGGTCGGACGAGCCGCGCGAAAGACATGCGTCAGGGCCGTTGCCCGCCAGGATGGAAGGCGTAAGAGCGCCGCCGGCCACCAGCTTGAGCTGAACGGGTATGCCGGTATTGGGCGTAAAGCGCTCGTCTATTATCTGTTTAAGCACGGTGGCGTTATCTCTGTTGCCCGCCTGGCCCGCGCCTGTTTCAACCCAAACTACAACCGGGTCCTCAGTCGAATCCACATGGCCCGCTCCGATATTGTCATAGTCCTCGGTAAAGGAGGCTATAAAGGAGCTGACCTCATGCACCAGGCTTTCAAAGAAATTGGCCTGGGCGCGGGGCAGCTGGGAATCAGGAGCTGAAACTATTATATAGTCCAGCGCCAGAGGCTGCTCGCGCATATCGTTAATCCAGGTGCCCATGGCGGCGATATTATCCTTAAAGAGGGTAAATCTGTCCTTAATCGCCTCAGCATCCTTATTAATCTGCTCCGAAACATAGAGCAGGCTCTCTATTTCGCTGGTCTGTTCCCCGGCCTTGCTGCCGTATATCTCTTTAATCCTGTCGGACACCGCCTGCAGGCGCGCAGTCTGGGTCTTGAGGTTTTCAAGGGTATCGGGGATTATTTTATCAAACTGATAATCTCTGTTGGTATCGGGAGAAGAACCGGTCAGCATGAGGATATCGCGGTATATGGCGTTATACTCGCTTATAATATTCTCGGCCTCCTGGAGTATGGCTCCCACCTCGCCCAGGATGGCGACCATGCGTATGGTATGCTCGCCCTCGCTGAGATAAACCAGATAATCTCCGTTCTCGTCGCCCAAAGTAACCAGATTCCAATCCGAGCTGTAATTAAATTCTACCGAATTGGTTTCAAGGCATATCTGCTCTCCGTCTAAAAGCACCTGGCGGGAGGTAAAGCTGTTATTAAGCAGGTTCTGCCTGGCTTTAAAGGATATCCTGTACAGCCCTGCGTTTTTAACATTAAAGCTCCACTCTATCCATTCGCCGGCATTCTGCCATTTATCCCCGCCTATGGTATTGAGCCTTATCTTGCTGGGATGATAAGGGTAGGTAAGGGGGCTGGAACGGTCGGTAACGCCGTACATGGTGGGAGAGGATTTTAAGGAGGGCTTTTCCGCCTCTATATATATATAATTCTCATCCTTGCTCTGGCTGGGGTTCTTCGGGTCAATGGGAGTATTGTCGGTAGCGCTTACCGGCTTATAGCCGGCGGAATCATACTGCGCCTTAAGCTCCTCATAGGAGAGAACCTCTTTCTCGTTATATATAACCACTTCGGATATGGCGCACGATTCTCTTACCGGCTCGAACATTATCGTGTGCTCGCCCGCGCTCAGGTAGAATTGGAGGGGCGAGGAATAATATCCCATATGGTCCTTGACCGACTGCGTCCGCCAGATGCTCATCTCCTGCTGGAAGGGACGGATATCGTTATTGGTAACGCTGTCCCTGACCACCTCGTTCTGGTCCATCCAGTTGCGGGTAATATAAAACTGGCGGGCTTCATAGAAGGGAATCTCGCCGTCTATATAAACGCGCTTGGCAATGCTGGAGCTTCTGGACTTATAGGTAACGCCCGTCTGGGGGTCGGTATACTCTACAAAATTATAAAAGCTAATCTTGATGCTGTATAATCCGTCCTCAGGCACGTTAAAGGTCCAGCCGATTATTGTGTCCTCATCCGAAATCACCGCCTTGCGGGTAATATCGAAATACTCATCGGTAAATTCCGCATAGGGGAGCTTGTTCTCCACAACCTTAAGCTGGTCGTCAAATTCAAGATGCTCGTCATATTTGAGGGAAATCTCGGTCTGCGGGCTGGCCGCTCCGGCATGGTCGCTCAAATAGTCGCCGTAATCGTAATTTTTAAGAGCGGCAAGCGCAGCCTGGTCTAACAGGCCTCCGCTCTCCTCTTCGGACGACTCGTCCTGCGCAGCCTGGTCCTGGTTCTGAGCCGGCGCCTGAACGTCGGCCAAAGCCGGCAGGCACAGAGACAGGAAACATGCCAGCACAATGACAAGCGAAAGCAATCTTTTGGCTATTTCTTTCATTATTGCCTCCTTCAATTCACCGCACTTAACCACATATTGGAAAAAGCGCAGGTAATTAAGAAAATATATAAACTCCAATGCCATCACATCTCCCGTGACCTCGCATCATCGGGACATATTTCGTCCCGATTGCCATTGAGAGGAAAGCTCCTGAAGTTACTATACTGCATTATAATAACGCAAAACCAAGCCAGTTGTCAATAAGCTAGACACCATTTTTTAAAAAATTATTAACCATAATAAGGGCTTTAGAGGGTTATTTCCCCGTATATTCGATAAATTAGGACATAAAACGTCCCGATAATTTACATTTGATAATGCCCCTTTACCAAAGAATCCTGTTATTAATAATATAATGAGCGCCGCCGCTCGATATAACCCACGGGCGCAATTTTATTCTCAGCCCCATTCGCTTGGGACCGCCGCGCAAACAGCGCTTCCCCAACCGCAGGCAAGACCCTCGCCGCGCAAACAGCACTTCCCCAACCGCAGGCAAGACCCTCGCCGCGCAAACAGCGCTTCCCCTGCCGCAGGCAAGACCCTCGC
>ERZ779896.2341-NODE-2341-length-13272-cov-2.930468_pt1 | contig 13272 bp, 8 predicted proteins | sample MGYA00511067_ERZ779896 | MGnify/ENA primary metagenome ERZ779896 (study PRJEB29588, sample SAMEA2161597) | human gut metagenome | biome: human gut; feature: human-associated habitat; material: faeces | place: Denmark | collected 2008/2010 ...
GTAAAATTTGTGTTGCTCTGGATTGTAACATTGTCGACATCGTAGAGTTCGTGCCAGAGAATACTGAGTCATAAATATAGGGCAGAAAGAACCGGAAAAGTAGAATGGAGCTCGAGCAATGGGAATTGTCATAAAATCAAATATGCTGGTTGCCGAAAAAGACACCTGTCGTCTCCTTGTTTATTGCTCGGCACCATCAAATATCAGGGATAATGCAATATCGATTAACACAAAATTAGCAGAAAAATTGATTCCAATGAAGCCTTCCAGACGAACAATAAGATTGGAAAGGTGCTTCAATGAAATTATAGATTCTATACCTGATAGGTCAGTTATCAAGGACATTGATGTTTTATTCAATCCGGACTACAAGATTGATGTTTTTAAGATGCTTACAGCTTCATGTAAAAGAAAGAAGTTTGACCTAATTTGGTCAGGAAAACTGGAAGACAATTCCCTGATTTACAGCGAGGAAGGTTTTTCCGACTATCACAAATATGAAATTGATTGCTATGACATCGTTTGTGTCGTGTAAGCGGGAGGAAATAAAATGAAATATTCAGAACTGATTAGTTTTAACCCGATAGAAGATGTCATCCAGCTTACTACGGCTAACGATGCTAATAAAGCGCGAGAGTATGTGAAGACTTATGTTATGTCCGATGCGATGGCAGATAGTCTCCAAGCTCCCGTTATAGACCAACTGCAAATGGATGAGGTTATTGACAACAAAGGTGTACTGGTTGTTGGTAACTATGGTACAGGTAAATCTCACTTGATGTCTGTCATCTCCGCTATTGCAAAAGATGCAGACAACTTGCAGTATCTCCAAAATAAAAAGTTTGCTAAGAGCATGGAACCGGTAGCCGGTAAGTTTGAGGTTCTGCGTATTGAGATCGGCGGCGTTACCATGTCTCTTCGTGAGATCCTTTTTGGATTTATTCAGGAAGACTTTGATGCTCGTGGAATTGATTACGATGTTCCAGATTTTAATACTGTTAAAGATAATAAGAAACTCATCAAGGATATGATGATGGCGTTCAATGAGAAATATCCTGACAAGGGATATTTGATTGTCGTAGACGAGTTTCTTTCGTATTTGACATCTCGCGACGAACGCGCTATTGTTTTGGATTTGGAGTTCTTCCGCGCACTGGGAGAAATGTGTTCTAAGTCCAATCTTCGTGTCATCTTTGGTGTTCAGGAGAAGGTGTTTGACAATCCTCGTTTTAGTTTTGTCTCTGATACCTTGATGCACGTAAAGGATCGCTTCACGCAAATCGTGATTACAAAAGAAGCAACCTCGTATGTTGTTTCTGAAAGAATACTGAAAAAGACCGCCGAACAAAAAGCTCTGATCAGAGCGCACTTGGAGAAGTTCTGCAATCTTTATACCGGAATGTCCTCGAAACTGGATGAGTTCGTTGATCTCTATCCTATCCATCCGGCATATATTGACGTGTTCAACAAGATTTATCTGATTGAAAACCGGCACATTTTGAAAAACATTTCATTGACCATCAGAGACATTTTTAATACCGAAGTCCCTTCTGATGCACCGGGAATAATCTCGTATGACAATTACTGGCCTGCAATTAAGTCTAATGGATTGCTCCGTAGTGATGTAACTATTAGCCGTGTTGTGAATGCAAGCCAGCAGCTCGAAGGTATTATCAACGCATCCTTCCCAAAACCGGCATACAAGCCTCTTGCAATAAAGATCATCTATGCTTTGAGTGTCCATAGGCTGACTACAAATGGACTTGATGTTCAGTTCGGCTTAACCGCAGAAAACTTGAAGGACGATCTTTGCCTTTACCTGATGATGCCGGAGCGGGATGCAGACTTCTTGTTGGGCGTTGTCAAGGCAACGCTGCGAGACATTATGACCACTGTCTCTGGTCAGTTTATCATTTATAACGAGGCAAATAATCAGTATTACATTGATGTAAATAAAGTCGTAGACTACGACGAAAAGATAAAGCAGAAAGCCTCCCTGATGGCTGACGGTGAACTTAACCGTTACTTCTATCAGGTGGTATATAGCTGCCTCGAATGGGATAAGAAGCAGTATGTTTCTGGCTTTAATATCTATGAGCATGATCTCAACTGGGACTCCCATAACATCTTCCGTGAGGGCTATCTGTTCATGGGATTACCCGGAGAAAGATGCACTGCGCAGCCTGAGCGTGACTTCTACATTCACATCATGCCTCCCTACGGAAATGCAGAAAGCTCAAGGCAAGACCTTGAAGATGAAGTGTACTTCTACTTCAAGTCAAATAATGAGATCAAAGAGACCATTTCCCTGTATGCTGCGTCTTGCAGCTTAGCTGATATAAGCGAAGGCAAAGACAAGGATGCTTATCTCGGAAAGGCAAATATCCTTCGCAAAAAGCTGGTGAAGTATCTCAGCGAAAACAAGAACACTTGCTTCGATGTGGTCTATAACAAAGAGCGCAAACAGTTGATAGAGATTTTGAAGGGACGCTATAGCCGCGATCTCACCTTCAACGATACCATCGACCTTGTAGCGTCTATTTGCTTGGACAATTACTTCAACAAGATTTATCCTGACTGCCCGGTAATGAAGACGAAAATTACGCGCAAGAACATGGCAGATAACGCTCGTGCTGCCTTTGACCATTTTGCCGGAAGAAAGACACAGCAGTCCACGGCAATGTTGCAAAGCTTTGGCATTCTTGACGGCGACAAGATCCGTCCCGAAGGCTCTAAATATGCCTCCTACTACATTGATATGGTGAAGGCTCTGCCGCAGCAAGGTGTTTTGAACTTCTCTGATCTGTTTGACCAGCAAGGTTTGTATTGGCAGATCGACAAGAAGTTTAAGGTTTGGCATATTTTCACGCCGATCATCTTCTTGTCTATGGTTTACGCTGGTCATGCCGTAATCACTTTGAAGAATGGCGAAACCATTACAGCATCTACTCTGGATAAAGTGCCGAAGACAAATGTTTTGGATTTGTATGAGTTTAAGTATCTGTCCAAACCGGCGCAGATCTCCATGGCTGAACTCAAGAAAATGTTTGATGTTCTTGACATCAATCCTGCCCTCCTTGATAATCCGAATGACCGCGAGAAAGGCGTGGAGGCTCTTCTCAAAGCAGCGCAAGACCTCTGTAATATGTCTGTTTTGCTTGATAGAAAGCTCTCTGATGGGTTTGAGCTTTGGGGTGAGCCGCTTGCAAACCAGCAGCAGCTCCAAATGATGAGAAATGCCTGCACCGCAGTGAAGAATGAGTTTAGCAATTACTCTGCCCGGTTTAACACTCCCGCGAAACTGAATAACTTTAGCCTTACATCTGAGGAAGTCGATGAGTTAGCAAAGAATATCGCCCTGATGAAGCTCATTCCTGAATACCTTACGTTTAAGAATGACTGTTCCGCTGTTGTGACATACATCTCCAATACTGAGTTTATCGAGCTCGGCGCCGTATTGAAATCTGAGATTGAAAATGCTAAAGCTGCGTTCCGTGCTATCCGCGATGATATTATGGACGGTCTCACCGGAGAATCCGCGGCTCAGAAAGTCTCTGCGGAACTTGAGAAAATTAAAGACAAATATATCGAAATCTACCTTGAGGAACACAAGAAAAAGCGTCTTGGAATCGATGATGCAAAGCGCAGAGGCAAGGTTCAGGAGTGTCTCGTTTTGAGCAATCTGAGAAAGCTGCGCACCATCGAAATCCTGTCCTCCGCCAAACTCAGCGAAATTGAGTCGGATCTTTCGTCGTTGAAGGTTTGCTACGATCTCACTCCCACCGAAATGAAGACAAATCATATTTGTCCTCACTGCCATTTCAGCCTTGCTGATAAGGCTAAGAATGTATATGGACAGCTCGACAACCTTGAATATCGTATTGATGCTTTGCTGGCTGAGTGGACTAAGCAGCTCATGGACACCATCACAGACCCGCTTGTTCAGGATCAAAAGAAATACCTGAATGCACAACAAGTGAAGGCTATTGATGATTTTGTTTCTTCTGGAACACTTCCTCAAAGAGTGGATGACTTCTTCGTAAAGAGCATTCAAGATCTACTCAAGAACTATGAGCCGGTAGTCATTGAAGTGGAAGATCTCGTTCAGAAGTTGGATGAACTGCCGCCGCTGGATGAAACGACATTCAAAGCAAAGTTGAACGACATCATTTCTGCTTATACCAAAGGCAAAGACTCTGCAACGCTCCGAATCGTTGTGAAGAGAAGAGAAAGTGAGGAATAATCGATGGAAAATCGCAAACTCACAAAAGAGGACATCGATAAAGTGCGGAATATAGAAGGCTTCCCCATCGGAAAGGATGAGGATATTATCAATTTATCTAACGCCCCCTTCCATACGGCTTGCCCAAATCCTTTTATTAGTGAGTTTATTGAAGAGAAAGGGAAAAAATACGATGAAAAGACAGACACTTATCAAAGAGAGCCTTTTGCTGCCGATGTCAGTGAAGGAAAGGGCGATGCCATATATAACGCCCATACATATCACACTAAAGTCCCCTACAAGGCTATCATGAAATATATTCTCCACTACACTGACCCCGGCGATATCATATACGATGGTTTTTGCGGCACAGGTATGACCGGCGTTGCTGCACAAATGTGTGGAGCAATGGATCCTGCTACCCAATTTCAGTGGTCGATGGAAAATCCTGAAATTAAATGGGGAACGCGGTATGCAATTCTTAATGACCTCGCGCCGATAGCAACTTTTATATCAAAAAACTATACGACACCTATTGATGTCTCGACCTTTGAATCAGAGGCAATGGCCATTCTTGATTCTTGCGAAAAAGAATGTCATTGGATGTGGGAAACTACACATCCTTCAACGGGAAATAAAGGAACGATTAATTTTGTCGCATGGTCTGATGTCTTGATTTGTCCTCAATGTAGCGGTGAAATTGTCTTCGGCAAAACTGCCGCTTCACCTGATGGGAAAATATACAATAAGTTCAGCTGCCCCCATTGTAAGCTGGAACTCAAAAAAGGAAGCTGTGAAAAGAAGAAAGTCGTTTTGTTTGATGAAACGAGTCAGTCAACCTACTCGATTGCCTCACAAGTTCCCCTTGTAATCAATTATACCTACAATGGAAAAAGATATCAAAAAGAACCGGACGAAGCCGATATAGCAATACTTGAAAAAATAGGTGACATTGCGATTCCATATTGGTACCCCCAAGATGAATTGCCCGAGGGCTATAATACGGAGCAACCTATTCGTTCGCATGGATATAGTAAGGTAAATCATTTTTATACTAAGAGGATTCTCTATTTCTTGGCAAAACTCTATGATCTGATAAGCGAGAGCGAATATAAGGATGCTTTATCAATTTGGTTTACGAGCCAGCTAATCAATATAAGCAAACTTAACCGATATCGTCCTACGGTGTCATTCCCGTACAATCCTTTGAGCGGTACATTATATGTTTCGTCTTTGACTTGTGAGTCAAGTCCACATATTGCGTATAAAGGCAAGATATCAAAGTTTGCAAAAGCTCTTCATGATGTTCATGAGCAGAACACAGTTATTTCAACAAATAGCACAACGGATTTGAGTTTGGTTCCTGATAGTAGCATCGACTATATTTTTACTGACCCTCCTTTTGGCGGAAACTTGAACTATTCCGAATTGAGTTTCATATGGGAATGCTGGCTTAAAGTCAAAACAAATAACAAAACAGAAGCGATAGTTAACTCGGTACAAGGAAAAAGTTTGGTCGAATATCAGAACCTCATGACAAGATGTTTATGTGAATACTTCCGTATTCTCAAGCCTAATAGGTGGATGACGGTCGAATTTCATAACTCAAAGAATACTGTTTGGAATGCTATTCAGCAAGCACTACAACACGCTGGATTTATTGTCGCAGATGTAAGAACACTCGACAAGCAACTCGGCACCTTTAAGCAAACAACATCTACTTCAGCGGTTAAGCAAGACCTTGTTATTTCAGCATATAAACCTCAGAACAGTTTAATGCGAGAGATGATAGAAAAGGGAGGAAGTGCTGATACAGCCTGGGCGTTTGTCCGACAGCATCTGGCACAAGTTCCTGTCGTAGTGAAAGGTAAAAATGGTCTTGAGATAATAGCTGAAAGGCAAGGATATCTTCTTTTTGATAGGATGGTTGCCTACCATATTGTATCTGGTATTCCTGTCCCGGTAGATTCTACTGAGTTTTATAGAGGACTAGATGAAAGATATCCCAAGCGAGATAATATGTATTTTTTGGCTGATCAGGTAAATGAATACGACATAGCTCGTGCATCAGCAGATGTTGAGACAGTTCAATTCTCTTTGTTTGTATCGGATGAGAAATCAGCTATAGGATGGCTTTACCAGCAACTTGATGCCAATAGCGGCGAAGGCCCTCAGACCTATTCTGAATTGATGCCGAAGTTCATGCAGGAACTAAAAGCTGTGGATAAGCGCGAAAAGATGCCGGAGCTGATGGAGATTCTCGAAGAGAACTTCTTGAAGGACGAAGATGGCAAATGGTACATTCCCGATCTGACCAAGAGCGGCGACATTGCCAAACTGCGCGAAAAGAACTTACTCAAAGAGTTCCAAGAATACCTTAACAGCAAGGGCAGGCTAAAAGTCTTCAGATCCGAAGCAATCCGCGCCGGTTTTGCAAAGCTTTGGAAGGATAAGGATTATGCTGCCATCGTTGCGATGGCAAATCGTCTCCCCGAAGAGACAATTCAGGAAGATCAGAACTTGCTCATGTATTATGACATCAGCTTGAGCAGAGTGTAAAGGGGGATTTGAATGAAGTTTACTGAAACTATGCTCGATAATTATTCTCAGCCGCTGAGTGCCACTGAGGATCAGCACTGCAAAAATGCTATTCGTATGGTTAGTGATGCCCTCAAAAGGCTTGGATTTACTGACGATGGTAAAGCTATCAGCCCGTTATATCCAGATACTTACGCTTATGCTATACAGTTGCGAAGCACTAATGGCTATCGCAATGTAAAGCTGTTTGTCCAAGGCTCCTATGCCAATAATACAAATGTACGGACACAGAGCGATGTGGATATTGCTGTCATTCAGGAGGAAGTATTTATCACAGGGTACCGCCCAGCAAGCAGTTCTTTCCCTCAGTCTGATGCTGATTATAACTTTTCGACGGCTCCCACTCCGAACAAATCGTTCAAGGATGAAGTTCAGGAATGTTTGGAGTATAAGTTTGGCTCAGATGTAGAGCGAAAAAACAAGTCTGTTAAGGTACATGGGAATACAAATCGGAAGGATGCTGATACTGTTCCTTGTCGCAGATATAGGGACTACCGGAATGATTACAGGAAAGATGCTAACAACTATGTTGGTGGTATTGTAATTACCCCTGACCGCGGACCGCGCATTATAAATTATCCAGAGCAACATATAGCGAACGGAAGAAGCAAAAATATTGCAACGCATCAGTATTATAAGAAAATGGTGCGCATTATAAAGAAGATGAGATACCTTATGGAGGAAAGCTGCTATACCCCGTATGTATCAGCAGCTCAAGGCGTCAGCTCATTTATGCTTGAATCTTTGCTGTGGAACATTGACGATAAGTGGTATCTGGATAATTGTGGTGCACACCGAAAAGTATATGCCTTTCAACTTATGATCAATCTGTTGAAGGCATCAAAAGGCTTATTTAAGTCATATAAAGAAGCTAATGGCATAAAACCATTGTGCGAAGATGATACAGCGTTTACCAAGCTTTGCACATTTATTGACTCACTATCCTCTTTCTACGATTACGAGTGAGGTGTTGTATGAAAGAGCGCGTAACAAGGCTGCTAAAGCCAATGATATTCGTTGCTGCTGCAATATTTGCGATTTGCTGTCTCATAAAAAAGCCAACGGGGTTTGATGATTATTCATCTTACATAGGCTATGCAATTTCTGGAATAACCATCCTTTTTATTTTGTATGAAAAGATTCTCTGGAAGTATATCCCTTGGAACAGACCGCCGATATTGAAGAAGGAATACGCAGGTACATTGTCGTATATCTACAAGAAGCAGCCGGGTACTAAGGATATTTCAATCGCCGTCAAGCAAACATGGCTATCTGTTGAAATAACGACCAAAACAGATATAAATGCGAGCTACACGGTGACAGGAAGTATCGTTAATGAGCGTGGGGTTGATGTACTGTACTATACCTATGTGACGGATCCATCAGCTCTGTCTCAAAATACAAATTCGATTCAATTTGGCACTTGTCGGATGGTGCTGAATGCGGATAACAAAAACATCAGTGGTAAATATTGGACTTCCAGCCAAACTGTAGGCAATTTGGTCTGGAATGAAGTCGATGAAAATGGGAGATAGATGATGTTTCAACCCGGAGATATTGTTTTTGATTCTATCGCTGGAACTACTGTCCAAGTGTTGGATAGGATTGAAGCGTGGGGATATGTTTCATATCGCGTCTTTGATTCTGCAAAGGGATCAGTCTATAAAGTCACCGAAGAACAACTAAATACTGGCATCGGGACCAATACCTATGATGAAAACTATCTCCGGTATGTAACACTCCTTTCAAAGGTCAAAAATGAAACTGCTGGGGGATTATTGTCATCTCTGGCAAGCGGTGTTATCCCGTTGCCTCATCAGCTCCATGTGCTGAATAGAGTCATGGCAAACAATGCTATTCGATATATCCTCGCGGATGAAGTTGGTCTTGGAAAAACGATTGAGGCTGGTATGGTAATCAAAGAGCTAAAAGCTCGTGGGCTTGTTAAGCGTATTCTTGTTGTTTGCCCTACCGGACTCGTCACTCAATGGGCAGCAGAAATGCATGATAAGTTCCATGAGAAGTTCAATGTGATACTGCCATCCGATTATGATACCATTCGCCGTATAACGGACAACGAAGATGTCTATGGTCAATACGATCAGGTTATCTCTCCTATGGACTCCATCAAACCCATAGAGCGTCATGCCGGATGGACTGATGAGCGTGTTGAAAAATACAACGAGGAACGCATATACTCCATTATCAATAGCGGCTGGGATTTGATCGTAATTGATGAGGCTCACAGAGTAGCAGGATCGACCGGCGAGGTTGCGCGATATAAGCTGGGTTATCTTCTTTCTCAGGCAAGCCCATATCTTCTGTTACTCTCAGCAACGCCTCACAATGGCAAAACTGAGCCATTCTTGAGACTTGTGCGTCTTCTTGATGAAGATGCATTTCCTAATGCTAAATCGATTATCAAGGAGCAAGTAGCCCCGTATTTGATCCGTACTGAAAAGCGCGAGGCGATTGACAATAATGGGAACAAACTGTTCAAGAACAGATTTACTCATCTTGTCGAAATGAATTGGGACGAGCGTCACACTATGCAGAAAGAGTTATATAAGCTCGTGACTTCTTATGTCTCAAAAACATACAACAAGGCACTAAGAAACAGGAAGAAGAATATGTGTCTTATCTTTCTGCTCATTATCATGCAACGCATGGTTACAAGCAGCACTCCGGCTGTGTGTCAAAGCCTTGAACGGAGACTCGATATTCTCAAGTCTCAGAACACCAAACTCGGTTCTCTGACAGAAGAGGATTTGGCAGAGCTTGATATTGAGGATGGTGTTGAAGAAGCTCTTGAGGCAATTTCTTTGGATTTAGAGGAAGAGATCGCAGAGCTTGAGAACATCATCTCTATTGCAAAGCAAGCAGAGTATCAGCATCTCGATGTAAAGGTCGAGTATTTGCTGAATACTATTGATGAAATTATTGGTGAAGATCATGACCAGAAGATTATCATTTTCACAGAGTTCGTTGCCACTCAGCAGTATCTTGAGCATATTTTGACGAACAACGGGTATATCGTTGCAACGCTAAACGGAAGCATGAGTATAGACGAGAGAAATATCGCTCTCAAGAACTTCCGTGATAAGGCAAACATTTTCATTTCTACGGATGCCGGTGGTGAAGGTTTGAACTTGCAGTTCTCGAATATCATCATCAACTACGATCTTCCGTGGAATCCCATGAAGATTGAACAGCGCTGTGGCAGAGCTGACCGTATAGGTCAGAAGCGGGATGTCCATATCTACAACTTCATCATCAGGGACACAGTAGAAAACAGAGTTCGTCAGGTCCTTGAAGAAAAACTCTCAGTTATTTTGAAAGAAATGGGTGTAGATAAATACTCCGACGTGCTGGACAGCGAAATAGCGGAATGTGATTTTACGGATGTTTATATGCGCTCAATCAGTCACCCAAGCAAGATTAGCGAATCGCTCTATCCCGTAGAATCAGAGATGAAGCAGCAGCTTACGAACGAAAAGAAATACAAAGATGTTATTCGTGAAGAGAAAGACCTAACAGCTCTTGTCGGCCGCGAGTCTGACTTTGATGTCGAAGAAGCTTTGCGTATGGTGCTTACATACTATGACCGTTGGAAAGGTGAACAGCTCAGTCTCTTTGATCGAATAGGAATAAATGACGAAAAGGTTACTACGCACTTGAATGTAGACATCATTCAGGATAGATTTTCTCCCATCTTGTCCGTTGGTATAACAAACTTTCCGAATGAAGCCGGATATTTTATGCTTTGGGAGCTTTCCATTTCAAATAATGACGCAGATTGCCGTATTATACCTGTGTTTGTTAATAAAGCCTTTGTGCTTCGCCCGATGGCGGGAAAACGAATCATGGATGTATTCCTTGATCCCAACTCAGAATTGACAGTCACGAGCATTCCTAATATCCCAAGTGAAGATTATGACCGGCTGGAAAAGATGGCGATGGAGTTTGCATATGACACTTTTATAGGCTTAAAAGAAAAACATCTAAAGAGGAATCAAGAGAGCTACGACAAATATATGTATGCTCTTAAACTCAGAACCGAGGCTGCACAGCAAATTGGCATCGAGAATATAAGGAAATCCAGATTGGCGCGATTAGAACAAGAAAAGCTGTCTATCGAAATCACATTCAAAAAGGGGCAAACTGTATATCCCGATTTCCGCTTAGTATTACTTGCCGGATTGGAGGCATGACAATGTTTGAAAGCTACCTCTTTGAGCAGTCCGCAGCTCAATATACAAATAGAATAATGATACATGACTGCGATGGTTTTGAAGAGCGCATTCATTTAGGACAATTATATGAAGCGAAAGGCTTTCAGGTATTGCCGTATGTCGATGACCTTCATTTTCGTGTTGAACAATATGGGAAACTTGAAATGTCCGAAGAAAAGATCGCAGTCATTGTTCACCCGGGGCAATACATTCCTTATGATATAAGGCAAAGATTTACCCACTACACTCTCTCCTACGCTTCATTGTTTCCCCGACTAAATGCAGCAGCACTCAAAAACAACAAGTCACTAAACCTTGATCTTTTAGCAATGACATATAGGGAGTGCTTTACTGATCTCACCGTCAGACAACTCACAGAACAATTCATAAAGCGAAATGTCTATGCGAAGAGAAACATAGAAAAGTACATTCAACTCTCCACAGATGAGCTGAACAATAAATGTGCTTGTGCGCAGAACTATATGGATTGGTTATTGATTGCAGAAAAAAAGCAGAAATTGATGTGATGGCTACAGCGTATGATGTCCAGATAGACTCTACTCAATTCAATGTGCCATTCTTAGCATTTATTGAGAAAAACTTCGGGAAGCTATCCGCATCAAATAGTCGGACTTCTCCAGTCATTGTAAGCAGAGCAATGGAATATATGCATGACCATAGTGAAAAGTTTGTTGTTATTGTTATGGATGGAATGTCAGAGTTTGACTGGCATATAATTAAAAGCACGTTTGAAGGAATACGGTATTCAAAGACTAACATCTTTGCAATGATCCCGACTACTACATCCATCTCAAGGCAATGTCTACTGTCAAACAAATATCCAAGTCAACTCTTGGAACCGTGGAAGCAGAGCAAAGAAAAGCAAGAGTTTTACTCGTGTGCCAATGAATTGGGGTACAGCGATGAGCAAATTGGATATGAACGCGGATATGATGTAGAGTTCGGTCCTTTTATAAAATGTGCTGCCGTAATCATTAACGATATTGATGATATGGTACACGGGCAACAGCAAGGTAGAATAGGTATGTATAATGACATCTCCGTCCTTGCTAAACAAGGAGAACTTATAAAGATTACGAAGAGAATGTTAAAAGCCGGCTTCGATGTATATATCACTGCCGATCACGGTAATACCCCTTGTGTGGGCATGGGAAAACTGATGAAGACTGGCGTAGAAGTTGAAACCAAGAGCCGCAGAATGCTTGTACTCAAAGATTTTGCTGATAAGGAAGCGATACTTTCCAAGTATTTGCTAATTGAATATCCAAAATATTATTTGAGTAAAGAATACGATTACCTCATTTGTGGCATTGGAAGCTCTTTCGATTCTAAAGGAGAAAAAGTTATGTCTCATGGAGGCATTTCAATAGACGAGGTAATTGTTCCATTCATTCAAATAAAGGCGGTTGACAATAATGGCTAGAGCAGTAGGACTATCAAGAAAAATAACGCTAAAGTGGTTAAATAAAGCACATGAGTTTTTCTCGGAAGATTTAACGGAAGAAGAGTTCAAGACACAAATGAACGATTATCTTTCTTTTGAGATTGACAGCCCAACAGTATTGAGAAAAACAAGAGAGATTTTAATGCGTGTTTGGTTTTACGAGGATGATTACTGCCTCTCTTTGATCCGGAGAAATGCTGACGATCTTCTAAAACGGTTCCCTGAGTACGATATCGCAATCCATTGGTGTATGCTCCTTTCTGTTTACCCTGTGTATTCTGACATCTGTAGGCTTATTGGACGTATTTCAGATTTTACTGACATCGTCACGCTTAGTCAGCTAAAGCAAAAAATGTTTGACGAATGGGGAGAACGCTCTACGCTCCATTATTCAACAGACAAGATCATCGCTACGATGAAAGAACTTGATGCGATTTCATCGGAAGAGCGGGGGGAATACATGATCAAAAAACATATTATTGCCCGTTCGGAAATAGCTCTCTTTATGGTAATGGTAGCTATGAAGGTAGATGGCAACAGTTACTATTCGTTTAGTGAGCTTCATAATTTTGATTTACTTTTCCCATTTGAATATAAAGCAAGCAAAGAAGAGCTGATAACATATGAACACTTTGCTGTTAGTACATTTGGTGGCGAAGTATCTGTTTCACTAAACGTTAATGAACGATGAGATGAGCCGGCAAACCTGCTAATGTGTGTCAAGCACAAAAGAAGGGAAGTACCGGATAAGAAAC
>ERZ779896.2355-NODE-2355-length-13218-cov-2.990884_pt1 | contig 13218 bp, 11 predicted proteins | sample MGYA00511067_ERZ779896 | MGnify/ENA primary metagenome ERZ779896 (study PRJEB29588, sample SAMEA2161597) | human gut metagenome | biome: human gut; feature: human-associated habitat; material: faeces | place: Denmark | collected 2008/2010 ...
TGCACAAGGGCAAGGAGTTAAACAGAATTATACTGAAGCATCCAAATGGTTTCATAGAGCGGCGGAGCAAGGGGATGCAGAGGCTCAATACAATTTAGGATGTCATTATGCAAAAGGTTATGGCGTCAAACAAGATTATGCCGAAGCAGCGAAGTGGTATCTTCAAGCGGCTAACCAGGGAGACCCTTGGGCACAAAATAGTCTTGGGGCATGCTATGCCAATGGCCGGGGAGTAAAGCAGGACTATGTTGAAGCTGTGAATTGGTATCGAAAAGCTGCTGAACAAGGAAATACCCGTGCACAATTTAATCTGGGATCTTGTTTTTACAAGGGGCAAGGGGTGAAAATAAATCATGCAGAGGCGATAAAATGGTATCGTAAAGCAGCGGAGCAAGGGCATGAAGCGGCCATAAAAGAATTGAAACGCATAAAACAGTGACACAGACGGAGGATTACATGAAAATTTTACTTGCCGCATTATTCCTTTTGGGAACAATTGGTGCATTTTCCGAAAATTACGAGGAATCCCTGGAACAAGTAGAAATCTGGATTGACAAAAACTGTAAACCTAGTGTAGCGTCTCTTAAATAGTGTAATATTAAGAGATATGCTATATTACCCCAAAAACTCAAGGGGTGAATGAAGTGAAAAGATATGAGATAAAACTTGAATCCGAAGCGCGACTGGAATTGGAAAAACAGCTCAAACTCTATACCACAGAATATCGGCTGGCAGAGCGGGCGAAAATAATTTTGCTATCTGCGGATGGAATGTCGTTGGAAGCCATAGCCAGCAAACTTGACTGTTCGCAACGGCGTATCTGCAAATGGAGGAGACGCTATTGCGAAAATGGTCTTGCCGGGCTGCAGGAAATGCAACGTCCAGGGCGGCCATGCACCATTAGTCCTGAAACAGTGGAAAAAGTAATTACCGGCGCCGTCAGCGGCGGTCAAGTATCCTCCTGTCGCCGAATGGCTCGTGCAACGGGTATATCCCCGTCAACCGTGCAACGGATTTGGGCAAGAAATGATATAAAACCGCATGCAACCCGAACATTTAAGCTGTCGAAAGACATTCATTTTGCAGAAAAGTTCTGGGACGTTATCGGTTTATATCTCGACCCGCCTGAACGGGCGCTGGTTCTCTGTTGTGACGAGAAGAGTCAAATTCAGGCATTGGAGCGAACACAGCCGGGATTGCCCTTGGGAGTTGGTCATATACGAACTCAAACTCACGACTATTACCGGCATGGAACAACCACTCTTTTTGCCGCATTAAATTACCTGGACGGGAAAATAATTTCGCGTACAGAAGAACGTCACCGGCATATCGAATGGCTGCGTTTCCTACGTCAGATTGAGAGAGAAACTCCGCGCAAATTGGATATACATATTGTGCTTGATAATTATGGTTCGCACAAGCATCCAAAAGTAATGGCATGGCTGGAGAAACATCCTCGTTTTCATCTGCATTTCACTCCGACATCCGCATCGTGGCTGAACTTGGTTGAACGTTTTTTCAGAGATGTCCATATGGACGTTGTCAAGCATGGCAGCTTCACTCATTTGAGCGAGCTCAATGATGCTCTTCAAGCTTATATGGAAGAAAGAAACTCTTCACCGAAACGCTACGTATGGAGAGCTGATGGACATAAGATTCTTGAAAAAATCAATCGCGCAAGGCAGGTCTTAAAGGAAAGACAGTAACATGATATTATTTAAGAGACGCTACACTAGTTCTTTTGTGGAGAAATCATATCGCAAAAAGTTGAGTGCAATTTTTGACTCTCAAGAGACAGAAAAAGTCAAGATTGAGAAACTTCATCAGCAATTCCCAAAGGCGTTTTCCGATGTTTCGTTCCTGCTTCAAACAGCTAAATGCTATGACAGCGAAAAGAATCATAAAGAAGCGATCAAATGGTATCTCAAAGCAGCGACAAACAATAATACGCAAGCCCAGCTGACTCTGGGTCTTCATTATTCCGAGGGAAAGGGTTGTGTCCGTAATAATGGGGAGGCCATGAAATGGTATCATGCAGCTGCAGAACAGGGACTCGCCGAAGCTCAATTTTTATTGGGTGAATGTTACAGTCTAGGTTTGGGAACATATTTCAATCCGGACGAAAGCCGCAAATGGTATCTCAAAGCGGCTGAACAAGACCATATCAAAGCTCAGTACAAATTAGGAGAATACTATTTTGGAGTTCGGCACGGGTTTACGGTGGAAAAAGTGAAACAAGATTTTATCCAGGCTGTCTACTGGTATCGGAAAGCTGCGGAGAAAGGGCATTTGGAGTCGCAATTTAATTTGGCACTTATATACAATCTTGGCACTCCGGATGGGAAAATAAAGAGAGACGACATTGAAAGCGTCAAATGGCTGCAGAAAGCGGCAGAACAAGGGTTGGCCGAAGCTCAAAATTCATTAGCGAATTTTTACCGATTGGGGAAAGGTGTAAAACAGGATTTTGCTAAAGCATTTGATTTATATTGTAAGGCAGCCAAGCAAAGACATGCATGGGGACAATGTAATGTGGGCTATTGTTATTCACAAGGGATAGGGGTGAAGCAGGATTATGTCGAAGCGGTGAAATGGTATCGAAAGGCCGCCGATCAAGAACATGCTCAAGCTCAGAATGAACTGGGATTATGTTATTATACTGGCCAAGGTGTGCAACAGGATTATGTAGAAGCAGTCAAGTGGTTCCGAAAATCCGCTGAACAAGGTTTTTCTGACGCGCAATACCATTTGGGCAAGTGCTACGAAGATGGTTTCGGCGTGAAACAAAATGATGCCGAAGCGGTGAAATGGTTTCGGAAATCCGCTGAACAAGGAGATGCTGATGCCCAAGTCTGTTTGGGTGGGTGGTATTACAATGGCCGAGAAGTCGAACAAGATTATGCCCAAGCAGTGCAATGGTTCCGTCTGGCCGCAGAACAGGGGCATGTCATTGCACAAAATAATCTTGGGTACTGTTATGCTGAAGGCCGTGGCATAAAGCAGGATTATTGTGAGGCAGTCAAATGGTATCGAAAAACAGCGGAACAGGGAGATGCATTTGCACAATGTCAATTGGCTGAGTGCTATGAAAATGGGAAAGGGGTGAAGCAGGATTATGTCGAAGCGGTGAAATGGTATCGAAAGGCAGCGGAACAAGGGGATGCAAGGTCTCAACGCATGTTGGGAAACTGCTATCGGGATGGACACGGAGTAAAAAAAGATACTGCTGAGGCAATCCGTTGGTATCGAAAAGCTGCAAATCAAGGCAATGAAAAGGCAAAAGCCGCCATCAAGGCATTAACCAAAGATAAGAATCTCATGCAGGGAGGAGCATCTAAATGAAGTTTTTAACCGTTTTTATGCGAGTAGCGTTCATCATCTTCGCTTTATCGTTCGCAGCATTGAATGCCGGAGAAATGATTTCCATTGCCGTCCTGGAATTTGAGAACAATTCCGGCGACACGACGATGGCACACTTGAAAAAAGGAATCCGTGATATCATCACGACCGATATTTCACAAGTTTCCGGAATCAGTGTCGTTGAACGCGCGAAATTGAATGAAATCTTCAAAGAACTGCAATTAAGTGAATCAAAGTATTTTGATCCAAAGATGTCTGCCAAAATCGGAAAATTGGCAGGTGCCACCCATATCCTGACAGGAGCATATTTTTATGATGGAAAGACTTTTCGAATTGATGCACGAATCGTGAGTGTCGAAACAGGAAAAATCCTGTTGGCAAAGAAAGAACAGGGGCCGCGAGATGAGTTTTTTGACTTGGAAAAGAATCTTGTTACGGCAATATTACAGGATATCAAGCCGAATCTGGCAGCAAAAGAACTTCGCCGGGTCAACCAGCTACAAACCTCTGATTTTGAAACCTTTGATCATTATTCAAAAGCCGTTGATACAGCGGAGCACGGTAATTTGGAGGAAGCCGTCCGGCTGTTGAATAGTGTAGTCGATAAAGAAAATTCTTTCAAATTGGCAAAAGAGAGAATTGCGGTCTATCAAAAGGATCTTGTCAGGAAAATTGCCGAGCATGAAAAGACGATCTCCCGGAAGGAAATGTCATTGAAGCAAGTTATGGACCATGATTTTGATCTTTGCAATAAAATCATGGTCAATCCCAATCATTCGGCTGAATATTATCTGGCTCTGCTGGTGTCGGCGATTCATTATGGCATGCGGTCGGATTTTGAAAAAGAAAGAACCATGCTGCTTCGGTTCTGGAACGAATTCCATAAGGAAAAGAATGCATATTCCATTTGGATTTCGCTTCGAGAAAGGCTGATGCAAAAATCGGCATTTTTTGAAAAGAAACTGATGACCACAGGAAGCGGTAGCGAAAAAAACTGCTTGGATTTGACTGACGAGGCTGAAAGTGTTTTTGTCCTCCCTCGGTATATAAATTATTGGCCATTCTGCCTTAAATTCGGGCAAATGTATACGGAATCCATTCAATATCAGCGAAAAACGGCATTAGAGGAAATAACACTTCCCCATCATCTTTTCACCGATGATGGGATCTCAGGAACTCATAAGGGCGTTCCGCTGTTCTCATACAGGTATTATTGGAATTTTTCTCCATCAGGAAGAAAGATTTTTGGTGATAAATCCATTGATCTTCCTCCAATTTCGGATATAAAGAAGATGGATATCGATACATCAATTGCCGAATTTTATATGAAACATAAATCGTTCAAAATCGCCAAGGAAGATTTTAAGGCTGTTCTAAGCGGCATTCTGGTGACAGCGGAGGAATGTTCCCCTATAAGAGGGGATAATAGTTTATCGCAAACAGAAATTGCTGACATAATCCGCCGATTGAATTTATTGCTTCCGCATTTCTCTGGGAAAGATAAGTTGAAAGTCGAAAAATACATTCTTATGCTGAGTCAACGTATTGTAGGACAAGGCAATGTAAAACAGGGAATCAAAATTTCCAAAACATTTTTCGAAGGGGAGAATTTAGTCATTATTTCATCATGTTCCCCTCCAAGGATACCAGCATTCGGCATGAATATGCCAGTCGATTATGAAGAAGAAATCATTGAAGGGATAAAAGGGTTGCGTCCCCAAATCAAATTTTATATTGCAACGCCATATAATAGATCCTTCCCAGGGTTGTATCCTGCTTCAAAAGATAGTATCAACCATGCAGTGAAATATTTTAAGAAGTCTGTTTATACAATCGGCGGTGATTATAACAAATCAATAGATCAATGTTTGATTGATGCCTATTCCATCATGCCTGATAAAGGGAATAACCATATAATTTTATTGGTTGATGATGCATCAAGCTTAATGACAGCAAATGGCTGGTTGGCTAAAATTCCATATATCTATGCGATTAATCCAAAAACAGTAAAACTCTCTATCATTATTGCCAAGGAAAATCTTGATCTCGAAAGGATGAAAAATCAATATGCGCTACCATTCGCTGAATATGATTCAATTCTTAAATTTGCGATTTTCTCCGGGGGTGACGTCTATAAAGAAAATAGTAAAATTGTTTTTTGCGATCGAGATAAAGCCATCCGGTGGTTTAAGCAAAAAATGAGTATTCATGGAACGATACAGGTCAATGAATATGATAAACCGGAAATAGTTTTGCAATCATCTGAAACTTCAAAATTCGATCAGTTGCTTGTCTGGGATAAAGATGAAATCAGCATTCCACAAAAATTCCCAGCCCAAACAAAATCCTATAAAGTAAACTACTTGAAAAAGGGAAGTTATCGTTTGATTAATATATATGGGATAAAAAAAGATAAGCCTCCCGTTCTTATCAAAACACAAATGGTTCATGTCGTTGTGCCAAGTTTTCCTGATAAGCTTCCCAATATCAGAATTAAACAAGCCCCAGAGAAAGAAAGATACATTATTGTTTGGGACTCTTTTCTGGAAAAAACTCATTTGACTACTTTGTCATTCTTGATAATAAAAAGTTATTGTCTTTCTCCTCTCAAAAAGGTCGACATAGTTTTAGCGATTCCTGGGAAAGAAATTCCTTTGATCTGCCAAAAGATATTTCCTGCGGAAAACATTCTGTCACTGTATGGATTAAAGTAAACGAACAAGAATTTTCAAAGACAGTTCTAGACTTTGTGATAAATCCTCCAAATCAAGCAACCCAATATTTAAAAACCGAAATGAATAAAAGTAAACATTGGTCAAATGATTTTGAACCAGTTTTTAAGCCATTGCTTGAAGATGGTGCCGATCCAAATACTCGAAATCATAATCATGATACATTGTTGCTTCATTTTTGTTGCCGATATGTGTATCAGAAACGCCAAAATAAGTATCAGAAAAAAAACAAAGAGAATTTATTGCTCATAATTGATTATTTATTGCAGAAGGGAGCTAACCCTAATGTTAGCAATCGCGATTTTAGATCGCCCTTATATTATGCTGCCGACGGTGGAAATCCAGAACTCGTTTCTCTCCTTTTGAAATATAAGGCTGATCCCAATTTCTTTTATGGTTACATCCTTGAAGCGGCGATCCGTTCAAAAAAAACGGAAATCATTTCTATGCTGTTAAACGCAGGAGCCGATCCTGATGGTAAAGTAAGCAAGTTTCAAACGAGATCGCTTCTACCGCCCTCCCCATTGATACGTTTATGTCAATTCGCCGGTCCCAAAGGGATTTACATTGATATGCTCGAAATTCTTCTGAAATCTGGTGCCAACCCCAATATTGAAACTTCGTATACATCTCCTTTATTTGCTGCAGCAGGCAAAACCGTTGATGCAGCGTTTATCAAGCTTTTGCTCAAATACAATGCTTCTACCTCTTTTGTCAATCGCGATGGAAATACCCTTTTACATGCTGTGATGGGGCGTAAAAAAGTATTTAGTAAAGCATATGCGAACCATTCAACAGAAGACTTTTTCATTAAACAAGGAATTGAAGTAGCATTGGTTTTTATGAATAAAGGACTCTCGATCTTGGAAAAAAATAAAAAAGGACAAACGCCTCTTGACATTAATGGTGATATCCAGTTTAAAAGGCTTTTACTCAAAGAAATGATAGAACGATTTAATGCTTTAACCTATTTAGATTCTCATCGGAATACTTTGCTTCATATCGCTGTCTATATGAATGATATTGAAGCGGTAAAAAAATTATTGATGACGGGACTATCTCCCGACGCAAAAAATCTAGAAGGAAAATCCCCAAGAGATTTTTCAATTGGAAGAAAAGAAATTCGTCTTTTATTTGATGACTGGAAGAAGGCGAACCCATCTAAATAGCGTAAGAGCCCTTGGAGATACATCTTTTACTGAAGGGTAACGGCATTTTTTAGAAAATTTATCGATTCCAGTGTAAGAAAACCGGGCTTTTCGCGATGAGATATAATGGATAGGAAGATGTGTAACCTCAAGACTAGTTCACATCATTGATTGAAACATGCTTAAAAACATCTGAACGTGGAGGATTTTATTATGCGGAAAACTATTTTTCTCACCATCGCGGCAACCGTATTGTCAAGTATTTTGCAAGCTGCTCCGGTACAGAAGCCGACGCCTGATGCGAAACGAATGCAAGAAGCCATCCAGTTATTTGACAACGATGATCGTGTCGGAGCATTTCCGATTTTGCTTTCGCTGGAAGGAACCCAAGATTCTAGAATCATTGCCCGGCTGGGAGCATGCTACCTGTCAGGAAGAGGCGTAAAGCAGGATGTAAAGAGGGGATTTGAATGTTTCAGTAAAGCGCAAGATGATCCGGACGGAATCGGACTGAACGGGCTCGGTTCATGTTACGGATATGGGATCGTCGTAGAGCAAGATACCGCGAAAGCTGTGGATTTATGGGAAAAAGCCTGGGAAAAAGGAAATCTTTATGCGGCGTCAAATCTGGGTAATCATCACATGAAAGCGGGTGACTTGAAAAAAGCCAAAGAATACCTGACCACTGCGTTGAAAACCAACCGGGGGCACAAAACCATCCGCGGCATCATGGAATTTAAAATGTTTTCCATCGCCACTCGGGAGAAAGATGAAAAGACAGCAGAGCATTACTTTGAACAGGCAAGAAGTCACGGGTATCCTGCTTATTTACATGCGGCGGTACTGTTCAATTCCGGCGAAGAAGGTTTTCCGCTTAATCCTGAAAAGGCATTTGATTTGGCGAAGAAATCCGGTGACAGGTCGCTGATTGGTGAAATCGGTTTTGGAATCGGAATCGAAAAATGTTATGGCAAGAGGAAGATGCTGTTAGATATATGGTTGAGGCATCCGATGCTGAATATGCGAAAGCTCACTGGTATGCGTTTCAGTTGACAAAAGACGGGAAATATGCGATAAAAGCCGCCAAGGTCGGTGACAGTCGAGCGTATTATGATGCCGCGGCGCAAACCGCGATAAATGCGGAAAAGAGCAAACTTCCGAAGGATTCTCCGGAATTCAAAACCGCATTGGATTGGTATATGAAAGCATCGAAAGTGGATGATGAAAATATCGCCCAGAATGCGCTTTGCAGCATTGGCATGATGCATCGAATCGGAGAAGGCGTGGAAGCCGATTATGACAAGGCGATGGAATGGTATCAGAAAGCCGCCGACCGCTGTTTCCCAAGGGCACTGAGGGAAATTGGAGTCAAATACAGATTGCGTTTGGATAAATCAAACTCAGATTTTGAAAGAACAATCATGAGGAATGCCATGTGGAGTTATTTCGCCATTGCTGCTTTTTTGCAGGATCAGGCGGCAATCAAATTTTTGAATGAGAACTTGACTACTACTAAGGGAGAAGCCGCTCAATCGGCAGAAGAAAAACTTGCAATGGGGGTGCTGTTCCTACTGAAAAATGATTCAGAAAGTCAGAAAGGGATCAAATTGATCGAAGATGCCGCAGCATCTGGGAGACCCCATCCGAACATCGTTTTGGCAATTTGCTACCAAAAAGGAATTCTTGTGGAGAAAAACCTGGAGAAAGTTGCGGTATGCCTGGAAAAAGCCGCTGCTGCTGGCAACATCTACGCAAAAAGCCTGCTGACTAAGGAGTTTATGAGAAAATTTGTTTCAACAGATAAGCGAATTTCCTATTTCAAAGATTTGATCTCGGCAGGAATCCCATGGGCAAGATATAATTTGGCTTCCACCTATGAAGATATGGGTGATATTGACCGGGCAATCGACTTGTATGAACAGGATGCGGCTGAAGGCAATGCACATTCCCAGTTCAGACTATTCAATATGATTTTTGCCGGGAAAGGGAAATTTAATTATGAACCCACTATGCCGCCGAATGAAAAGCAAAGTAGATTTTTGGATTTGTCACATAAGTTCCTGCTTCAGACTCTGGTGCAGAATTATGGTAATGCGGAGTGTTTATTTGGATCTCCAATGCAACCATATGGGAGTCGCCGTTCTTCACGGGATAATGCGATTATTCAGATCAAAGGTATTCTTGATGGAGCCAATGGTTTGACAGCAGTGTCAGCTACTGCGGATATTGCAAGCCGATATGCTCATGGCGAAGGAGTTAAGAAAGACATTAAAAAAGCCAAAATACTCTGTGATTATTGCATTAAAAGCTGCAACCCCGATAACCCGTCCGACCGCCAGGTTATCCAATACTGTAAATTTATCTTATCAAAAATCACTTCCCCTGGCGCAGACATTCAAGGAAAACGGAAATAACAACCCCATTCATTCTTATATGAGGATGGTCTGAAAGCCTGATAAATTCGAATAAACAGGCGTCATCTGGGCGGGAACTGGACATCAAAATCCAGTTCCCGTTGTTTTTTTTTGTGGAAATTTGCCCCAAAATATTCAATCATGGCAAAAAACAACCATGTTTCAGCGATTTTTTTGTGAAAATACATTTGAAGCTGTAAGAAAAACGGGATTTTTGCGATGTCATAAACAGAAACGATAATAACTGTCAAGGGGGAAATGTAAAAATGAAAGAATACCTGTTGTTTATACTGAGACTGCCGCTGCTGATCCTGTTCGTTTCGATCTTCGGCGGAATTTTATGCCAGGCTCCGGATATTTTCCTGGCCACACTGAAACTCGTTGGGTGGACATTCAGCGATGACAAGGATGGACTCATCAAGAATATTCCCGTCCGGATCTTGGTCAAACTGGGAATCCTGATCCTCTGCGCAACGGCACTCTTCCTTCATTTGAAATACAGCCATTTCGAATCGTATTCATGGCATGGGTTTTTGGGCGTGCAAAATGTTCACGAGGTCAAGGGATGAGAAGATGAGAAAAAAACAGTTTGCCTTCGGCCTGCTGCTTGCTGCAGCCGTGTCGATGCCACTGAATGCGGTTCCGGTGATCCAGCAGACCGTCCTTGAAATGAACGAAACCATGAAGAAAAAAAACGAAGACCGGCGGAAACAAGTTCAGCGAAAATTGCTTGCTGCCGTGAAGCAGAACGATCTGAAAGCGGCGGAATGTTTCCTGAAATCAGGCGCAGATGTCAATGCTCCGGATGACAAAGGACTGGTCCTCTTGCATTATGCAGCTGTATGTCAGCATGTTGAGATGGTCAAATGGTTGCTGTTGCACGGCGCGGACGTGAATAAAAAGAACAAGTGGGCCTGGACACCGTTGCATTATGCGCTAGGCAGCGATCAGGAGACCGATAAACTGTGTCCGAAACCGAACCGGGAAAGGACTATGGCCGTGGTGAAACTGCTGGTGGAGGCGAAAGCAAATATCAATGCAGGTGACGATCACGATCTTTCTCCGGTCTATCTCGCACTGTATGATTTGGAGCTCCTCAAATATCTGTGGGAACATGGCGGCTGCGTCGATGTCGGGAGTGCGTATCGCGGGAAAACTCCGCTGCATTGGGCGATAATCTATGGCTGTCCGCTTGAAGTGATCGACTTCATCCTGAAACACGGTGGAAGGATCAATGAATATGATGGCGACGGCAATGCTCCGCTGCATCATGCGGTTCAGAACAAAGATCTGAAAATCGTGAAATACCTGGTTGAATACGGCGCGAACATCAATCTTGCACGAGAGGAGGAAGGAGAAACGCCGCTGGATCTGGCCGAGGAAGCGGAACTACCAGAGATTGTAAAATACCTGAAAGCGCATGGCGCGGTTCGCGGGAAATCCGCGTCAGACAAAACCATACCGTAAAAATTGCGGTGATAAATCATGTGGCGTTTCAAGACACTACATTTTATGGACAGTAAGTAAATAACACGAGAAATAAAACCGGAAAGGATAAGATGAAAATGAAACTGAAGAAGATTTTGATTGGAAGCATGCTGCTGGCGGCAGCGGGGATTTTTGCGGCGGAAAACAATCCGCTCAACGGCATCGTCAAACTGGAAGTTCGAACCTCCACCCCGAATTACCTTGCACCATGGCAGCATACCATGGATGCCGCCACGGGTTCGGGTGTGGTCATCGGCAACCGCCGAATCCTGACCAATGCGCACAACATCGCCAACAGCACGATCATAACGGTCCGCAAACACAATACGGATACCATTTACACCGCGAAGGTGGAATTTGTCGATCATGGTTGCGACCTGGCAACGCTGCGGGTCAACGAACCGGAATTCTATCGGGACATCACGCCGTTTGAGATCGGGGAAACCCCACCGCTGCAGGCGGAAGTCCTGGCAATCGGTTATCCCATCGGCGGAGACGGCCTTTCCATGACCAAGGGGATCGTCTCCCGGATCGAGAACCGGATGTACAGCCATTCCCTGCGGAATCTGTTGACGGTCCAGTTGGACGCTGCGATCAATCCGGGCAACAGCGGAGGACCGGTTTTCTACGGCAGCAAGATCGCCGGAATTGCGTTTCAAGGACACCGCAAGGGAGAAAATCTCGGATATATGATCCCGTGTGAAGTCATCCGGCATTTCCTCAAAGATATCGAAGACGGTCGTGTTGATGGTTGCGGTCTGATGGGGTTTTCGTATGCCCCGCTGGAAAATCCGGGTATGCGCGCTTACTACAAAATGTCCCAGGAACAGACTGGAATGCTGGTTACCGAGGTGAATCCGCTAACGGAAAAATCCTCGCCGGGCGCAATTAAGGTCAATGACGTTCTGCTGTCTATAGACGGGTACAAGGTTGCGAACAACGGCAATATCCGTCTGGCGAACGGCGAACCGCGGTTCTTTTCCTACGTGCTGCTGAACAAACAAATCGGTGAAAAGGTCAAACTGACCCTGCTGCGTTCCGGACGGGAAATTACTGTGGAACTGCCGGTCCGCAAACCCGATTATTATATGTATCCCGTCTATGACCGTGAAATGGACTATTACTGCTTCGGGGGTCTCATCTTTTCCACGCTGACCAGCAATTATTTGGCTGCGCTGGGTAAAGATGCACCGGACAGCCTGACTTCCCAGATGGTCAAAGGAAAAGATTTTGAAGACAGCGGTCTCGTGGTGCTGACCATGGTGCTGGGCGATGAAGTCAATATCGGCTATCAGCACATTATAACGGAACTGGTTTCCAGCGTAAACGGAGTCAAGGTGCGGAATCTGCGGCATCTGATCAAGCTGCTGGAGGAAAAGAAGGATGGCTACGCGATCATCCGGTTCCATCAGGAAAACCGTCCGATGGTGCTGGACCTGAAGCAATTCCGTGCTGCCACTCCGCGAATCCTCCAAAAATATCAACTTCCCGCCGACAGATGGAATGCATATCGGAAAATTTACGAAAGGAAAAACAAAATCATCGGATGAGATCAATAATGTTTATATGGTGTAATTTCCAATTACGGATTTGAAAAAGAAACAAGATGGATTATATTATTCAAACATGGCGGTATAATTTATGGCCGTGATTGCAGATAAAATCTGAATCGGGAAAGGGGATTTGCATCAATTTCCAGTTAACGTAAAGCGGGGTGCGGTTTTCATTAACTTTGCAGCGATTTGAGGCAGGAGGACACGAAAACAGGGGAAGTGCAGTTAATGAAATCTGATATGTCCGGAGAGTTGAACTCTCTCCGGTGAAGGCTAATTTTGGAACGAAAAGCGCCACCCCATTATAAATTCTCTGTCCGAGTCAGCCCTTTGATTCGGGCTTTTTTATTTCTTGCGTAAAACCCCTTGTGTCAAAGGGATTTGCAACATTTTACCTTTGATACATAATTCTCTGCAGAGAATGGAGAGAGGGCTGTTTGCCGACAAAATCCGCATAAAATCTCCCTAAGAACTTATCAACTAATAATATCATAACGGAGGATAAATTGCCATAATTTTATTC
>ERZ779896.2359-NODE-2359-length-13204-cov-2.895810_pt1 | contig 13204 bp, 17 predicted proteins | sample MGYA00511067_ERZ779896 | MGnify/ENA primary metagenome ERZ779896 (study PRJEB29588, sample SAMEA2161597) | human gut metagenome | biome: human gut; feature: human-associated habitat; material: faeces | place: Denmark | collected 2008/2010 ...
AAGCCTCCGTTTTTTCGTGCCGTTAGCGTGGTACGAATCTTGCGAGAGACGAGGGCGTTAACTAACACTATTTTAGCGTGAAAACATTTGTATCAACTTTCGCTCTTTCTCTCGCGTTGTGTGCCGCTGCCGGAGCGACGGCCCAAACCAAGAGTGCGGTTCCGGCTCCTGCGGCCGATACCGTATTGCTGTCGGAGACTGCCGACGGAGACTACATCGTTCGCAGGTTCATCGTCAAAAGCCGCGGCGACGCCGACTATTCGATTCGCTACCAGATCAATCTGGCGACGCTCAATGCCGCGCTCAACGGCAATCCGCAGGAGCTGGACGGACTCAACGCCTTTGTGGACAACCTCGTGAAGGATACGCTCCGGCAGGTCTGCGCCGTGACGATCACGGGCTATTCTTCTCCCGACGGTCCGCTGAAGTTCAACGAAGCGCTGGCTGCCAAGCGGGCCGGCGATTTCAAGGCGTATGTCGACAGGAAGTACGATTTCTCGAAAAAGTACAAGGTGACGGTGAATTCCGTCGCCGAGGATTGGGAGACGTGCCGCGCGCTGGTCGCACAGTCGTCGATGCCCGACCGGCAGTCCGTGCTGAACATCATCGACGGCAAGCAGTCGTCCGATCAGAAAGAATTGGCGCTCAAGAAGATGCCGGCTGCGTGGAGCTACCTGAAAAAGAACGTTCTGCCGAAACTGCGCCGTGTCGAACTGACGATCGGCTATGGTGCGGGCAACATCGTCGAGCAGCGCACGATGATCCCCAAACCCAAACCGGCTCCGCAGCCGCAGCCCGCGCAACCCGCTGAACCGTATGTCGTTGTCGACGAGCAGGTGAACGGAATCATCGTCGAGATGCCCGACAGGCACGAATACAAGAAGGAGGTGCGCGAGGAGTCCCGGGAGGTGAAGAAGGAGGCGAGGGCCGCCGAGCGGCTCGCCAAAAAAGAGGCCCGCGAAGCGCAGAAGATAGTCCGCCAGCAGGAGAAGGCTGCCAAAAAGATCGCTAAAAAGGAGGCCAAGGCCGCCAAGAAAGCCGAGAAGGCCGCCAAAAAGACCTACAAGGAGCTTGAAAAAATGTAATGAAAAAGGATTCCGGATTTCCGGAATCCTTTTTTGTCCGCCGCCCGCCCGGGAAATAATTCCCGGGGCCGCAGTCCGAAAATGTTTGATAATCCGAAACGTTTTATTACCTTTGTCAGAGCAAAAATTTTAAAATCGACTGAATATGGCAAATTTACGAAACCTGAAGAAGGAGATTGACTACCGCCTTGAGGAGGTTGTTTTCGACTGCGATATGGCTATCTATTTCCAGCCTTCGAAAGAGAAGGAGATTTTCGAGGTGATGCAGGAGGCCGTCGGCGTTCGCAACGATTTGTTCGCCAAAGCGATGAATCCCGCCGAGCCGCACAATCCGTCGCTCGTCCGCAAGCACTACGCTGCCCTGCGCGCCGAGATGGACGACGTTTTCGGCAAACTTTTCGAAAAGTTGAGCAAGATCAACGAGAAGAAATAGGGTAGTCCCTTCCGCTGAAAAACAACGGAGCGCCTCATGCGGGGCGCTCCGTTCGTTTTATTCGTGGTCGCGGCAGCAGTCGCCGGGATGGTGCTCCAGTACGGTGTGGGGGATATGCCCGTGCGATACCAGCTGGATCGGGCAGTCGTAGTTGCGCAGTTGCTCCTCGGTCAGTATGTTCGAGCGGTGGCGGTGAACCTGCCGGTTGACACAGACGATCTCCTTCACGACGCTGGTGATCGTGCCGATGTCGTGCGACACCATGACGATCGCCATGCGGGCGTTCAGTTCATGCAGCGTGCGGTAAAGCTCCTTCTCGAATTTGTTGTCCACGAAATTCGCGGGCTCGTCCAGGATCAGCAGCTTCGGGTCCGAGATCACGGCCCGGGCCAGCAGCGCCCGCTGCATCTGCCCGCCCGACACCTCGCCGATGGGGCTGCGGGCCGTGTCGGCGATTCCCGATGCCGCAAGCAGTTCCATCGCTCTGGCACGGTCCTCCTTCGTGTAGCGGGAGCTGAATCCGCGGCGGCCCTGCAATCCCGACAGTACGACCTCGAGGACCGAGATCGGGAATGCGTGGTCGAAATCCGAAATCTGCGGCATGTAGCCGATCAGCCGTTCCTTCCCGCGGAACAGCTCCGGGGCGAGAGTCAGCTCTCCGGTGTGGGGGACGGTTCCCAGGATGGCCTTCACGAGCGTCGTTTTTCCGCCGCCGTTGGGACCGATGACCCCCAGGAAATCGAGGTCCGCAATCTCCAGGTCGACGTGCCGGAGGGCCTCGTAGCCGTCGTATGCGACACTTACGTCGCGCAGCGTTACCAGATTCATTTTGCCGTGATTGAATCGGTCATTGCGTCGATTGCGCCGATGGCGTCTTCGTCCAGCGGGTCGATCTCCACGTATTCGGCGTCGATGTCGCGGGCGATGATCTCCACGGTCGATGCCGGGAACTGGCTCTGGTAGAAGATCCGCCGCACACCGTCCTCGCGGGCCTGCCGGATAACCGCTGTCAGCTGTTTGGCCGAAGGTTCCTTGCCGTCGGCCTCGATGGCCACCTGCCGCAGTCCGTAATCGCGTGCGTAGTAGGTGAGTGCGGGATGGTAGACGATGAAGTACTTCACGCCGCTCCGGGCGATCTTCTCCGCCGTGCGGATGTCCAGTTCCTTGAGCGTGCTGCGCAGCCGGTTGTAGCCGGCCTCGTATTTCACCGAGTCGGGATAGGCCCTGCGAATCGCCTCGTAGGCGTTTGCGGCCATCGTTTGCAAGGCTTTGGGCGAGGTCCAGACATGGGGGTCTACACCGTGGGCATGCCCGTGGTCGTGTCCGTGGTGGCCGTGCGAGCAGGAGCCTGCTATCAGATCGATACCGCGGCTCAAGTTCACGACTTTCGCCTGATCCCCGACTTTGCCCAGCAGGGTGGTTTCGAAGTCGATCAATCCCACGTTGAAAATGAGCTGTGCCTTGTTCAGCTCCACGAACTGCCGGGGCGTCGGCTCGAACGTCTCGGGACTTGCTCCGGGCGGCACGAGCACCTCGATTTTGAAATCGTCGCCGACAATCCCCTCCACGATGCTGCGCAGCGGGGGGATCGAGACGTAAAACGTATTTTCCCCGGCGGGTTGTTCCGGCGTGCAGGCCGCGAGCAGCAGGGCTGCCAGTAAGTATGCCGATAATTTACGCATGGTTGACAATCAATGATTTGTGATTTATACGGTAGGGTAGTTCCCTGTATTTTGTGCAAAGGTAGTAAAATTACCCGTAGCGGCGGGATTTTGCGGCTTGTTTTGTCGTTTCGGCCGAAATGTTTATCTTTGGCCCCCGATTAAAATCCCCGTATGCCGATAAACAATCCGAAAGAGGTCCTCGCCCTGGTGGAGAGGGCCGCCTCCGACAAGATTTCGCTTCCCGTTCGCAAAATATTGATTTTAGCGTTTTTAGCTGGCGCCTATATTTCTATGGGAGGCTTGTTTTCCATCGTGATAGGGTATGGCTTTCCGTCGATGGCTCCTGCTCCGGGATTGCAGCGCCTGCTCTCCGGACTTGTCTTCCCGCTGGGGCTTATGCTGGTCGTTTTCGCAGGAGCGGAACTCTTTACGGGCAATAATGCCGTGCTGATCCCCGGTGCATTGGGACGACGTTATGGATGGCGTAAGGTGTTGTTAAATTGGATGTTGGTCTATGCCGGAAATTTTGTCGGGTCGCTGTTTTTCGCCTGTTTTCTCGTGAAACTTCCCGGCATGCTCTCTGCCGAGGCGTGGCGTTCGGCGGCCGTCGGCATTGCCGAGGCAAAGGTCTCGATGCCGTGGCTCACGGTGTTCCTGCGGGGTGTCGGCGCCAACTGGCTGGTGTGCCTGGCCGTGTGGCTGGGTTTGAGCGCCAACGATGTCGCGGGTCGGCTGCTGGGATTGTTTTTCCCGATAATGTGTTTTGTGGCAATCGGTTATGAACACAGCATCGCCAATATGTTTTTCATTCCGCTGGGCATGATGCACGGTGCATCGGTCACCGTGTCCGATTTTCTGCTTGCCAATCTTGTTCCCGCGACTTTGGGCAATATCGCCGGCGGAGCGGTCTTTGTCGGCGGTATCTACTGGTATATTAATAAGTAAAAAACGGTTGATTATTAATCAATTAATATTTGGGTAACGACCATAATTTAACATAATGACAATAATGCGTTGAGAATCAACGACTTAAAGGATTTTTCATGTTGCCCAAAAGAGAGTAGAGTAGGGGGGGGGCAACATGTCAAAGAACGATATAAAGGATGTCGAGAACCGACATACAAATATATATAAATATTTTACAACTACAAAAAAAAAAGACTAATTATTTTACGATTATTTTGATAGAATTATTGCGCGCACGCGTGAAACACGCACGCACGCATAGCATATCGGAGACACTTCGTATTTCGTTGCGGCGAAATACTACGTTAGTAGTAGAGTAGTGAAAAGAAGTAGCCCAGCGCGTCAACGTCTCGAGCTCCGTGGGAGGGCTCAAGACGAAGGCGGCCGGGCCATCGGTAAGTACGCATGCGCTAAAGGTTGACTATCAGTATTTTACATATGTAAATTACGGTTGTAAAATATCAATGACGATCAACTACAAGCGACGTTCGATTTTATCCAAAATAATAGAAAGACGTCGATACACACGGCGAAAAAGCTCCGCAATAGCGAAAATAAACGCCACAAAAACCAAAACGCCAATAATATAAAAAACGATTTCCATACTATTCTCTATCGTTCATTAAATCATACAAATAATTACGAACATCATTATTAAACCTTTGCTGTAAAAGGTCTTTACCAGCGCCGGAAATGTATTTATCAATAACACCGAAAAGGCTATTAGCCTCGCGATCACCTTTAAGCCATGCCGAGAATTTTTCAATACCTTGAGCGGTGAGGACGCGAGATTCACGAATTTTCTGCGTAATCTCTTTAATCTGATTTTGAGTTAGAGATTTGCGAAGCCTACGCAATTCGTTCTCCGTCTTCGCCTGAGCATCCGCCAAATCGGCACCAGATTCAAGACTACGCTGCTTTGATTTTTCAGTATTAACCATCTCCTGCGCAAGCTCTTTATCAGCTCTGATTTTCTCTTTCATCTCTTCAGCAACATCCTTATCGGCCAGCAATTTATCACAATTTGCGATAATTTCCAAACATTTCGCACGCTGGATAGCAACATCATTCGATTCTTTAACCTCAATGAAGTCTTTTTGAATCTTAAGAATATCGCGCCGCACCTCTTCCGTTTCCTTGGCGATTTCATCACGAGAAAGCTGAACAAGCTGCGAACGCTTCGCGGTATCCAAGTCTTTCGTATCACCGCGAGCCTTGTCGGCAAGAGCCCTATTAAGATCAGCCTGCGAGTCGGCGACTTTCTTCTCGTTCTCTACACGCTGTTGTTCAGCCAATGTTTGAGTAAAATCGAAAGAACGAGTATCCGTACTCGGATTATCGGAAGAAGGGGCAGAAGCATCGGAAGAAATCCCAGCACCGCCAGGTGAATTACCAAAAACAGCCTGAGGAGCAATACCGGCAGCTTTCCAGCGAGCAACAGATTTCGTAGGAAGATTATAATTATTAATATAATCAATCATCTTTTTCTGATATTCATGCTGCAAAGCCATATTGCGCTCATTATAGGATTGCTGACGCGCGGCAGATATAGCCGAATTAGCTTGACCGGTAAAAAGATTTGTAGCAACACCACCAATTGCTTTACCAACACCAGTAAGAAATTTTAAAAAACCCGGTCCCATATTGTTCTATTTTTCTTACGAAAAGTAGGCGGGGACGTGCTTTCCGCACTCCGCAATATATATCAAGTATATTGCGGCCCCGCCGTATTTTCATTGTTCAATTAGTCGGAATCAGGTTCATTCGCACCATTTTTCAAAGCACGTGCTTGAGATTCAGAAGCCATGACGGACGCCATATCCATAAGGTCGAGCTTGCTAACAGTCGCATCCGTAAAAACATCTACATCTCCAGAAACAACGGCTTCAGCATCATCAAAAGCCGCAGGAAGCGGAGGACGATCCGAAACGCCATCAAGGTCTATACCACCCTTAATATAGTAAGACATAGGGCGAGCAATAGAAGTCCTCGCCACAAAAGGCGAATATTCGCCAACAGCAGAGCCAAAATTGGCCAAACGTTTCTTTTTATACATAATTATCGACCTAAATAAGGCATATAGTTAGCCGAAAGTGAAGACGTTACCTTAAGATCAAAATAACCGTAATAACAGAAATTGGGCGACGATATAGACTGATCTACAAAAATGTACTGCCATTCAAGAGGATTAATATAAGTACCCGTGTACTCGTAGTCCGAATGAGTATTATTTTCCGAGGCAAAATACTGTGTGAAACGGCGAACCAACGTCCAATACTGATAATAGCCATTTTGGGAAAACTCACCATGCAAACGGGGATAATCAGTGCGAAGCCAAGACCAGGCAACTTCTTCGCCAACCGAGATAATATTCGGGTCTGAAACCAAAGCAGCGGGGCCATCGAACCAAGGAGAAGTAAGCTTATTACCAGTAAAACCGCGCGGCATCATCGAAAAACGATGTCGGGGAACAGGCTGGAAACCAATGCCATTCAATTCCGGATTAAAATCATCCGCGAACGAAATAGTCGCAAGATCAGGGTGTAAACCCTGCGTATAAGCAGGATCAGGAACAAGCATCGTGATAAGCATAAAAGTACCCGGCTCTTTGGCGTAATAGTCAATACCGGAATGCTTGGAAAAATCACAATAACGATCAATGCAAGCAGCCAGCTGACCTAAATTTACCTCTTCGCCAGAAGCCGTACCGTTAGCCGTCGCACGAACGTTAGAGGGATTGATCGAAGCCTGCCAAACGCCAAGAAAATCAGGTTTATTGATATAAGGCGAAGATTTAGTACCCCAAAGCGTACGAAAAACATCACCGGGACGTCCGCCGGAAATAAACAAACGGTCCATCCAATTCTGAATCTTATTCTTCAAACGAAGCTGGGGAACGGCAACGCCAGTACCAGTGGTAGTTTCCACACCGTCCTCTACATTAATATAAGCGGTAGGGGAGGTTCCTTGTTTAATAATATTACCAAACAGATCGGGCGAGTAGGGCACAGACAGCAGCCCACCGTAACCTTGCAAACCAGCGGTGAGCATATGAAAAACAGAGAGTTCCGCAGGGTCAACGCTATCACGAACATCGTTAAGGCAAAAACCAGCACCACGAGCTGTTTTAGCGTTAACGGTTAACATCAAGTCCAAAAAGGCATTCGGAGAAAGAGACGAAAAAACATCCCTAAAACTCGGCGCAGTCTTATTACCAACATCACCACGTTCAGGCAATAACGAAAGATCGCCCGCACCGCGCGTAAAATACATATACTCCTCCTGCATGTTAGCTATATAATAATAATGCGAAAGGACGTAAGTAAAAAACGGAGCGAGATTAAAATTAAAAGAAGGAGCATCAACGGGCGAAATACTTTCACCGACTTTCTGGCCGATATTAGGAGCAACGGCGGCGGCGGGGAGACCTAACCAATCCCAAAGACCACCACGGCCAATATGAGTAGGCTGCGCAGCAAAAACAGTACCAGTAAAATCATCAGAGATCCAAATATCATAAGGCTCAAGAGAGCCAATAGCAGTAGAAGGTAAGCCACGCTTAAGGGGGCGAATGTAGCGAGTACCAAAAAGCGGGTCTTCGTAACTCTTTACATCACCCTTATAAGGAGTGTAATAAACCTTTCCAAAATTCATATACTCGTCAGGAGTATAACGGCGACCGTCACGAAGCCAACTGTAAATAGCCGAATCCGGCAAAAAGGTGGCAATAGTAGTAAGTTTAAACCCATTCAAGAGAGGACCGAGCATCGGCTGCGACTGGAGCAACTGATCGATACGACCACGAATGCGTTCGCCGACATTTAAATGACGATGATGAACGGGGACGGCCAATCCGGGATGAATAGTACCATAAGAAGGCGCAACGCGATTATGCGTTGCACGCGGGGTCTGATTTTTATAATCAGATGGAATACGATATTTTCCCATTATTCAAAGTCTTTAATTTCATCTATAAGCTGTTTAAATCTATCAAAAGAAGAAACACGAGGCGAAGAGGGTAGGGGAGAAGTAGGAGTAAGGCCAACCAATTTATTTAGCTCCAAAGTAGCGTTGCGCTGCATAACCTGGTCGAACTTGCTCGCAAACTTCTGACCTTGCCAACTAAATTCAGCAGGAGGATAAATATAACGATCGAGAACCATATTTTGCTTATCAACCTCTGTAAACACTTTATTATAATAATAACGCGGCATAGCCTGCGGGAAACCATTAAGCAGCATAGAAGGCTGATATTTATCACCAATCTTATGCAAGCAAGCTTCGTCGGTATCAAGGTAATTCTCGCCTATACCAAACGAAGTAATAACACGAGGGCGAACCTTACCGCCATTGATCGACTTGGTCACATACTTGGTAATATAGCTACACGTTTCATCCGAAACGTAACCAACAAAAACAAAACCGTACTGCCAACGAGACGCAAGAAGAGGGTGATGACCAGGAACATCAGACGAATAGCCATCGATCAGCTCCTGCGGAACATTAAAAAGGATGCCATGATAATGCGGACGACCATGCAGCGTGCCAAATTCGCAAACGAACCAATGCCGGATTTGCTTGCCGTAATCTTTGCGCAAACGATCAAGAAACAAACGGACAGCCTTATTCGTGTCCTTCGAAAACTTCTTTAGGTTATCATCGTCAAAGGTTAAGGTAACAAACAGGCAAGAATTCAGAGGCCAGCGGCGAACCTCGTACATAAGCCGGATACGATACTGATTATTATACGACTTTTGGCAAGAATGACAATACCCGCAAGGAACCTCTATAACGTAATCCGGAGGCCAGAAAGTGCCATAGTTAACTTTCGCGTAGTCGATAACCTCGTTATAGGTCATATCAACGTAGCGACGATTAACTATGCTCTTCGGCTGTTCACACGCCATTTCGAGGGGTTAACCGTCGAGCGGAAGAAAGGTTCAACAGGAACGGTAATAACAACGCGATCGTCCATAGTACGAGTATAACAATAGGGTAAGGCCGAATCAACTACCCAGTCTTTCCAGCGAAAGAACTCTTCGGACTTATCAAAAACAACAACCAAACAAGGGTCTTTTCCGCGAACGGTCTCATAACGGACCTCGTCAGACCACGAAAGGAGGGCTTCAAAAGCCCTCCATGTATTCGTAGCCATAAGGCGATAGTAAACATTACTTGCTATCGTCAGCAACGGCACCCGGCTCATAAGGCTCGGTAGTTTGCACGAAAACCTCGATTATAGCCTGCTCACCGAAAGCAGCACGAGCTTCATCCACAATTGCCGGAACAGTACAAGGATTAGCAACAGAGAAGAAAGGCTGACCGTTTGCAACAATAACATAAATTTTACAAGGGGGCTTAAAAGAATATTTCATGATTAAAATTCGGTTATATTTCGACTTCGAATAATATAATCAACGCGCACAGTATCGATGTGAACGCCGGATTTTGAAACTTTAGCAGAAGCAGAACACGAAGAGGTAAAGAAGGCCGCGAAAGCGGCCACGAGGGCCGCAATCAGCGTCCAAAACTTCTTACTCTTCAGCAGGTTTTTGAAATTCTCCATCTTTAATAACGGATTCAAGCCCAAGGCCAATGATAAGATATTTAGCGGATTTAGCAGTACATTCGATTTTCGTACCGCTGGGAAGAACAATTACAACTTCGGGAGTTTCCATAACTAAATGAATTTAAGTATTTTACAAATGTAAATTAAAGTATTACTGCACATTTTCCAAGACTTCACGAATCGTTTTAACGGCAAGATCAAGGCGATCAGCAAGACACGCAGGAACGTCGTTACGGATAGTCTCGGTTATAGCGACAAGGTCAGCAACAACAAGGCACAATTTGAATGAGTCATCAAACATAATATTAATATTAACAAATGTAAATTACGAATGTAAAGTCCTAAAGGACAGCGTAGTAGGCAACTTGAAATCTCCCATTATTTAACATAATGACAATATTAATTCAATTACCTTTGTACTGTATTGAAAAAGCATCCCGATTAAAGGATGCTTTTTTTATGGTCGCCGGCCGGACGATTTGCCGGGCGAGTTAAATTTATTTTGGATTTTAAGCTTCGGCCGGCGGCGGATTATCTTCCTGTGCGTGCAATATTCACAAAAATATTCCGGGCGATGGCTTTTAGCGCTTTGTCGGCGTGAAACTCTCGAAGGTAAGGTCATCGTACAATATTACGATCCGCCGGACGGCGACGTCTGTCCGTGTGCCGGAAAATGGAGCCGTTGCCGGCGGCGCCGGATTTTCGGACGTTGTCGAAGCCGGCTCCTGATGCGGCGGGTTGAGCGGCGTATTCCGGGCCGGACCGAACAATCCGTCGGAGATCGACGATTCGGACGCAGCAGCCGATGCGGATTGTTCGGACTTGCTGTCGCGATACATTTTGTCCGAGTCGAGCAGCAGCCAGTCGGGATTGATCCGCGGGAACCTCCGGAGAATCTTTTGTAACAAATCGAAGCCCGGTTTGTTTCGTCCGGCGAGAATATGGGAAATTCCCGCCGGATTGATTTCGAGCAGTTCCGCGAGCTGGCTCGGCTTCAATCCTTCGTTTTTCATCAGATCGAGCAATTTTTCCCTCATCAGCGCAATTTTTTACAAATATAAAGTTTTTTCTTTTGTAAAACAAGCAAAATCTACATTTGTAAAATGTTAATAAGTGTCGACAAAGTTTACAAGTGTAAATAAGTCGATATGGTTAAATTTGCATGCAATCTATTTGTTAAAGCGTTATTTTAGATAAATAACGATAAATATATGGTATTTGAATATTTACACCGCGCACTATTGGCGCAGTCTACTTGTAGCTGGTTATTGATGGATTAGACCGTATGATATTGAATCGTTTCTTTAAGTAATATTCGTAAATGGCTGATTAATGAGTATATATTGCTCAATGTTTAATATTTTAATCGCTTGTTGGTCGCTCTGAAATTGCAGTTTATTTAAAGGATGTCGGATTATTACAATTGTAACTATTGACATCTTTAACAAACAAATGTGATTTACAAATGTAATTACATATGGAAATGACGCGGACATTGTGTGTTTACATTTGTAAATACACTACCCTATTTTGTAAAAATGAATGCATTTTCAAGCTATTTCCGAACCCTTATCAGACATTTTGTTAACATCTCCGGATTTCGGATTTATTATGTTAAATAAAAAGAGGCCGGATAGTGTTGATAACCCACTATCCGGCTTAAATACAGCTTGTTGTAGATTTGTAAACAGCCTTCTATTTCGAGAGTTTGTCGGCTATTTCGCGGAACTCTTCCGGCGTCAGTTTGAGCTTTTCGCGGTGGAAATCCACGTCGTTTTCGCTCTGAATGGGGATCAGATGAATGTGTGCATGGGGCACTTCGAGGCCTAAAACTACGACTGCTACCCTTGCACACGCTATTTCCCGCTTGATTTTGGCTGCGACCTCTTTGGCGAAAAGCATCATGCCTGCCAGCGTTCGGTCATCGAGGTCGAAAATGTAGTCCACCTCCTTTTTGGGGACGACCAGCGTATGGCCTTTTGTCAGTGGATTGATGTCGAGAAATGCGTAGTAGTCTTCGTTTTCGGCTACTTTGTACGAGGGAATCTCCCCTGCGATGATGCGTGAAAAAATAGTTGCCATATCTTTGTTTTTAGGTTTTGCCTATTTAGCGACCGGGGCGTCTTCCGAAGTTTCGGCGGCTTTTTTTCTGCGGCGATTCGTTTATTGCGGATCAGTTCCTTGATGCTGTTAAATACATTGACAAGGATCATTATCAGCAGCAGACTGTCGGTGAATGTGAACTTGTCCGGTTCTGCGAAAAGCCCGAAAATCGCCCATGTCGTGAATAACGCACCCCAGAACCAAAGCGCCCTGCGCTGCATTCGGACCGTTTTCGCGGCTTCTCGCCGGCGGTATTCTTCCAGCCATTTATTTTCCCGAGGTGTCATTTTCGTCATTTATCGAGGTTTCTGCTGTGGAGAGAGTGGGTCAGAGATCGCCCCAGGGCCTCTTGTCCGCCAAAATACGCCTGTTATTGACAATGCCGAGAAGGATGCTGACGAGGGAGAGGGCGATTCCCAACGCTCCCAACCAGTCCGACCGGGAGATGACATCGGTACGGAATAAGTAGATTCCCCATCCGATACTTGCGGCGATTGCGCATCCGAGCAGGATGTATTGCAGTTTCAGATTGCGTTTTGCCTTGTCCGGGTCCCGGGCGGCGGCCCGCCAACGCAGTTCTTCGGGCGTCAAGAGGGCTTTAGGCTTGGTTTCAGGCATCTTATTCCTCGAACTTGGGTTTCAGTATTTCCGAGTAGATAATCGCCTGCCGGAGGTTGAATTCTTCGGTCTGGGACGTTGTTGCCGCATCCGGTGCATTGTTCGTGAGGGAATGCGCGGCGATTTCGTCATTCCCGCTGTCGTCCATGAGCCGGTTGACGGTCTGATGGCGTAAATGCCCCCTCCCGGCGGCTTTCGGCGTCGTATGTTCCGGTGCATATTCCTCGGCGGGAATCTCCTCCAGACTTTGGCATTCGTCCGGAAAAACGGGTGCAACGGGCCACGGCGCAGGGCGCGGAGCCGGCATCGGGTCCGGTTCGGACTCCGGGTGTGCCTGCGAGGGCCACGCCTCTTCGTGGCCGGGTGTGCGGGCGCCTTTTCCGCGGGCCTTGCGCGATTGCGATACGACGTTGAATATCATCGCTCCGGCGATGATCACGACCCATATTACCGTTGCGAAATCATCCATGTCTTTAACTCAATGTTCGTTTGACACTCTCTATACCCTTTATCTTGCGCAGTTTGTCCATCACGGCGTGGAGACTTTCGGCGTCCTTCACGTAGAGGCTGACGTTGCCTTCGAAGATGCCGTCGTGGCTGTGGATGTTCACTTCGCGGATATTGATGTTGAAATCGGCGCTTACGACCTTCGCCAGGTCGAGCAGGATGCCCTGCCGATCAATGCCGCGCAGTTCCGTGGTCACCAGGTAGGACATGGCCTTGTGCTGCGACCATTTGATCTCCTCCTTGACGATGTTGCGGCCGA
>ERZ779896.2360-NODE-2360-length-13200-cov-3.324762_pt1 | contig 13200 bp, 11 predicted proteins | sample MGYA00511067_ERZ779896 | MGnify/ENA primary metagenome ERZ779896 (study PRJEB29588, sample SAMEA2161597) | human gut metagenome | biome: human gut; feature: human-associated habitat; material: faeces | place: Denmark | collected 2008/2010 ...
ATATAATATATTTGATATATCATAAATGTTAATATCATATTTTTCTTTTACCATTTTTTTATATTTACTAGGTACTTTATCTAATACAACAAGTATCCCAGAAATATTTTCTGATTTTATAAATTCGTGAAAGTTTTCTAAAATTTTTCCTAAAAGATTGTTTGAAAATTTAGTTTTTACTTCAATACAATATCTTTTTTCCTCAAACATAAATATAAAATCAGGTACATATTTGTAATGTTGGATTATTGGACTTTCATGAGTAATATCAACCATTCCCAATTTTTCAAATACACTCTTTATAAACATTTCTCCAGCTAAATACTTATTAAAATTATTACTTTTTTTCATTACACTACTCCCATAAATTCTTCATCTAATATTTTCTTACGTTCTTTCCAATCAGGCATAAATATTGTAATAAAATTATAGAAATTCTTACTATGATTTTGATGCTTAAAATGAGATAATTCATGTAAAACAACATATTCAATACAACACATTGGAGTTTTTATTAAATTCAAATTAAATATAACTTTATTACATGCTGGTATACAACTTCCCCATCTTGTTTTCATGCGTCTTATCTCTATTTTAGGAATTTTTATACCATATTTTTTTAATGTTTCTTGATATTTTATCACTAGTTTTTCTAGAACATTTAGAGCATATTGTTTTAACCATTTTTCATAAACTTTTTTAATATAACTTTTATTGTCTATATATTTTTCTTTTATATGAATTTCAATATATTTATTATTTATAACAACATCGTTACTATTATCTGAAATAATTTTCATTTTATATTGTTTTCCTAACAAATAAACTGTTTCTCCATCTTCAAAAGTTATATTCTCCTTTTGTTCTGCAAATGTATCATAGAAATCTTGTTGTTTTTTTATCCAATTTGCCTTTTTCCTGACAAAGTCTTTTGCTTTATCTAATGACATGTTCATTGGAATTGATAACGTAACTTTTTTATCAATATTAACTTTTAAATTCATATTTTTTATATTCTTTCTTTGAATGTGAAAATATATTTTTTCGCCATCAGATTCCACAAATTCTTTTTCCATGTTACCATCCTTTCATAATCTTTAGTATTTCATAAGCGCTATATTTATAATTTCCTCTATTAGTTTGTCTAATTCTTCAAGGTCTAAATTAATATTCTTTCTTGTTGCATACATAAATATTGTATCATCTATTGCTTGAGCAATTTCATTATGAATATCTGTATTATAATGCCAATCTCTTTTTATTTTACTTTCAATCTCTCTTTGAATAGTTAAAGCAATTTCTCCTATTTCTTCTATGTTAGCATTTTCTTTCATTCTTGGAATTAATTTATCATATATAACTCCATAAAAAGCTCTTGAATTTTCTGTTGTTATATTAGTTGGATAGCTAATTCCTGAATTTCCTTTTCTAAAATCTTCTTTGATATCTTGCATTTTTTGTAAATACTCACTATCTGTAATTCTTCTATTTCTATAGGCTTCAATAGTTTCTTCAATTCTTGTAGAAAATTTCTTGTAATAAGCTGGATCTTCTATGGATTTTTCACTTATAGTTCTTGTTAGCCTTGTTCTAATAGCATCTGCTTTTCCTCTATCTGTTCCCATTTTTTCTAATTCTTTATCAAAGTTTTCTGCATCTGTTATATCTACTGGTTCTGTTATTCTCATCATTTCTTTTGCAACTACATAATTGTCTAATAATTTTTGCATCTTAGCCTCATATTCTTTATGATCTATAGTCTCAGAATATCTCAATTTTACTGTTGCTCTCAATTTTTGGTAGAAAGCTAATGCTTTTCTTAATTCACTTATTTTTTCTTTTCCAACTTTGTAATAGGCTTGGTCACTTGGTAAAATTATTCCTAACATACTTCCAAATTTACATAGCTTATCATAGAAGTCCTTTCTTATCTTTTCATCTTCTAGAAGCACTTCGTATTCTTCTAAATCATTTTTATTTTTTATATCTTTAAATATCTCTTTAAGTTTTTCATATGCTTCAAACATATTGTTTATTTCTGTATCAATGTAATAAACAGATGACTTAATATCTTCTTCATTAAATTCTTCTAATCCTGCTTCTTGATACATTGTTAATGCTTTATCTAATTCTCCTAATAGTCCTCTATAATCAACTATATAACCATAATCTTTTCCATCACAAAGTCTGTTTACTCTTGCTATAGCTTGTAATAAATTATGTTCTTTTATTTGTTTGTCTAAATATAATGTTGAAGCTTTTGGTGCATCAAATCCTGTAAGTAGTTTATCTACAACAATAAGTATATCTATATCTCCATTTATAAATTTAGATTTTATAGTTTCTTCATATTCTTCTTCATTTTTATAGTTTGAAATAGCATTAATATAAAATTTCTTTACAATGTCATTAGTATCTTCGTCAATACTTCCTTCTCCTTCTCTCATGTCTGGAGAAGATATTACAACTGCAACTTCTAATTCAGGAAATTCATCTCTAAAAATGTTATAATATTTTACTGCTTCTACTTTTTTATTACATGCAAGCATTGCATTAAAACCTGTTCCCTTTAATGTTTGATTGTAATTACTTGCTATATCCCATGCAATCAATTCTAATCTTTGTTCAGAAGAAGCAACTTTTTCAAATCTACTCCATTTTTTCATTACATCTGTTTTTTGTTCTTCTGTAAGGTTCCTTGTTAACATATCTAATCTCATATCAATTGCTTCTTTTGAAACTTCTTGATCAACCATTTTCCCTTCATATATCAATGGAACTATAGCTTTATCTTTTAAAGCATCATCTAAAGAATATTTATGTATTAATCCTCCAAATTTATCAAAGATATTTTTATCTTTCTTCATAATAGGTGTTCCTGTAAATGAAATATAAATTGCTCCTTTAAATACTTCTTGCATTCTTCTATTTATCTCACCATATTGAGTTCTATGTCCTTCATCAACTAATATAAATGTATTTGGTGCATCTACTGTAACTCCTGATTTTACTACTGTTTCAAACTTATTTACAACTGTTGTTATAACTCTTATTTTTTCATTTTTGATTAATTCTGTTAAATTATTCCCTGTTGTTGCTCTTGCTGCCTCTACTCCTATTCTGTTAAATGTCTTATGAATTTGTTTATCCAAATCTACCCTATCTGTAGCTATAACCACTTGTGGATTTTGTATTTCTTTGTCTTCCATTATTTTTTTAGTTATATAAACCATTGTTATGGATTTACCAGAACCTTGTGTATGCCACACAACTCCACCTTTTTTGTCTTGTTTTATTCTTTCTAACATTGCTTTTACAGCAAAATATTGTTGATATCTACATATTTTCTTTTTTCCTGCTTCGAAGATTATAAAGTCTTTTATTAATTCTAAAAACCTTTCTTTTTCAAATAGTGAAATTATATCTCTATCTTGCTTTGTTACTTGTCTACCAATTACAGTTTTATTTAGTAATTCTTTTTGTTTTTCCACATATTGTTCATTCCATGTTGACCAAAACTTATCAGGTGTACCACAAGTAGCATATTTTGTTTCATTTTTATTAGCTGCCATAACTATTTGTATAAATTTAAATAGTTGAGGAATATAATCTGGCTTTTGATTCCTTATATTTTGAGAAATAGCCTGAATTATTGGTACTGATGCATCTTTACATTCTATTACTGCTAATGGTATACCATTTACAAATAGAACAATGTCTGGTCTTGCATAATCTTTACCATTCATCCTTAACACTGAAAATTCTTCTGTAACATAGAAATCATTATTTTCTGGATGTTCAAAATCTATATATTTTATGTCAAAAGATCTTTTAGTGCCATCTACCATATTTTCTTGATAAGATTTTCCCAATGTTAATAAATCATATATTTTTTCATTTGCACTAATAAGTCCTGTTACTAAATCTTCATTTAAATCTTTAATAGCTTGTCCTATGGTACTTGCTGAAAATTTATACTTTTCTCCTTTATATTCATAACTATTTATTTCATTTAATTTTTTAGCTAATATATCTTTAAATATTACATCTGTTAGGATGTTATTTCTTAAATTTTTATTTTCTTCTTCTGATATGTATTTATATCCTAATTTTTGTAATACTTCTATAGCAGGTCTTTGACTTGTAGACATTTCATTAGCTATTGGTATTTTTTCTTCCATTTAATTTGCCCCCATAAATTAAATTTATATTTTTACTCTAACTTTTCCTGTTAATAATTTTTGCATTAATGCTTCTTTTATTTTGATATATTCTTTTTTTAACTCTTGTAATTTTTGAATTTTTATATCACATTTTTTTGTGAAATTTGATAATTTTAATTGCTCTTCCTTTGTTTTAGGTATATATATTTTATATGATTCCATTTCTTTTTGAGTCAATGTAGGTACAATTCCACCACTTATACATTTATCCACTTGTTTTTTTACATATCTTGTTCCCAATATCTCACTTAACAATCTACTATCACATATAATATCTTTCAAAACAACAAGCTGAGGATTTAAAGTTGCTTTTTCTTTTAATCCTTCTACAATTGCTACTTTGCCATAACTCGATCCTGTTTTTACAAATATAATATCTCCATTAAATATCTTTATTTCTGGAGATTCTTCGTATTTAGAATTACTTATATATGTATTTTCTCTTTCCAAAAATAATTTATTATTAACAATATTTCCTGGACTTAAAGATATAGCGCCATTCTGTTCTTTGCCTACTATATCTTTAACTGTATATCCTCTATATCCTATTCTTCCATATATTTTGCACAAATCGCCCAATTTTTGTTTTTTGCAATTCATTTTTCCTTCATATATACATTTTTTTATAACCAATTGTTTCATTTTTTCTACGTCTTTTATATTTATTTCAATTTTTTTTATTATTTTATCAGCATTATTTAATATTCCAACTATTTTTTCTTGTTCTTTTATTGGTGGTAATAATATTTCAATATTAGATAAATCTCTGTATTTTAATGCTGTTCTTGTACTCCCTTGAGACAAATTATATATTGCTTTTCTAAATCCTTCTGACTGAAAAAAATACCTTAAATACTCTGCATTTATATTAATAGCCTCAAATACAGGATATGCTGGACTCACTATACCTATATCCTTATTTTCTAATCTATTTATAGTAAATATACCATTATCACTCATACTTCTATATGTAAATTGTCCTTTTTTTATAATTTTATATCCAGTATTATCCTTGCTCGCAACCTGTTTATCAAAATATTCCTCTTGAGAATATATTCCACTTTTAGATGATGTTAATACTTCATATTGATTATTTTCAGTAGTTCTTTCATTTACTTCTTCTACACAATCTCCTAATTTTACTCTTTTCCATTCACTCATATTTATTCCTCACAATTTTTTATTAAGTTATATCCTAATCTAGTAATTCTAATTTTATCTATCCCAGCATCAGCTTTAACTTGTAAATCACCAATCGCAATAACATTTCCTGTTGATTTTAAACTTTCACAAATTCCAAGCCTAAATAAATTCAATATTACAACTTCATATTCTTCGTTTGTTAATTTTAATAATTGTTGTATAGTATTTTTATCATAATATGCATTTTTGTTACTTAAAACCATTTCAAAGTTTCTATCTTTACTTATTATTTTTAATAATTTAATTTCATTTACATCAAGATTTTTTAATAAATCTATATACATATACTTTTTATCACAATTTTTATCAGGATCTTGCCAATTCAATAATAGATTATTCCACTCTTCTTGTATTTTCTCATTATCCTCATTAAATGCATTTTCTAATATTTCGATAATAAATTTAGGTGATATTGGTGTTTCTTTCCCTTCAATATTTCTTCTTACCTTTTTCTCTTGGTACTTATCCAAAAATTTTAATGCATTATTCCATCTATAAAATGATAATTTATCAATAATTATATCTCCTATTGTTGCTAAAACCCTATTGTTCTGATTTTTTAATTTTATACTTCCACCATTTTGATCTAATTTTAACTCAATTTCTTTATCTTTCTCTTCCATTTCACTTCTCCTATAATCCTAACTTTTTCAATGATTCTTGTAATTCTTTTTCTAATACTTGAAGTTCTTCATTTATTTTTTCAATGTTTTTCTTTGTTTCTTCTATATTAACTTCTTCTTCCTCTTCAAAAGTATCCACATATCTTTTAATATTTAAGTTGTATTCGTTTTCTTTAATCTCATCTATAGTTGCAATGTGAGAATATTTTTCAACTTCTTTGTAATTTTTATATGTTTCTAATATTTTCTGGATATTTTCTTTTGTTAATGTATTTTGATTTTTACCCTTTTCATATTCACGGCTTGCTTCAATAAATAATACATCTTTTCTAGTTCTATTCTTTTTAAATACAACTATTGTAGCTGGTATTGAAACTCCATAAAATAGATTCTCTGGTAATCCTATAACAGCATCAATTAAATTATCTTCTAAAATTCTTTGTCTAATTAATCCTTCTGATGCTCCTCTAAATAAAGCTCCATGAGGTAATACAACTGCCATTCTTCCATCTTCAGCTAAACTTTTTAACATATGTTGAATAAATGCATAATCACCTATACTTTTTGGTGGAACTCCATATTCAAATCTATTATATGGATCCATTGAAGCTTCCATCTTAAATGTGTGTTTCTTTTTACCATCATCAATAATTGTTGAATTTGCAGATTCAAATCCTTTTGCCCATTTATCTAATGAAAATGGAGGATTAGATACTATTACATCGAATTTCATTAAATCATCATGTTCTAAGTGCAATGGATTAGCTAAAGTATCTCCCCATTCAATATGAGCATCATTAACACCATGTAAAAACATATTCATTCTACATAAATTATAAGTTGAACTATTACTTTCTTGTCCATATACGCTAACTTTTTTATCTTTAATTTCTTTGGCTGCTTTTAATAGTAATGACCCTGACCCACAAGCTGGATCATATATTCTGTCATTTTCTTTTGGTTCAACTAATTTTGCAAGTAATGTTGAAACTTCAGCTGGAGTATAAAATTCTCCTCCTTTTTTTCCTGAATCCCCAGCAAATCTAGCAATCAAGTATTCATATGCATTTCCTATAACATCCAAATTTCCTATTTTAGATGGTCTTAAATCAATATCATCATTATTAAAATCAGATAATAAAGTTTTTAATATTGCATTTTTTTCTTTCTTTTTTCCAAATACAACTTCACTATTAAAATCAACACCCGCAAACAAATTTAATAATTTAACACCATTTAAAGTTGTTATTGTTTCTAATGCCTTATTTATAATTTCACCTATATTATCTTCATTTCTTTTATTATATAGATAATCAAATGTACATTCTTCCTTTAGTATAAATTTACTTCTAGAAAGATATCTTTCTATCATCTGCTCATTTCCTTTGTACATTTCATTTGCTTTTTCTTTTTCTTCTTTATACGTATCACTTAAATATTTAACAAATAGCATTACCAATGCATAATCTTTATAGTTTCCTCCTGGTATACTACTTCTTAAAGTATCACAAGCAGACCAAATTGTTCCATTTATTTTATCTTGTAATTGTTTTTCATTCATTTTATTTTTTACCTCCATTTATTACTTTATTAACTATTGAATTATAATAATTATCCTTTTCCATTATCATTTGATTATATAATTTTTTTTGTTTATTCCAACTAGAAATCAATTTTGATATTTTTTCCTGTTCTTTAAATGTTATATTTGGAATTTCTATTAACCTTAGTTTTGCAACTGGAATTGATTTTACTACTGTTCCAATAATAATTTTTTCTAATTGTCTACTTGTTTCTTTACTTTCTAAAAACCACTTTAAAAATTCATTATCTATCTTTTTATTATTACACCTTATAATGCAATATAGATTATTAATTAGCAGCCCTTCTGTTTTTTCATCTACTAAGATAATTTTACTTGGAAAAGAAAGTCTAAAAATCAAATCTCCTTTTTGTGTAACGTAGTCACCTAAATCTTCCATACTATGGAAATCATCATATTCTATTTTTTCTTCGTAGCATCTTATATTGAAAACTTTATATTTATTTGTTTTATTTCCTTTATATACAGCTTCTTTTCTTTTAAGAACCACTCCAATATGTACATCCGCAACATCTTCTAGCTTCATATAAACCTCCTCTCATTTGTTCTAAATATTTTATAACACAATTTTAATTGTTTGTCAAGTTTTTTTGTTATATTTGTTTTAGAACACATATAACAGATAAGGCTGATACATTTCTGTACCAGCCCTATCTATCATACCTTCTATCTTTTTTCTTCTTCTCTTTTAATTTTTTCTCTTGTTCTTTTTCTTTTATCTTCTGCTTTTCTTTATCATTTAGTTCTTTTAATTGTTCTTTCATCTTTGGCACTTTATCATAAATTTCATCACACAACTTAATTTCTTTTCTAACTTTTTGTAAAACAGAAGTAACATCAATTATTTCTTTAGTAACACTATCTTTTTCACTTTCATTATCTAATTTCTGTCTTTTATAATATAGCCTATTTCTAGCATTTAAAATCTTCTGTAGTTCTTCCTGCTTCTTTTCTTTCACATTATCAATGTCACTCATAGTTTCAATCTTATACTTACATAAAAATCTAATTCTTTCCGAATACTCATCCATCTTTTTTACTTCTTCTCTCATTTTAGGAGTCAATTTATATTGTGTATTATTTCTAGTATATAACTTTATCAAATATCTATAGTAGTAATACAAAGCAACTATTCCTTTAGGTTTGTATTTTCTTATTATTCTATCTCTTGTCGTGAAACGTCTATGTCTTATTACCATATAAGGAATTATTTTTTCTTGTCTTATATAGTCATTTTCTAATATTCTTCTTTTAATATTTTCCAATGAATACTCTTCTCCAAATGCTCTTTCAACTCTTATATTTCTTTTGTATGGTTCTCTTCTTACACTTAATTTGTCTGCTCTATAATAATAGTTATATCCCATTGATACTAACATCTGTTGAAATTGTTTTAGTGTATATGAATGTTTTATTGCATAATCTATATCTTCTTTTGCGAATTTATAATAATCCGAATCTCTCATAGATTTTTTATAAAAATTTTCAAAGTTGATTCCTGATTTACAAGTCTTTTCTTTTAAAACACTTAAGCCATATTCTTCACATATTTCATCTGATGTTTTTCTTAACAATGCAGTATTAGTTAAATTACTATAATACTTCTTCCCATCTTTAAATGAAACCGAATTGATTACAAAATGATTATGAAGATGTTGAGTATTTAAGTGGGTAGATACTACAACTTGAAATCTATCTCCCCACATTTCATTTGCAAGTTTTACTCCAATTTCATGTGCTATTTCTGGAGTAACTTCTCCTTTATTAAAAGATTGATAAGCATGAAATGCTAATATGCCATTTTCTTTTCCATATATTGTTTTTACAAGTTGCATTTGCTTAACCGCATCTTTTACTTCACAATTTATTCCTGTAGTATAAAATTGTTTTTCTGTTTTATCTGGATTAGTTGCATAAGTCATTACTTGCCTGATACTATCAAACTCATCCATTCCATATTCGTTATAATTATTTTTTGTCTTTTCTTCATTTGTTGCGTAGTTGATTACATGATCTAATCTCTTTTGTACTTTCCATATTTTTGTTGTTGCCATTTGCTTTCTCCTCTCATCTAAAAAAGGGGATTGGGGAATTTCCCCATTTAGAATTTCGAGCTGGCGAAATTCATTGCTTGCTAATTCAAAAAATGCCCTATTTTTGTACCTCATTATGTTCTTATTACTACATCATAATAAAGCAAAAAGTACCTGAATCATTTACTTAATCCAGGCACTTTTTATACATATTTAAATTACATATCCAGTATAAAATCTTCTTTTAAATTTGATCCTTCTTTCTCTTTCACGTTCACTTATAACTCTGCATGGTAATGTTTTATATCCTGATAATTTCATTGCAGTAAATCTATTAAAACAGTTATCTAGTATATAATCATCTCCTATTTTAGTAACTATAAATGGAATTATCCTATCTCTTTTTTGCAATGATACTTGAAAATTTTTCATCCTTTCATCATCTAATAATCTAACATCTTTCCTAATTATTTTTATTTTTTCTACTGGTATTTCAACCACTTTTTTATAATCTTTCATATTTTTTATCTTCCTTTCTCTTTACATTTTTTTCATTTTATATTAAAATATATTTACAATTAATTGGGTTAGTATTTTTAGTTTAGCGACTTTTACTAACTCTTTTTTCATTTATAAGTGTTACTCCATAACACATCTGATATAGTTTATTAATAACTGCATCAGCAAGTTCTTCATCTTGTCCTTCTTTGAATCTTTTAGATAAACCTTTCTTATCAAATCTAGTGGTAATACTTATTGGTAATCTATTCTCATTTCGATTTTCAATTATTGTATAAAGTTTTTCTAACGCCCATTTACTTACTCGTTCTGTTCCAAGATCATCAATTATTATCATGTCAATATTAGAATATAATTCTATTAATTCATTCTCAGATATGGTATTATCTGCAAATGTTTCTTTTATTTTATCTAACAAAGTTGTAAGTCTTCCAATAAGAACTATCTGTCCTTTTTCTATAAGTTTATTAGCAATTGCTGCAGCTAAATGTGTTTTTCCAACTCCTGACGTGCCTGTTATTATCAGTCCATTGGTTTGCTTTTTTGCAATACATTTTTCTGTATAATCTTCAATAATCTTTATTGCTATATCATTTACTAATTCCTTATTAAAGTTTTCAAAGTTCATATTCTGATAATTCTTCTTCATATAACTATCTTTATATAATTGATTTATTATCTTTCTATAATGCTCTCTTTTCATCTTCAAATAATCTTCTTTATCCTTTTTAGCCCAGTATTTTTTAGATTTTTCACAATCACATCTTTCATATTCGATACAATCTGGTGCAACATTTTCATAAAGATAATCAAATCCAATTGGCTTTAATTCTTTATTGCAGAATCCACATTTTTTCAATTTTCTGTTGATAACTTTAGTTAAAACTGTATTCTCTGAAGCCATTTTTGTCCTCCTTTCCTCTATTCTCTTCTTTACTATCTTCTTTTGTTATCTCTTCTATTTTTTTCTCTTCTTCTGCGTTACCTAACGTTACTGTAACGTTACTTTTTTCACTTTCACTCTTTAACTTTTCACGATGTTTTCTTTGTCGTTCTCGACCTTGTTCTCTGATTTTTTCGCATTTATCAATACTTTGATAAACATTCCAATTCTTAATTAAAAACGTTTCCCCTTCTTTTATAAGCATTTCTAATTCTACAAATTTATTCAAAATTTTTTCTATTTTTTTATAAGATTTTCCCATAATCTTTGAAAAATTTTGAATTGTCATTGGATTATTTTCTCCAATTTCTAATCTTCCCTCATTATTACATTCGACTGCTAATGCAATTAACTGTATCCATACTCTAAAGTATGTGTCACCATATGGAAGCTTGAGAATAATTTGTATCTTTCTATTAGAAAAGATATTTGATTCAACTTTGAACCACTGGATATCATACATGTCACCTCCCCTCCTAACTTTGCTGTTAATAACTAACTGAATCTTGCTCTTTTTTATTTAGATATTCGTCTAAGACTTGTACTCTAAATAAATACTTACCACCAACTTTAGAACATGGTATTTGTTTTTGTCTTACTAATTGATTAATTAACCAATATGATATTCCTAAATACTCTGCTGCTTCTTTCATTGTTAGGGTTGTTCTTTGTACTTTTTGTAGTTCCATTGTACTCACCTCCAGTCTTGTAATTAACTTATTTTTATGAATAAGTTTGTTTTTTTATAAAAAATCATAAAATCTATTGCATTTTGTTTTAATCTGTTGTAAAATAATTATGTGAGAAATTTATTTAATAGATTTACCATTTTTTACAAAGTGATTATATAAGGGTTTTTATATAATGTCAAGAAAATTCATAAAAGTTTTTTAAAATTTCTCACAAAATTATACTAAGGAGTTGTTTAGGAATGTTAAAAAGTCCTAATATACCAAGCAACTACGGCTTTGGTATTTGGTTTAATAAAAAAGAAAAAAGAGAATACTATGTTACACCTTTAGTAAATTGTCAAGTAAAATTTTATAAGAATATAAATTTTAAATATGGAGAACTTTTACTAACAACCGAGTCTCCAAAATTTAAGAAACCAGTTTGTGATGTAATAAAAAATGACTATTATAGTCCTATGGAAGAAAGATATGGTATGTTCTTAATAAAATTTTTAAATGCAGACTTTACTGATGTTTTTTCAGCATATAAAACATTCTTTGCGTTCTATGGAATTGAATTTTTGAAAGAATATGTTGATAATTTTTCAGATATACATTCTTGCAAAACCGCTAATGATTATCTTAATTTATTGACTGAAGTATTTAAAAATTCTAAAGAAAATCTTATTAGCTTACAAAAAGATATTAGAGAATGCGTTGATTTTACATATAATTTAGATAATTCAAATTCATACAACGATGTATATCCTCATATTCGATATTTATCTCATGCTTTAAAAAATGATTTATATAGATATACAAATAATACTAATGTATATTTTAATAAACTATTTGTTAATGGTACTGATGGATTAAGCCCTAATTTAGCTAATCCAACTAAAGTAAGTAAAAGTATAAAAGATGGTAAATTAACTTATAAATTGAGCAATATATATCATTCTACTGCTTTATCTAATATTGTTTTTATTAGTTTAGATGAAATTGCTTTAAATACATATGTTACAATAAAAAAATGTCAAAACTGTAGTAAATACTTTATTCCTATATCAAAAGAATCTGAAATATATTGTGATATTATGTATTATGATAAAGAAAAAACTTGTAGAGTAAAAGGTGCTGCAGAAACATTTAAGAAAAACATTGGAGATGTTGAAGCATATAAACTATATAAGAAAACTTATCAGAAAATACTAATGCAAATTCAAAGAGGAAAAACTAGTCCATATAGTGAAAAAGCTAAATATTTTACTCAATGGAAACAACAATCTCAACAATATTTGAAAAGATATAAAAAAGGAAGCATTTCTGAAAATGATTTAAATGAATGGATGCAAAAAAGTGTAGATAAATTTGATAAGTAT
>ERZ779896.2366-NODE-2366-length-13180-cov-5.912381_pt1 | contig 13180 bp, 9 predicted proteins | sample MGYA00511067_ERZ779896 | MGnify/ENA primary metagenome ERZ779896 (study PRJEB29588, sample SAMEA2161597) | human gut metagenome | biome: human gut; feature: human-associated habitat; material: faeces | place: Denmark | collected 2008/2010 ...
GCCAGCAGCGCCCAGTTGATCTTGGGCACGGTGCGGTCCACGGTGGCGAGGATGACCAGCCACGTCACGACGCTGGCGATCAGGTTGGCGACGAAGACCCAACCGACGCCGAATTCCGTAGCGAAAAGCCCGGCGACGCCGAAAGCGACGGCCAGCGCTACGTTCATCACCACGTTCAGCGCCTTGATGCCGACGAACAGCAGCGCCCGTCCCTGCTCGCGCAGCCGCGAGAAGGGGATGCAGGCCCAGACGTCGAAGAGGATGATAAGCCCCACCCAGACCACATATTCGGGATGTGCGGCATAAGCCTCGCCCATCAGTCCTGCGACGCCGTTGCGGAACGAAGCGACAAGCACGAAGAACACCACGGCGGCGAGCGATGTAACGCCCCACGTCGTGGCGAAAAGCCTGCGTTTGGCGGCCCGAACGTCGCCCCCGGCCTCCTCGGCCTTGGCCGAAAAACGGAAGTAGCTCGACTCCATGCCCATCGTCAGCAGCGTAAGCGCCAGCGGAATGAGGGCATAGATGTCCGTGACGATACCATAGGTCTCCTGCCCGAAAATACGGGTATAGTAAGGCGTGAGCAGATAGCTCAGAAACCTCACCACAATGGTGCTGATGCCGTAGACGGCGGTTTGTTTGGCCAATTTTTCGAGCATGGCAGACGATTTGCAGTCGACAAAGATATTGCACGCCGGGCTTTGCGCCCGACAAAGATACAAATTTTAGCCGGAAACCCCGCATAATGCCGTTTCTTTCGGCAAGGCAAGATAAAAACGTCCCGGAAGCCGGACAAAGCCCCTGACAATCGGACCGAACAGCGTATTTTTCCACCCAAAATGATATAAATAAAATTGTGAATCAATATCTTTTATTCTTGCAGAAAAAATACTTTTTTATGGAAATTTGCATGAAATTTCCATAATGAGTGTTGTTCAATCCGAAAATTATTTTCTAATTTTGTCCTGTCGCAAACCGACAGACGGAAAGTGTTTTTCACTCTGTCCTTACAAAGAAATCTGACAGTTTCAACGTGAATCGGGGCAATGAACAGCACTCATTTTCTTGTTTAGATAGATTCGGCCAAAACAATTTTGCGCCGCAATTTTCGTATCTATTCAAGTGTGGGGTAAAGCATTCGTTTATTCGATTCTGGGTTTTGTCAGAACCTCTTTGTAGATGAACGAAAACAGCTCCACACTTTCTTTTTGTACAACCCACTACATGTAACACCCGCCTTGTGGAGCTACGAGGGGGGGGAATTTGCCGAATATCAGCCGGATACTCATCTCGAATGAAACGGCATATCGAAGAATTGCCCTATGGAACAACCTTGTATACGCAGTTGTCCGAGTTCCGAAACCCGGCACGTATCCGAAAGAATACGGTCCGGGAGCGTCCGTTTGAGGATGATCCGTATACATGCATGCAGACGAACCTGATCGAAGATACGGCCATGAAATTCAGAATCTTTCTTTTGTTATGCGCATCGCTCTGGGGATGGAACGTCCGGGGGCAGAGCGTAGCTTTGAAAACAAACGTACTGTCCGATGCTTTTATGAATATAAACCTCGGAGTAGAAACCGGTCTGGCCCCGAAATGGACATTGGACATCACGGGCGATTTCAACGCATGGACGCTGTCGCACGGCCGCCGCTGGAAACACTGGCTCGTGCGCCCCGAAGCGCGGTTATGGTTCTGCGACCGTTTTGCAGGACATTTCATAGGTTTCCACGCGCACGGAGGGCAGTACAACATCGGAGGCGTGAAAAATGGAATCTCGTTCTTGGGTTCCGATCTCTCGAAACTTTCGGACTACCGCTATCAGGGCTGGTTCATAGGCGCCGGCGTCGCCTACGGATACGCTTGGATACTCGGCAGGCACTGGAACCTCGAAGCCGAAATAGGCGTGGGATACGCCTACACGCAATATGACAGCTTCCGATGCGTAGGCTGCGGAAAGAGAGTCGAGAAGGACAAACCGCATCATTACGTGGGGACGACCAAAGCGGCCGTCAATCTGGTTTACGTATTCTAAATGCTCGCTGCAATGAAACGAACGATTTTTTTCCTGTCGCTGCTGTTGGGAACGAGTCCGCTGCCGCACGCCCAAGAGATAGACGGGGTCACGGTCGGAAACCTGAAGATGGATCGGAACGGCGAATATCTGGTCGTGGAGATGGATGTCGAACTCTCCCGGCTGGAGGTAGAGGCGAACCGCGCCGTACTTCTGACTCCCCGGCTCGTGAACGGAGCCGATTCGGCCGACCTGCCCGCCGTCGGCATCTACGGCCGGCGCCGCTACTATTATTATGTAAGAAACGGCGCAAGCATGCTGTCGGGCGACGGCGAGACAAGTTTCAAGGCCGCCGAAAAACCCGAACGGGTAGCCTATCACGTCATCGTGCCATACGACGGATGGATGAACGGCGCCACGCTCCGGCTCTCCCGCCGCGACTACGGCTGCTGCAACACGGTGCTCGCCGCCCGGCAGGGCCTGCTGGGACACTTCGAGGAACCCGTCCCCTACACTCCCCGGCCTGTCTACGTCCGGCCGACAGCCGAGGCCGTCAAAAGCCGCTCGCTGAGCGGGTCCGCGTTCATAGACTTCCCGGTGAACAAGACCGTCATCTATCCCGACTACCGCCGCAACACGGCCGAACTGGGCAAGATAGAGGCCACCATCGATTCGGTGCGGAACGACCGGGACGTGACGATCACATCGGTATGGCTCAAAGGCTACGCATCGCCCGAAAGTCCGTGGACGCACAACCGCATGCTGGCCATAGGCCGTACCGAAGCGCTGAAAAAACATATCAGACAACTCTACCGCTTCGATGAGGGGGTCATCGAAACCGATTACGAACCGGAGGACTGGGCCGGACTGCGCAGCTATGTCGAACGCTCGAACCTGACGCACCGCGCGGAGATACTCGCCCTGATCGACAGTTCGCTCGAACCCGACGCCAAGGAGGCGAAAATCAAACGCTCCTATTCCGAAGAGTACGATTTCCTGCTGAAAAACCGCTATCCCGCGCTGTGCCATACGGACTACCGGATCACGTACACCATCCGCACGTTCAGCGACGCGCAGGAGATCCGGCACATCATGCTCACGCAGCCGCAAAAACTGAGTCTCAACGAATTCTACTTGCCCGCACAAGCCTGCAGCCCCGGTTCGGACGAATTCAACGAAATATTCGAAACGGCCGTACGCATGTATCCCGAAGATACGGCGGCGAACCTCAACGCGGCGAACACGGCCATGCAGAAAGGCGATCTGAAAAACGCGGAACACTATCTGCGAAAAGCCGGGGAGTCGCCCGAAGCCCTCTATGCGCGGGGCGCATACGCCATGCTTACGGAGGAGTACGAAACGGCCGCCGGCTATCTACAGGAAGCCGAGAAGGCCGGCATACGCGAGACCAGAGAGGCTTTGGAACAGTTGCAAAAACGGAACAAAAAATAAAACTTCAATCACATCTCCTATGAAACTGAAAAACATCCTTTGCGGGATACTCGTTTGCGGAGCATTCTGCGCTTGTTCGGACCAAGAGCCCGAAAACAGCAACAAGCCCGGATCATTCGACGGGAAAGCCTATCTGAGAGTCAACATCACCGACGCGAACTCCACGCGCGCGACCGGAGGCGACTTGGAATACGGCGACGCGACCGAGCACGAAGTGGTCAACGCCGACTTCTTCTTCTACGATACGAACGGCATATTCATCGCCCGTGCAAACGTCTGGGACAGCGGCACGGAGAATGAGGACAACCCCGCGGGCAATATCGAATTCTTCGGAAAATCGGTCATCGTGCTGAAGGGCCTGACCGAAACCAACCACCCGAAACACTTGGTCACGGTGCTCAACACGCCGGAGGATTTCGAGCCGGCAAACACGCTGGACGAGATGAAGACACTGCTTGCAGGCAGCATCTACAACGGGTCGCACTTCACCATGAGCACCACCAGCTACGGCCGCACGGCGGCGGTTCCCTACTTCGTGACGGAGGTGAGCGAATCGGACTTCAAGAAGGAGCTGGACGAGGCGCAGAACGCAACGCCCGTAGACATCTACGTGGAGCGTCTGGCGGCGAAAGTCACCCTGCGCGTGGACAACGATAAGCTCGTTCCGGTCGATGGGAAACCCGGAATCTACAAGGTCAAGGTGACTGTCGCCGGAGACCCCAACCAACAGGAGCAGGGAACGCAGACCGGAGCGGCCGACATCTACGTCCGATTCCTCGGATGGGGGGGGGCTGAACGCCACCGCCAAGGATTCCTACATCGTCAAGAACATCGAAACCGCATGGTCGGATGCGGACCTCGGATTCGTTTGGAACGATGCGGTCTGGTTCCGCAGCTACTGGGGAAAGTCCTACAACTACGGCAAACAGGACGGCAAGTATCCCGACGTTTCGGCAGAAGCCGCAGTCGCCGAATACCTGAATTACATCAACGCCGACAAGCTTACCAAACAATTCGGGCAGTCAGCCTATTGCGCCGAGAACTCCAACACGTCGGAAATCGTATCGGAGTATCTCCACTCGGCCGTGACGAGCATCCTGCTCAAAGCGCAGATCCTCGACGAGAACGAACAGCCGCTGGAGATGATACGCTACAACGGAACGCTCTACAAACGCAACGACTACCTGAACTACGTGCTCAACACGCTTCAGAAAGGCAACAAGCTGAACCTGTACTGTCTGGAAGACGAGGCGACCGGAAAATACGTGCAGATAGATCACAACTGCGTCGAGCTGGCCAACGACCGCGACGGAAAGGTATACCTGAAACTGAAACCGCTCGCCGCAGGCACCTCGCTGTACAGAAAATCGGGCGAGACGTATGCCCCGGCCACTGATACCGAGCTCGGCGAGGTCGAGAAGAACATGAAGGATTTCAACGCCTACAACGAAGCCATCGGCTACAAGGACGGACTGATGTACTACAACATCCCGATCGAGCATCTGAACAATGCCGCGACGACCACCGACGCCGAAAACAAACGGGTGATCCCCGTCGCCAAGTACGGCATCGTCTGCAACCATCACTATGTGGTGACCGTCAACAGTCTCACGAAGATCGGCAAAGGTATCTTCGACCCCGAAGAGGAGATCGTTCCCGGAAAGAACGACGAAAAGGATACCTATTACGTAGGCGCCCGGATCAATATCCTCTCATGGAAGATCGTCAACCAGAACGTAAATCTGTAGTTTCCGGCAGCCCCTTCGCGGAAGGGGCTGCCCCGGTCCGGACCCGATGAACTAAACAGAGTGACAGAGATGGGCACATCGTCTTACATATACGCAATAGGCAAAAGGACGCTCGCGGCGATCGTCTGCGCCCTGACGCTGCTGGGCTGCGACAGCGTGATCTACGACGGCGAGGGCGACTGTTCGGTAAATTACCGGGTGAAGTTCCGCTACGACATGAACCTCAAATTCGCCGACGCATTCGCCCGCGAGGTCGAGTCGGTAACGCTCTATCTGCTCGACGGCGGCGGCAGGGTGGTCTGGCAGCGCACGGAAAGCGGCGAAGCCCTCGGCAAAGAGGGATACGCCATGGAGGTGGACGTCGCTCCGGGAACCTACGACCTGCTGGCATGGTGCGGATCGACGGACAAAGGTTCGTTCAGAATCCCGGAATCGTCATCCGGGAAGGAGCTGACCTGCACGCTGAAGCGCGAATCCGGATCCGACGGGACGGGGCACGTCCGCGAAGACCTCGACAGGCTCTACCACGGTTATCTGCCGAATCAGACCTTCGGCGACACGGAGGGCACCTACACCTACGTCGTACCGCTCGTGAAGAACACCAACAACGTTCGCGTCGTATTGCAGCAGACGTCGGTCAATGCCGTTGTCGCGGAGCTGACCACCGCACGGCTGACGGTGCGCGACAAGAGCGCGACGTTCCGGTCGGCAACCGGAGCGAATACGCCGGCGCTGCTGCCGGAGGAACTGCCGGAGGAGCGCAAGATGAGACTGACGGTGCGCGACAACGACACAGGAAAGACCGTGCTCAGCATTCCGCTGGTGGACTACGCCCTGCTGGTCAAAGGCGAATACCGCCGGGACATGGACGATCAGGAATTCCTCGACCGCATGGACGAATACAACATCGTATGCGTGCTGGGAGAGGGAATGCGCTGGATCAGCATGAGCATCAACATCCATTCGTGGAAAATGGTTTGGCAGAATACGGGAATCTGACAATTTACGCACATGTCACCGAACGGAATCATACGCATTTTCATCTGTCTCGCGACGCTCGCCGGCGCGACGCTCGTGTCGTGCCGCCGGACCGGACATGAAGAGCCGGTCCCCGGAACCGGCACGGAGCGGCCGGACGACGTGCGGGTAAGCTTCCGCATCGCGCTCGGCAGCACGAACGGCACGCGGGCGGGCGGAACGCCGGAAGGCTCGTACGACGACGGCACGCAGAGCGAATTCGAGAACGGGATCGACCTCGAAAACGGGAATTACAGATTCTTCTTTTTCGATGCGCAGAACCGATACCTCTCCGCGTTCCAGACCGTGGAGCTTATCCCCGAAGGAGAGGATTCCGACCGGTCGAAAACGTATGAAGTGGTCGGGAAAACGGACAAGATGCCGCCCGCGAATTTCAAGGTCGTCGCATTGGCGAACTGGCCCTCCTACCCCGGAAAAATGACGGCGGGAGAGACGACGATCGAGGAGCTTTGCACGGCGGAAAGCAGCCGTTACACGTTCTCCGCACCGTTCGCACTGTCCCGCGAACGGCTGATTCCGATGTACGGCGTAAAAAGCTGCGAGGAGATGACGTTCACACCGGGAATGCTGACCCATCTGGGAACGGTCCACCTGCTGCGCGCCATGGCCAAGGTGGAGGTGAGCTGCAAGACATCGGGCTGGACGCTCGAAAAGGTCGAACTGCTCCGCTACAACGCAACGGGATATTGCGCACCGAGCGGGGTCTACTCGCAGGACGACTACGTCAAGGGAAACTACGCCGGCGACTACACGGACACCGTGCATCTGCCGGACGGCAGGAACGACGAGGCCCCGAAAACACGCGCATTCGACCGGACGGCGGACGGGCGTTTCGTCGCCTACGTCCCCGAATACCGGAACGTCGCGGCAGGGACCGCGAACCGCAAAGCGGCCGACGCAGCCGAAATGCGGGTCCGATTCAAGGAGGCGCCCGGCAAGGAGTATGCCGTAGAATTCAAATACTACAACGCACCGCCGGAAGGAAGCGCCGTCGGAGATCCGTTCGACATCCGGCGCAACTATTACTACAAATTCTCGATTTCGAAGACATCCGAACCGGATCTCGTCGTAGAGGTGTTTCCCTACGAGCTGGTCGAACTCGATCCCGGATTCGGACTGTTACCCTAAACAGACGACTGAAACGGATGAAAAGCAAAGCGATATACTACCTGCTGCTGGGCGGCATGCTGTTCGGATTCGGTTCCTGTATGCGCGACGACTTGGACGCGGAGGCGGAACCGATCGGCAAGGGCGAAAGCCGCGTATCGTTCGCCGTGACCTTTCAGGCCCTTTCGAACCTCTCCCTCGGAAAAACCCGCAGCCTCAAAGGCGACCAGATCGCCGAAATCGAAGATATCTTCATCGCATGGTACAATGAAGACGGCTCGCTCGCAGGAAGCGGTTACCGGACACGGGAGCAGATGAAGATTTCGAACCCCGAACGGGAAGGAAACCCGACCGAGCAGACCACGCAGCGGGCCGAATTCACGTACAACATACCCTACGGACGTTACCGGATCTACGCCGTGGCCAACATGGGCGACCTCGCGGCAAACACCCGATATGCCGAAAAAATCGCTCTGGAGGAGGATTTCAGACGAATCGCCCCGGCATGGGAGACCGACCCCGAACTGACGCGGAACAACGATCAGATGTCCGGCTACTTCACGGCCAACAAACCGGAATCCGGGGCGGTCCGGGGCGAAGCACCGCTGCTGACGATCAATTCGGCCAAGCCGACGATCCACGCATGGCTGCGCCGGCTGGCATCGAAGGTCACGATATCGTTCGACACGAAGAATCTCTACGACAACGTCTACATTTACATCAAGTCTGCGCGCATACACAACATACCCCGGTCCTGCACGCTGCTGGACGCAAACGACGAACAGCGCATCAAGGACCCCGACAACGACGTATGGTTCGCGGGCGACACGATCGAATACGGTCAGGGAACCGATTTCAACCAGTGGCCGCGCCAGACAAAAGGCTCCAACCCCTTGGGAGGAACCGCCCAATCCAAGGAGCAGCTGCACGCCAACGACGCCCGGTCGCTCTTCTTCTACGAAAACATGCAGGGAAAGGGCAAGCTCAAATGGCAGGACGTGTCGGGCGACAACCAGCACATATCCTTCCCGGACGGCAACGACCCCGGCGATCCGGGATACCGCGACGGCAAGCCCTGCGGCACCTATATCGAAGTGGAGGGTTTCTACATCTCGAACACCGCGGAGAACCCCGGAAAGGGCGCGATATTCTACCGGTTCATGCTCGGCAAGAATGCCGACGACGACTACAATGCGGAACGCAATTTCCACTACAAGCTCACGATGCGTTTCCAAGGCAGCGCGAACGACGTGAACTGGCATATCGACTATAATGAGGACCCCGGCATTTACGTCCCCAATCCCTATTACATCTCCTATCTGTACGACCACTCGATGATGCTTCCGGTGAAGATCAAAGGCAAACCCGTCGGAAATCCGAAAGCCGAGATCGTGGAGAACAATTGGGGCCCGTACCAAGCCGGCGACGAGTTCGAATACTACCCCGACGAAGTTTACTCCCTGAGCGGAAACCCGACCGCGGGCAATGTCACTACCGCAGACCCCGATAATCCGAAGATCAAGGACGGCCCGTGGAACGGATTTCTGTCGCTGGTCGCGACCCATATCAACTGGATCGGACGCGACAAATCTTTTTGGTGCGGCTACAACTACTTCTACTGGCTCCAGAAAGACTTCGGAACGGCCCTGTCGGGAGAAAGTCTGGAGGCGTACGGCGAAGCGCTGCTGCTTCCCCAAGAGAAAGGGCAGGCGCCCCGCGGATACCGGGAGTACGAGCTTTCGAAAAGCGGCACGATCGACGGAGGGAACAACGGCGACTACATCGTCACGATCGACGAGGCGAAAGAGAGGACCGTCTTGCAGATTCCGTGCTACACGCGGGCATTGCAACTGGTGAGTACGACCGGATTTTCGGGCAACAACCCCTATTTTTCATACAGACGCTCGGCGAAGGTGAAACTGACCGTCCAGCTGGAGGGGCATCCCGAACCTACGGTGGACACCGTGACGATATTCCAAGTCCGCCGCATCATCAATCCCAAAGGCATTTACCGCCGTCACGACAACGGCACACCGTTCAACGTGGTGCTCACACACCGTAAGAACGAGGCCGCCACACAATACCTTCCGTTCGAATCGGAGGGGCCGTGGGAGGCTGAAATCGAGACCGGCAGCGACTGGATCAGGATCAACGGCGTGCTCGGAGGCCGGGCCAAAGGAGCCACCGGGTCCGAAATCCGGTTCTCCTACCAGCCGGACGGCACCATCGGCGCGGATCAATGCAGGTACGGGATCATTCTGATACGTTACCACAATTACTCCTGCTACCACCGGATCTTCGTCCGTCAGGGCTACGCTCCCGCCCAAATCGCGGGCGATGCCAAATGGCACTGTTTCAATCTTTGCTACAACGACACGGAAGCGAAGTCGCCGTGCGAGGAGGGGTCGCTGTTCCGCTTCGGCAATTTCGACCAGCCCATCGACGCGACCAACAACGTGTTCGACAATTTCAAGGACCATGCGACGACCGAGTTCGATCTGGCTCCCTTGGAGTCGAAAAAAAGGGGACATGGACAGAGGTCGCGGGAAAAACGCAGATCACGAACAAACCCCGCGCTTCGGCAGGATTCAGCGACCGCAAACAGACCATCAACGGCAATCCCAACTGCCATGTAACCGAATACGAGGATTTCCACGCCCTGCAACTCAACTGCCAGTTCGCATACGGCGTACTTTACGACGACGAATCCACCGAAACCTCTTTCGACGTGAAAGACATTTACAGCTACGCCTATTACAACGCCAGCAACAAGAACAAAGGCATGCGCGGATGTTTCGTCTACAACCCCAAAGGGAGTACGAATTCAGGCGGAGAGGGTGCGAACCTCTTCTTTCCAACCGGAGTCGCCGGATACGGCCGGCGTAAGAACTGCACGCAGGAGGGCGGCAAACGCGGCGTGCTGCGCTATGCCAACCGAGGTGCGCTCTACACCTCGTCGGACATTCATTACCGCCCGATGCTCTACACCGTTTACACCAATTTCGGAGCGATCTACTGGCTCAATAAACAGTCGGCTTCAGGAACTTCGGCGTGGGATATAAACGTCTCCACGTTCGACTTCAACAGTTTCAACAACAACGCATTTCTGGTATCGGACTGGGGCGCCGGCGACGTAAGCGACGCCTGTTTCGTGCGGCTGGTGGAGTAACGGGAAAGGCAGGAGCACGCCCGCAGAGCGGGCGTGTCTTCAGAGCCACTTCTTGTACTTGAAGTACCAGATGGTCAGCGCAGAACAGAAGATCATCAGGCCGATGGCGAAGATATAGCCCAGCGGAATGTTCCAGCCGTTGGAGAGCGTCAGGGTCCAGTCCAGTTCGGGCATGAATTTGAAGTTCATGCCGTAGATCGACGCGATAAGCGTCGCGGGCATGAAGATCACCGCCGCCACGGAGAAGATCTTGACGATCTCGTTCTGCTCGATGTTGATCAGACCCAGCGCGGCGTCCTGAATATAGTCCAGACGCTGGAAGCTGAAGTCGGCATGGTTGATCAGCGAGTTCACGTCCTTGATCATCAGCTGCAAGCGCGGATAGATGTCGTTCGGGAAACGTTCGGAGCGCAGGATGCCCGACAGCACGCGCTGGCGGTCGAAGATATTTTCGCGCAGCGACATGGTGCTCTCCTGCAGGGCGCTGATGCGGTGCAGCACGGCCTTGTCGATCGAATCTTCGGAGTTGATGTCCTTCGAGAGCGCCGCGACCTGCTTGGCGATCAGCTCCACGAGGTCGGCGTCGAAGTCGATGCGCACCTCCAAGAGCGAAATGAAAAGGTGATAACCCGTCGAATAGTTGCGGTAGTTCATCTGCAGGCGCTTCTCCGTCTCGCGGAAAGTCCGGAATTCGGCACTGCGCACCGAAACCAGCACACCCTCGTTCGAAATGATGAACGACACGGGTTCCACGATGAACGTGTCGCCCGTCGGCACGAAGAAATTGGAGTTGGAGATGATGGCATTCTCGTCTTCGGAGTATTTCGAAGTCGATTCGATCTCCTCGACCTGCTGTTTGGTCTGAAGGCTGATCTCCATGAAGTTCTCGACGGCCTTCTGCTCCTTGATCGTGGGCAGAAGCATGTCGATCCACAAAATGTCGTCGTAACCCAGCTCGTCGAAGAGCTTCGTGTCGGCATTGCGGATAATCTTGTTGTATTGCTTGAGGTAAATCGTAATCATAAAACGCTCTCCTTCTTAAAGTTCATAATCCTGTTCGGCAGAGAGGCGGACGACCGTCCGCTAAGCTCTTCAGCCGGGATTGGCCCTCGGAGACACCTTGATGCCGGAGTTCCAGAACTTTTGCAGCGCTTTATGCTTCTGATTGTCGAAAATATAGTCGATATTCTGCGTGAGGTAGCCGTACGCATCGTACGGTTTGCGGTCGAAGCCGTATTCGAGGACGGCCTCGTACGTGTGTTCGATGCCGAAAGTCAGCGCATGCTGCAACCCTTCGGTCAGATCGGGATCGACACCCTTGCGGGCGATCCAGACGGCGAAGGCGAAGGGCAGGCGCGTGGCTTTTTTCCACTCGGCGGCCAGATCGTACGAATAGGCGAAGCGGCCCTCGTAGTCGAAAACCTTGTCGCCGATCAGCAGGAACGCGTCGCCCGGCAGGGCATGGTCCAGCTGCGCGTAATCCTCCATCGTATAGTATTCGGGAGAGACCTTCCAGTGTTTGGCCAACAGATAGCCGGCCAGCTGCACCGAGGTCAGCGAATGGGCGTCGAGGAAGACCCGGCGCACCGTTTCGATCGGCTCGCCGCTCAGCAGGACGACCGTCCGCACGGGACCGGCGGCGCCGATGCAGTATTCGGTGACGATCTCGGCGTCGGCGAGCGACGGCACGGCGGCGGCAGGTACCAAGGCGATGTCGGCCTTGTGTTCGGCGAAATTCTTTGCGCAGACGGCGGGGGGAGACAACAGCAGTTCGGCACGCAGGTTACCTTCGTGCTCGATACCATAGATGAACGGTATCGTATTGAGATACGACACAGCCGCTATACGTGGAACTATGACCATCATCCATAAGGTATAAAACTGTTGGTTTCGATAAGGCAAAGGTAATCAAAAATCGGGAGTTTTTCCATAAAATTTAGAAAAAGTGCCCCGACCTCTTGACAAGGGGGTATCCGCCGATGTATATTTGCATCACAATTCACACCGCACGGTGCACCGTGCACGGGTTATCAACAACGGGACAAAATTCTTTGTCAGCCCCTTACGAATTGTTATTACCGTTTTTCAACAATCTTTCAAACACTTGTCAACAATGAATCGCACCCATCTCGAAGGTGCGGCGGAAGCGCTTGCGGCGCAGCAGGGTTACGCTTTCCACACGGGGCCCGAAGACGGCATGGCCCACACCGTGCGGAGCTACCCGGCGGCATGGCTCGCGCCCCTCGAACTGCACGCCGTCGAAGGATGCGGCCACGGCCGGGCGACGTACGACATGACGCTCCACCTGTTAAGCTCCGGAGCACGGCTCTCCCCCACGGAGCGGCGCGCTGCGCTGGCCCGGATGGAGGAGCAGCTGCTCGAAATCTTCGCGGCGCTTTCGCTCGACGAACGGGTTCTCGCCGTCGAGGGGCTTTCGGTCCGCCCCCGCGCCTTCGCACTTACGCCGCACGGCGAAATCTCGCAGACCGCCGCCGCGCGCATCGTAACCTTCTTCTGATTCGGAGCGCCCCGCCTCTTGCGGCGACACCGCCCCGGCCCGGCTCAGGGCACGGCACTGTCCGCACACGAGAAAGCCGCAAAAGGCGGCGGGGCGCGTCTCCGCCGTAACGACATCTCTCAAAACACGAT
>ERZ779896.2374-NODE-2374-length-13156-cov-3.350202_pt1 | contig 13156 bp, 14 predicted proteins | sample MGYA00511067_ERZ779896 | MGnify/ENA primary metagenome ERZ779896 (study PRJEB29588, sample SAMEA2161597) | human gut metagenome | biome: human gut; feature: human-associated habitat; material: faeces | place: Denmark | collected 2008/2010 ...
TTGCCTGCCACGGGGGATAGAAGCCGTCCGTCCCCGCATGGGAGGCTTCCACAATCGAGGAGGAAAGCCCGGGATCCGCTATTTTCAGCTCATTCCTGATGAAAAGAATATTTTCCGGCTTCAGATCATGATGCGCCAGGTGCCTTTTGTGCAGGTATTCCACACCATTCAGAATCGCTTCGATATAATCCAGCGCCTCCGATTTGGAATAACGCCGCGTCCTGATCCGGTTCGACAACGTATCAGGACGGTATTTGCATTCGAAACTGGCAATATTGTCGGCAAGTTCCGTCACATAATAAAGATACTTGGAAGTGCGACCGAAATAAAGAATATCCAACAGATTCGGATGCTGGTTCGCAACATTGCGATACATCGAAATCGCATTCCCCTCTGCCTCGATCCGCTCCTTGTTCTCCGGATCCACACTGTCCATGATACGGAGGGCGCGACGGATGCCGTCGCTGTCGATGGCAAGCCAGACCGTGCTGCTTCCGCCGCGACCGCACTGTTCCACAATCGTAAAATTCGGGATTTTAGGCTTGATGCTGTTCATTTCAGATATCCAGTTTCTCGGCAATCTGCCGCAGTTTCAACTCCGTACGGTTCCGGATGGAATAAACGGAGGCCTCCGACATCTTGAAGAAACGGGCAACATCCTTGATCTTACGGTTCTGAACATCAAGCATATGGAAAATCTGGTAATGACGCGCCTGTATGTCATGTTTCAATTCTTTCAGGCTTTCAGTGCGGATATGCTCCTCCCACTCCGAGGTATAAAGATCGTCCAGATATTCTTCCGGCACGGTGAGAGCCTCAGACTTCGCCTGCTTGTACCTGGCACGCAGCATGTCATTGGCGCGGGCGCGGATAATGAAACGGAGATAGTCACGGAAACGACCTTTTGCAGGATCATATTCAAACTTGCTGCTGTTGTTGAATACCGACACCATGACATCCTGGACAAGATCATCCAGAGAGTCGTCATCAATACCGCAGTCTTTGCCGTGAAGACGGATCAGAGGAGAATAAGCTTCGAAGAAACGAGTCCACGCTTCACTCGCCTCATCCCTGAGGTCTTTGACAATACTGTAATGCGTTGTAAAACTCATCGTTTTTACCTCCGCTAGAAAACACTAACTCAACAGCATATTTTATAATATAGACCATACTGGAAGAAAAGCAAATTTCTTCCGCGTTTTTAGTGAAATTCATCCCTGACAATCAAACAGGGTTTTTCACATGAATTATAATATTTTAGTTAACTGAATAAAAATAACAGACAGACTCATATATACATATAAATAAATATTATACAAAATAAAAACTCATTTTTTAATTTTTAATATTAGACTGATATTTAATCTGACAAATATCAGCTCCGTATAAAATTTGCCAATATGAAAAAACTGCATGTTCTGCTCAATTACAACAATGTGTCCATATTCTCCAGTACATTCAGAAACCGAAAACTGAGATTGACAGCGGATGAAATCTTTTGCAAAGAGTATCTGCTATGCGCCGGGATGAATAGATAGTATCATCAATAGTTCAAAGACCCAAGCGGCAATGCACCCTGATTTGTGCTTTGGTATGTATTTTCCAATCTCCGTAACTCGGTGGCAAATCAAGCCAAGGGGCTCCCGTCCGCAAAATCCAAAACACGGTATTTAAGAGTTGCCGATTGTCGCGGGCATTACCGCCAACGAAAAAAGAGATAAATTGGCGGAGAGGTGAAACAGAATCAGCGGTAAAGATTCTGAGTCACCCAATTTAACACGTTTATGCACAAAATGTCCCTAAAGCATGTCAATTCGCAATTTATTAATAAATTACACTCAGTTTCAGAATTTCCCCGTATCCGCCTCAAAAAAAAGAGAATTCCTTATCATGCGCTTTGCCGTTTCCCACTCTTTGGGACGATCAGAGCTTCCCATCGCACTTTGAAAACGTAAATAACGAACAGCCCGAGCAAAAGATGTTCCTAGGCAAGATACTAGTTATCGCTCAAGCAAAATTGGATTCTCCAAGGCAATCGTTAAAAAATTGCGATCATAATCAGGCCGCAATTAAAAACTGGTATCCTCTGCGAACACAAGCTCATATTCAACAGGATGTTCTTGGGCATGGTAAAATTTTACAGAAGGTGGCAAGAGCTTTTTTAGTTTTTCTTTCTGCGCCACTGGGGTTCTCAAACCAAAATAAATTGCTTTGATTCCACTTTTTTTAATAGGAACCAAATATTTTCCTTCTTCAAAGCGAGCGACAGTATCTTCTTTTTGCAATAAAATGCGCCATTCTTTTTCGTATGCCCAATCGATAGATTTTGTATATAATAAACGTTGAAATGTTTTTGGGTCTTCGCTGAATGAAAGCCGGGGCCGTTCTTTTTGATAAATGACCTGCTGGTAAATCATTGATTGCGCTGTTTCCACTGCAATACAAATACCTTGGTGTTGTTGAGCATAATGGGCCCACATTAACAAAGAGTTGTTGTGTTCGGAGAAGCAACATGCTAAATAGGATGACACAAATGCCTTTGCTGCCGATAAAATATTATAGTTACCGTCTTTTAATTGTTTTAGCAGGTGTTGTCTGGCTTCGTCACTGCTCAAACAAGATAGAATTTTTGCCTTCTCTTGTTCTGAATATTCACTGCCCTTAGTGCGCAACATATGTTCAAGTATGATATCAGTATCTGCACTTAGGTCAGTTTGGGCTGGCATGAATTCATATGGGTCATTAAATTCTACCAGAGGAGTGAATCTAAATGCGCTATTTTGAAAGGTTGCATGTGCTCCATCAAAAGTACAATACTTATAAAGAATTGGTGGAGGGACTACTTTGCCCATATTTGATGTTTCTTTATAAATTCTTTGGAAAATGAAAAAACTTTTTCATTAACAGTTAACTGAATACTGTCGGAATTTTGGGCGATTTTATAAAGAAAAGAGTTTTCGATATCTATACTATCTTTTTGAAACGAAGCATAGACAGTCACGTTCTCATAAAAACACAATTTTAAGGTAAAAAGTCCCAGCAAGTCCGGTTGTCCCCATTGATAATAGAACACTTGTGGATTGCTTCCTCGACGTTGCTGAATCAATTCTGACGGTTCTTTTTCTTTTATGAATGCTTTTAAGATCTCATAATCTTTATCTTGCGAATGAAGAAAAGCTGATATGAGGTGTATTTTTCCTGAAAATGTATGTCCGTAATCGTGAAAAAATAGTCCCATTGCAATATGCTCGAAACATTTGTGTAATCTTTGAATGTCTGGATTCCCTGCAATAGCTTTTATGAATTTGTTCTTGTCGACCTGAATATTGACACAATATTTTTTTGTGAAAACATTTTCAAGAAGCTTTCCAGAAGAACGAACCAATGCCCTCTGCACTTTACCATGAGCATAATGGTTATAACCAATAGAGTTATTTCCAATAATCCCAGCTATAGCTACCATCAGAAATTCGTCATCATTTGACTTGCTGCAATTGTGCAAATTACAGGCAGGTACAGTAATAAGGTTTCTTCTAAAATCAACCCCATTGGTCTCTTTCATTTGCGGAAAGAGACATTTGGGAGGAACGTGCTCAACCGTAATTGCTGGTTGGCTGCACATATAGCATTTGAGAAGATTCATTTGTTTCTGTGTTTACTACTTCTGATTTATATTTGTTGATTACTGGATTAAAAAAATACTTTAATCAAGCAAATCTATTAAGACTTCTTTGTGGCAGCAGAATGCAGCTGTGCAATTGCAGCTTTTAAAACTTGGAAACAGATTTTTGCAGTACCTATATCTGGAGAAAAAGAATGCATCTGTTGTTCATATGGGTGAATATAATTTCTAAAGTCCCGTAATGAATGACTGAATTTTCTGACGTCTTCTTTCAAATAACCGAGTTCATGGGCAACTTCTATAAAGTTATTCAAAGACCATTGATGAAATTGCTTTGTTTTTCCGTCATCTCCTTTGGGCGCACGTGACGCTTGGTTAAACTGTTTGGGAGATAGAGTCGCAACTCCTAATAAAATTCCCTCGAGAGTACTTCCTGCTAAAAAAATGACCGCTAAAGGCGCATTGTTTCTCAGTGTAATTTCTATTTCTGCAATCCGTAACTGCAAAACCGTGATAATTTCCGGGGGAGCAATCGATGAATCTAAAATGATATTCGCGAATTCCTTTTTGAGAAAATCATTTTCAGAAAGTTCTCCGCAGTTGTTTGATTTTGCTTTTCTAATTTCTTCATCGATATTGACTGTAGAGTGCTGAAAAGAAATTTCTTGGTTACTGCGGACTACGCGCCATCCATCAAAAGCAAGATACTGATTGAAATCGTCAATGTATTTATCAAGCTCAGAAAATCTTCCGACATAATCAATAGGGGAAAAAAGTTTTTTTATACACCGGTCTAGCTCTGGTTTGCCGTTGATAATATCCAGTTTTCCATCAGTATATTTCCACCTGGAAGGAAAACCTTGCCCATACTGATCCTGAAAGCCCAAATCATTGAAGAAAGATATTAATGCCGGCCCTCCACGATACATGGTTTCTTCATTTATTAAGTTTCGTAGTTTTTCGAGCGTTTTCTTATGAAGGATCATACTTTATCTCCATAACCAAATTATTATGATATTGTTATCTGCTGACTATGCCAACAATATTTCCAGTGTTGCAATTGAGAACTTTGCAGATACGTAAAAAAAGGAAGTTGTCACACTTTCACCCTTCCCAAGCTTGGCCCGAGTGACGGAACTGATTCCCGTTTTTTGCCGTAAATCACTCTTGGTCATATTATGATCAATCAGCAATCTCCAATATTTTCGATAGTCAGTTCGCGTTTTCTCATTGCCCCAAGTGGAAAAATATTCTTTGAACTAATATATTCATTTAAATCTAAAGTTCAAACGAGAAGTTTGATTTTTAAATACGGAAATATGTAACCGAGAATGGGAATGAGAATTTTACAGGAAACGCGAGATGAAATTGTTCGATTATACTCAAAAAATGTGCCGATTAAAGAGCTGATGGAGCGTTTCGGTGTTTCTCGAAGCTCAATTTATAACTATCTACAACTTGACAGAATGCACAGAAGCACGAATGGCAACATGGCGGTAACCTTCCGCAAAATAACCAGCATGGAATCGGAGTTAGAGCGTTTACGTTTGGAAAATGAGATTTTGAAAACTTGTGGTTGCTATATTGATGCCCCACTTTCTGAGAAGTTGGCAGGGATTGAGCGGTTATCGAATAAATATTCCATTCACTTGCTTTGCAGAACACTGAATGTTTTGCGTTCCACATACTATCATCATAGCTTACGAAGTCCGGAACAGCCGCTGTGGGAAAAAGAAGATGCAGTGATTCGGCCAATCGTTCAACAGATTTTCGATGAGAGCAAGGAGCGTTATGGCACAAGAAAATTAAAAGCGGAGCTCGAAAATAGAGGTTATGAAGTTTCGTTGAAAAGATTACGACGATATATGAAAGAGCTGAATATCAAAAGCAAACAGACTCAATTGAAATATTTTTCGTCTTCTAACCGTAAATATATGTACAGACGTAACAAGCTTAAACAACAATTTCTTCAAACTGCCCCCAATTTAGTTTGGGTCAGTGATGTAACCTATGTGCGAGTCGCAAAAGACTTCTATGCGATCTGTGTCGTAATTGATTTGTTTTCCAGAAAAGTCCTTGCTTATGAAATTGCCCCAAATAATACAACTGAACTGATTATAACGACGTTCTTAAAAGCATTTGAGCTTCGGGATCGGCCTGATGGTTTGTTGTTTCATAGCGATCAAGGGACGCAATATACATCCTATAAGTTCCGTACCTTTCTGCGAGGACTGGGAGTCAAGCAATCTTTTCCTATCCAGGAATACCTTATGACAATGCTGTTGCAGAATCCTTCTTTTCATCAATGAAGGTCGAGGAATTATCACATCACTTCTATGACGTATCAAAAGATCTGTTTCGGGATGTTGCCGAATACGTCGAATTCTTCAACTCGAAGCGACTTCACCAAAAGTTGGGGTACAAAACCCCTGATCAAATTGAAGCAATGTATCAGAACGGCGAACTTGAGCAACTAAGCTCAAAGCTGGAGGCGTAAAAATAAAGCATCCCGACCAAGGGTGGCCCTGATCGGGATAACTTTTATGCTCACATGGAATTAAACTGTCTAAGACAATCGTTGAAAATTCCATTCTCATATCAGGGATTCGAAAACCAAACATCACAAATAATTCAGTTCAAAAAGTACAAGGGGTCCTCTCTGGGGTCGTAAATCAGCAAATATTTGATATTATTGAAGTTTGGGATACACTGTCTTCTGAAGTTCAGCATACACTTTGCCAGTTAGCTCTAAAGGGAAAAGGAGGTTCTTACAAATGAATCTCCATAATCTCAGATATGCAGAAGCGTCGAGCGCGTTTTCTCCGGATGCCGCACGATTGAGTCTCGGCATCCGGAAAAACGCGCCTGACGCGCAGAGGGATACTATACTTGAATTAGAGGGAATAAAAGTAACCTCTGCCATAAATCAGCAAAATTTACTTTTGCTGTTGAATAATTCCGGTCAAGGAAATCCTGTTCGTTACTGGCAGGTAGAAGCGAATCAAGAGAAAAAAAGTTTTCATCGTTGTATATCCGTTACCTGCAAAAGTTGGCTTTGTCCAGATTGCCGGCGTATAAAAGGGCATGCCTTGCGTGACAAACTATTAGAGAAAGCAAAAATCTTTAAAGAACCTCGTCTTTATACGATCACGGTTAATCGTAAATTATTCAAATCTCCCGAAGAAGCTTATAATTATGTCATGAGCAAGAAGTTTATTGCACGTCTGCTAACAAAGGAAATGAAAATTCGCCGCTGGTTTTGGGTCTTTGAGGTTCAAGAGGAAAGCGGAGATGGCTGGCCCCATTGGCATATATTGTTGGATGTTGCAGATTTGCCGGGGAAATGGTATAATTCATCAACAAAGGCAAACAGTGACGTGAAGCCTGTTAATATCAATGCTTGGTGCTACATTCCGCATTTTTTTGATTTAAATAAAGTTCATAGCCTGCTCCGGAAATGGAAAATAGGCGAACAGTGTTATTTAAGTGTTCGCAAAGATAAATTCAAGCAGGCAAGGCATGCAATCAATTATATTACAAAGTATCTGATAAAGACACCACAAAAGGGTTATCCTTCCTGGGTATGGAAACATAGTAATTTGCGTTTTTATCAGCCGTCTTATGATGTTGGAAGCATGAAAACCGATGAAATATTTGTTGTTGCAAAGGAAGAAAAAAAGAAAAGAGGGGAAAGAAAGAGTGGGCGTATTCCTCTTGATCGGGTATCAGAATGCGGTCTGAAAGTTTTATACCAGTTTTATGATTCTGCAAGTGACAGAATAAAGATAATTCCGCCGATATGGGGAACAAAAAGCCATTTGAAAGAATCTCCGGTCTGCGATCAGATTTCTGAGTTTGATTTTGAAAGAAAAAGAGCTTTTTCAGTTTATGGATTCTGGCATATAGAGGACTTGAAACAATATCATAGTAAACTTGAAAAAGATAAAGACTTTATCTCATCGCTCATGCAGGAGATAGATGCAAGAAAACAATTGCATCTTCATGAATGGGAGGTGGCTTCATGATCTCGCATATTTCGGGGGTAAGCTGTAGGGGGCAGAGCCCCCTTAAGTATAAAAAGGATTGGGAGCGATTAGCGGACAATCCGTATAACAGTGTTTGGAAGATTGGTCTAGTCGCTCTCGTTTTTTATAGTATACAAGCAGGAAATCACTTTTTTCAAAAAAAAATTGTATTTTTACTTGAAAAAAGAAAATATAAGTATACTTGTATTTTGTAATACAAAATAAAGAGAGGTTATGATGTCTGGTCGTCCACATTATTATGATACTGCTATGGAAGCAACTATATCAACAAAAATATCTCAAGAAGAGAATGAAGAGTTGAACAGACTTGTTCGTGTTTCCGGTGTATCTAAATCAGATATTATTCGTTCTGCGCTTACTATTATTTTAAAACATGTGCGTGAGAGTTATGCAGTCAGTAAAGATGTGCGGAAACTCTTAAATGAGAAGCGTTTCAGTATTCAAGCAATTGAAGCTATGTTGGAAAAACAAAAGAGAGCTCTTGAACGTGATTTGAATGGAATGGCATACAAAAAAGTATTAGAGAGCGCCAAAGAAAGAGAAAATAAGACGGATTCGCCGTCTGAATAAAATAAAAAAATGCCGGACAGAGTTTGAGCGCCGAGTCCGGCAATGTTCAAAATGAAAGGTGTTCAAAATGAACATGGATAATGTAATTTCAAAGGAACAAAAAGTCAATCCGGCAACGGAGAAAAAAACGCTTCTTATCACCTTAAAGGAAGCCGCAGAGTATCTTGGAGTATGCGAACGCACTGTTCGCCGTCTTTCAGCATTAGGCAAATTACCGCCGATGATTAAGGTTGGCCATTCTGTCCGTATGAATTATTCTGCAATTATCGAATTCACAAAGAAAGGCTGTTTTTATGGTTTTTAATGTGAAAAGAAAAAGCAGGGGGATTGATCCGAAGACAGGAAAAAAGAAAAAAGATCGAACCTATACAGGATATTTCCAATATCCTTGGATGAAAAAAATTAAAATTGTTCCTTTGGGAGTTACAGAAAAACAGGTTGCTCTTACTCGGCTTCGTGAAATTGCCAGAGCGGAAGAAATCCTGCAATATGGCAACATCCCACGCAGTATGATCGAAGGGGCTACAACGCCTCTGATTTCATTGCTGGATGAGTTTTCTCAAAATCTTATTACATTGCAGAGAAGTCATTCTTATATCAGTCATGTAATACAAAGAATCAAAATCATTTTAAATGTCTGTCATTGGCAGTATCCGAAAGATATTGATATTTTGGATTTTGAGAAATGGCGTAATCAATCCACGTATACCGGCAAAACAAAGAATCATTATCATGCCGCTGTATCAGAGTTTTGTAAATGGCTTTTCCAGCGGAATTTTATTATAAACAATCCAATGGAACATGTTGCAAAGGTGGATTTACGCAGAACGATCAGAAGGAAACGCAAGGCGTATACATTGGAACAGATTCAAGCATTGTTAGATGCAATGCCTGATCTGCGTTTCCGCTGTATCATCATGATTGCATTTTATACCGGTCTAAGAAGAAATGAAATAGCGAATCTGAAATGGGAACATATTCATTTTATAAAAGATTCGGAAGCCTTTTTTTCTGTTCCGGCTTCTATCACAAAAAATGCACAATATGCAAATTTACAGATACATCCGGCATTATTGACCATGCTTAAAAAATTGCAGAAAACTTCTGATTCTGAATTTATTGTCGGAAAGTTTCCTGCATTCGGCAGGATAAAAAAATATTGGGAAAAAGCAGGAATTCCTGTTGATAAGGATTCCGGCTATGATTTCCACTCTTTGCGCGTAACCTTTGGAACTCTACTGGCTCGGAATGGAAATGCACAACGGATAGTTCAGGCAGCCATGCGGCACAGTGATTCAAAACTCACAGAGAATATCTATAATGATATTACCAGTTTGGATATTGCCAGCGCAATAGAAACGCTCCCTGATGTTGGGGTCTCAAACGGGGTCGTAACGGAAATCTTTCAGATTCAAAATATGTCAAATTCAGACAGAAATAATAATACGGGATTTGATGTGAAAAATAATGATTCTGAACTCAAAAAAGGCAGGAAAGAAATTGGCGGAGAGAGGGGGATTCGAACCCCCGGTACAGTGTTACCCGTACGACGGTTTAGCAAACCGTTCCTTTCGGCCACTCAGGCATCTCTCCACATGGTCGTCTGTCTTATGATCGACAAGGTTAATGACTATAATACATTTTTTTCCGATTTCAAATCAAAATCATGGGAAGTTATGCAAAAAAGCAGACTTTTTTCACCCATACGGACAGGAATCAGTTTCTGCCCCAATAAGAACGGAGCTGTTTGACACGTTTGCCGATATCCGGCGCCTGGGTGATCTCCGTCACCATTGCAATATATCTGGCTCCAGTGGCGAGAAGTTCCGGGATATGATGTTCTTTGATCCCCCCCATTACCGTAAAAGGAATCTTCAGAAGCGGACCGGTTTCCTTAATGATTTCAAGTCCGAGGGGATGGACCGGCGTGTTTTTCGTCTGAGTCGGATAGACCGGACCGAGATTCAAGTAGGCGGCACCCTGTGCCTCCGCCTCCAATGCCTGTTCTCTGGAATGGGTCGAGCGGCCGATGATCAGGTCAGGGGCAAGTCGGACCGCCTGTTCCAGCGGAAGATCGTCCTGCCCGATATGGACGCCGTCCGCGCCGGTCAGGAGGGCGATGTCGATATGGTCGTTCATAATCATTGTAATATCATAGCGGTCGCAGATTTTGCGGAACTGTTCCGCCAGGTGGAACAATTCTTTTTTCGTAATGCTCTTTTCCCGCAGTTGAACCAGGCGGATTCCCGCATCCGCAGCTTCTTCCAGGACACGCAATGTGCCGCGTCCTGCGGTAAACTCTTTCGTTATGACCAGATAAAGATCCGCTTCACGGAATTTTGCAATGCGTTTGTTTTTCACTTCACTCATGATTTTTTACCTTATATTATCCCGATATTCAATTTTTCAGAGAAAATATAGCTCGATTTGCAAAAAAAGAAAGGGTTCATAATTGATTTAGCAGGGGAGAGCGGTTATATTTACGGGATATGGCAATGGAGTATGATGATATCAAATAAAGAAGGACAGAGTTGGATCATGGCGAAAAACTTGAAGAAAATGACCTCGAAAGGCAATGACAATCTTGTTGATGAGATCAGCGAGGATTTTGACAGATTTGAAGCCTGGGTAATTGAAAACGGAAAATATCTGGTTGCCGGATGCATTGTCCTCGTTCTTGTTGTGGCGATTGTTTTTACCGTGATCGTGATCCGCAACTCCAATGCACGGAAAAGCGCCGAAATGTTTGCCAGGGCGAATACGCTTGAGGAGATCACGGCGGCTCTTGAAAAGGCTCCTTCGGCAGCTTCGGCTCCGGCTGCCCGCTTCAGGCTTGCATCCCTCTATCTTGAAAAGAAGGATTATACCGCGGCGAGAGCACAATTTGAATTGATCGCAAAAAACACATCCAATGCATTCCTTTCCGAAAAAGCCTCTCTCGCCCTTGGTTATCTGGATGAACTGACAGGCAAGAAAGAAGATGCGTTGAAAGTTTTTGCCGGAATTGCCGACAATATGCAGACGCTTCCCGACCTGAGAGCCGAGGCCGCCTATGCAGCAGGACGCATCTATTTTGAACAGAAAAATTACGAGCGGGCAAGGACCTATCTCTCCCGTTTCCGCCCTGATTCCGGCACTGTGACCGGTGTCTGGGGCACATATTCAAATGCGCTTCTCCAGAAAATCCCGGCGGCACCTGCCACAGTAAAAACCGCGGCGGAACCCGTGGTGAAAAAATAAGGATTCCGCATTGCAGCTTACCAGACGTCAGGAGGCATTGATCCGTTCCCTTTCCACACGGCATGGACGGAAAGGGAGTGAGTTTTGTATCTGTGACGGATTCCGTTCTTCACGCGAAATATTGAATTTACGTCCGGATCTCGTGGAATTGCTGATTCTGCGAGAGGATGTCGTGCTGCGTGACAGTCTGCCTGTGGAACCGCTGATCCTGCCTGCGGCGGAATTTGACCGCATTTCCAATACCGTCATTCACTCGCAGGGCATCATGGTTGTGGCGCGCAGACCGGAAAAGACACCGCGGGAGGTTCCTGTTGCCGATCCGTTCGTATTGCTTCTGGACCGTGTCGGGGACCCCGGAAATTTCGGAACGATCATCCGGACGGCGCGTGCAGCCGGGCTCAGGGAAATCTGGATGACAAAGGGGTCTGTAGACCCGTATTCCGATAAAGCGGTGCGTTCGGCTTCCGGCGCCCAGTTTGCGTTGACCATGAGGGAATATGGGGTCCTTGATGATGTTGTGGAACTTCTCCGTGCCAAAGGATATTCGAATATTTTTCGGACCGCACCCGGTGGCGGACGCAGTATTTTCACGGAGCCTGAGCTGTTTGCAAAAAGTGTGATTGTGCTCGGCAGCGAGGGGGCGGGAGCGGGAGAAATCCCCGGTTCCGTGAATGTTCTGATCCCGATGCCCGGCGATGCCGAGTCGCTGAATGTGGCACAGGCGGCAACCGTCATTCTTTTCGAGCATGTGAGACGGCTGAATGCCGCCGGAAAAATTTGAAGGGTAATGCGATGGACTGGCTGGAGGAACCGTTGTTCAGACCGCCTGCCGAGGCGGAAAGCCTGATCTTCCAGGTGTCACGGGGGTGTCCGCACAATGCCTGCCGTTTCTGCGGAATGTACAAAGGAGTACGCTATTGCGAACGTCCGCTGCGGGATATTTTCGGGGACATTGACCGCGCCTCCGAATCCGGATGGAGGAGCGTCCGGCGGATTTTTCTGGCGGACGGCGATGCGATGTTTCTGCCGTTTGGTGCACTCTGCCGGATTCTGGAATATCTGAATGAAAAGTTTCCCCGTCTGACACGGGTTACGATGTATGCAAACGGTTCCTCCGTGCTGTCGAAAACGCCGGAAGCGCTGGAGCGGCTGCACAAATTGAAACTTTCGCTTGTCTATATGGGACTGGAAAGCGGAAATGAGGATGTGCTGAGACTGGCAGGCAAAGATGATACCGCGGCGCATATGACGGAGGCGGTACGCAGACTCCGGACATCGGGAATCAAAACCTCGGTCATGATTCTTGCCGGAATCGGCGGGCGGCGTTTCAGCGACGGACATGTGCGTGACACCGCTTCCGTATTGAAGGAGATGCAGCCGGAGATTCTTTCCCTGCTGCGTTTTATCGAAGTGCCGGGTTTGAAGATGTATGAGGGCTATGAGCCTCTGACGGAATACGGATCTGTGCGTGAGATGCGGGACTTGATTGCAGGTCTGGAACTGGCTTCCACGGTCTTCCGGGCGAATCATTCCTCCGTGCCGTTTCCACTGGAGGGACGTTTCCCGAAAGACAGGGAACGGATGACGGCGTTGCTGGACCAGGTGCTTGCAGAAGGAAGTCTTGACAGAAATGGCGCGGGGAAAGTCCCGCTGTTTTTATAAGGTGAAGGAATGGCTG
>ERZ779896.2382-NODE-2382-length-13115-cov-4.496478_pt1 | contig 13115 bp, 9 predicted proteins | sample MGYA00511067_ERZ779896 | MGnify/ENA primary metagenome ERZ779896 (study PRJEB29588, sample SAMEA2161597) | human gut metagenome | biome: human gut; feature: human-associated habitat; material: faeces | place: Denmark | collected 2008/2010 ...
CTGTGAGTTATAAAAAACTCTGGAAGCTGCTCATCGATAAGGACATGAAGAAAAAGGACCTGTGTGAAAAGGCAGGTATTAGCCCAGCATCTGTCACCAAGATGGGGCGGAACGGGCATGTTACCACAGAGATACTCGTGAAGATTTGTGCCGCGTTGGATTGTGGAATTGAGGATATTATAGAAATTGTGCCGGATGAAAAGCAACCATCAAATAAAGCGGAGCCGGGGGTGATGAAATGACTATCGTAGAATCTATTAAGTGTGTTTTACAACAAAATAATGATGGTTTGACCTCAAAACAAATATATGATGAGATTATTCGTCAGGGATTGTATTCTTTTGGAGCAGAGAATCCTGTTGGTGTTGTCAATGCTCAACTTCGCCGTCGGTGTATCGGTCTGGATTTTCCGACTGCTTACCCGATAAAATTCTTTGAAATTGCGGGTTATGAAGGAAAAAAGATCAAATTCCGTTTGATTTCGACAGAAAATACAGCCACTATTATTACTGCTCCCAAAACTACAGATATTTCTGAACTGTTACCGGAAGAAAAAATCAAAGCTGCGCTGCAGGAGCATTTACAAAATATACGACAACAAGTATTTGATTCTGTCCTAAACAATTCCCCAGAGTTCTTTGAACATCTTGTGGTTGACTTGCTTTTAAAGATGGGGTATGGATATGATAAAAATTCGGGTATTGTTACAGGAAAACCACATGATGGTGGAATTGATGGAATAATTAGTGAAGATAAGCTCAGCTTGGATTTGATATATATCCAGGCTAAACGTTTTGCTAATGGCAATAAGGTTACCCGGCATGATTTACAGGCCTTTATTGGCGCCATGGAACATATTAACAAAGGTGTTTTTATTACAACATCGTCTTTTACGAGATCTGCAATACAATTCATCGAGAAGCAACAGCAAAAAAATATCAAATTAATAGATGGCAATTTACTTGCAGATCTTCTTGTTAAGTATGAGGTTGGCGTGGCAGCGGCACAAACTTTCAAATTATATAAACTCGATACCGAATATTTTAACTTTTAAATCATTCGCCTAATCCGGATATAGAGATAGGAGCTTTATTATGGCGGGAATTGTTGGAACAATTACTAATCTGAGTGATTTTTTGTCGAAAACACAAGTGTGCTTATCCGTAAAGCCTAATGATCCCCAACAGCAAATCATTTGCCTCGAGGCAGATAGGAAGTATTCTATCCCTGCTTTTCAGAGAGAGGTTAGATGGGATGACAACAATCTTAAAATGCTTTTGTACGATTTGTCTCGCAGCAGCAAGTTTTTGGGAAATATAATATTAACGATTAAATCTGACCACACTTGTGAAATTATTGATGGTCAACAACGTACAACTGTACTTATGTTGATTGTTTCCTGTATAAAGAAAAAGTTTGGGACCAAGATATCGACGCCAGATCTGTGCCCTCTTCGCAATGAGGGGTTTACAGGCTTCCAGACACTCTTAGAAAAGGCCTTTGATCAGGAAGCAATTACATCCGATGATTGGAACGCTATTCTTAAAAGCGATGATTATCATCAACTTCCTCGTATTCAAAAACTATGGAACACGATATCTTCTTCCGAGTTGTTAGCTGACCGGCATAAAGCCCAGGGGCTTTTTGATAACTTGTGCAAATCTGAGTTCAATATAATTGCCAGCTATTCTAACGATGTAAATACCAGCATCCAGTATTTTCTGGATGTAAATCTTAAAGGCATTCGTTTGGATACTGAAGATATTTTCAAAGGTTATCTTTTTAGTCAGGATAGCCGCGAACTCACACGTTCTCTTTGGCAAAAGAATAAGCGTGATGTATTACGCTTAAATGGCGTCACGCAGAGCTCGGAAGAGAAAAGATATCCTCTGATGAAGTTGTATGAACACTTTTTCTATTGTGACTTATATCTTCCTCGCGAGGGAGATTGCGAGTATAGTACACTCAAGTTTGGTGAAAACTTTTGTCTCACATCCGGATTTGAAAGTGGAAGTACGAAATATTACGAAGGTAGCCATTTAATTGAAGCCATACGAGATCGGGACTATTTGCAAAATGTACTCTCCAGACTCAATAAATGCGTTGAAATAATGACGGATATTATTGAAAGCGAGGGACCTTCTACTCCGTTTAAAGACAAATTTATTTGCGCTAAAAAGGTAGATTCTATAGATATTCAAAACTGCCATTCGATGCTAAAGAAGATACTTATGGAAAAAGAGGTGATTCCTAAAATTTTAGCGTTAAAGTATATCCTTACATACTTTGACGGAAAGCCTCACGCAAAAGAAGAGTACAAGTCAGTCTATAGCGTCTTTTGTGCAGCGGTCTTGTTTACCGTTTTCGCAAACAAAAAAGAGAGTGATACTTTCTACAACTTTGTAAGACTGGAAGAATGGAAAAGCAAGATAAACAAATGGCTTTATGACTATATTTCTTCTCATGCACTGACCAGAGGTAAAGTTCTCGCTGCATATAAATATAGTGAAAGTGACGATGACCCAATTCAACAAATCCGTTGTAAGTCTTTGGCGGCGATTAGTAATTTCTTCAAAGTAACGAAGAACGGTGATAATTATAACATGGGTATTTCCAACGCAGCTGAACTTTGTAAGTTTTTCGGAGATAAAACAGTTTATAGTTTAGAACACTTTATTGTAGGAGAATGCGGAACTCTTCATGTCAAAACCGCAAAATACGATTTCCCATATAAATATCCACCAACGATTCAGAAGTACAGAAATTCTCTATTTAATTTTATTTTTATTCCTCAACCGCTTAATAGTTCTCTTTCTAATGAAGGATTGTTTATTAAAGTAGCAGAAATCCATACACATGAAAACGAGATTAAATGCAGCTATAGCAAAGGATACTATGGACTGTTAAACAAATCTCCTCGTATGTACTTTCAACGCTACCCTACCGAAAAGGAGATAGATTCCTTCAGTACTGAAGAGGATGCCGGAGCATACCTAAATGAATATTTTACTAAAACATTTCCGGAAGAGTTTTTACAGTTTTCAACGGCGCTTGTAAAAAAAATCAACTGGGGTTCTTAACACGAAGGCGTTCTCGGATATTTCCGAGAGCGCTTTCTCATTAAATGCGCAGCATGGTAACGACATATCTTGCGGAAACTATTATTGTCCATTTTATTGTACTTGCTTTATAATATCATGATCTTTAAAGAAAGTCACTTTCTCCATAAAACCTGGTGTGTGCAGCATTTTATTACCGGTACTGTGTTGACTGTTGGTGAATTTTAATATATACTTAAGTATATACTTACGTATAAATAGAGGTGCTATATGCTGAAATATCAATTTCCCGCTGTAAAGGGCTGTCAGGCCGGAAAAGATTACTATATCTGTATGGTTCCCCTTGGGTTAATGAGTAAGATTTTTGTGACCGATAGCAGCGATGTCCCTGCCGAGTATCGCGCTCAAAGAAAGCTCAACGAAGCTCGTATTCCCGAAATCTGTGGATACATCTTGTCTAATCGAGATTCATATGTCTTTTCTGCTCTGGCCGCATCTGTGGACGGTGACATGAAGTTTGTCCCTGCTGACAGCAATGAGAATGCAGGCATTCTGGAAATCGATATGACCGCTTCCTTCCTAATCAACGATGGCCAGCATCGAAAGGCGGCCATTGAGGCAGCGATTGCCGAAGACGAGAGCCTGAAAGAAGAAACGATTTCGATTGTCCTTTATAAAGACCAGGGACTTCAACGGAGCCAGCAGATGTTTACTGACCTCAACAAGCATGCTGTTACCACATCGAAATCCTTAAACACACTATACGAGTCGAAAGATCCTGTGGCACTAATCACGAAGAATGTCGTCAACTCAATCAGCTTCCTACGTAAGTATACTGACAAGGAGAAAGACAACCTTAGCAAATATTCCTCTAACATCTTTACACTTAACACCTTCTATACAGCCAACAAGCGCATCTGTAAGGTGATCCATGATCAGGAAAATGCTGAAAAACTCATTCATACATTTTGGAATCACGTGGTTGTTAATATGCGTGAGTGGAACGAGATGGACAGTGGTGAATTAAGTAAAAAAAGTTTGCGAGAGGATTATATCACAACGCAAGGTCTGATTATCTTGGCACTGGGACGCTTGGGAGAATTCTATTGCGTGAATCCTCAGATTAACATGGCGAAGTCGTTGAAGGGATTAAAGAAAATCGACTGGCTTCGAAATAATGAAGCGTGTTGGATGAACCGTGCAATTAAACCTAATGGAAAAATCAACAGAAATGAACAGGGTATCTTTTTGACATACATTCAAATTAAGCGACTTCTTTCTCTGCCAATCAGTGATGAGGAGGCAAAAAAAGAAAGAATCATGATGGGATAATCCTGGAGAACTCAAATGGAACAGAATACATTTAATTCAAATAACATCGATACCGGAAGCAAAATTGCCAGTTTTCGAGTAAAACAAAGTATGCCATATGAATTCAAAGTGAATTATGCGCGCATAAGAGCATGGGAATTCTACAATGAATGTGGAAAAAGGGACTTGGATTGCTATGTTTCAGTAGGGGGACTTGACAGTATTACACTGTTCTTCTTCTTGAAATCAATAGGAATAGATGTGCCAGCGGTATCAGTCTCTTCGCTCGAAGATGTTAGTATCCAAAAAATCCACAAACAGATTGGAGTTATCTCACTACCACCAGCAGTTAGAGCTGATGGTACGCGATGGAATAAGCAAAAACTAATCCAAGAATTTGGTTTTCCTGTACTCTCCAAGGAAATCGCCCGTAAAATTGAATTGCTTCAAAACCCAACTCCCAATAACAAAACCATAAGGCATGCAATTGTTACAGGCGAAACTGGTGAATATGGTGGATTTCAAAAGCATTCAAAAATGAAACTTGCGCAGAAGTGGCTCGAAAAATTCGGTGGATTAGAAAATGAAGAAGAAGGCGTGAATTATCAAATTGCACCGTTTAAAGTCTCCTCGAAGTGTTGCTATTACCTCAAGGAAAAACCGTGCTCTGATTGGGCTAAAGAGCACAATTGTGTACCGTATTTAGGGCTGATGGCATCCGAAGGCGGAAGACGTGAGAAGTCTTTAATGCTAAATGGCTGTAACTACTTTGGAAAGGGAACCATTCGTTCAGCACCATTTGCAATTTTTAATAGACAGGATTTATTACAGTTGGCACTTGATTTAAAGGTCCCTGTCCCTGAGATTTATGGAAGCATACTGAAGGATGAAGATGGTCATTTGTATACTTCTGGAGAGCAGCGAACCGGATGCTCGATGTGTGGATTTGGAATTCAGCTCGAAAAACGGCCTCATCGATTCGATCGGCTACGGGAACGGAACTACAAAGAATGGGATTTTTGGATGAATAGGTGTTGCTTTGATGAAAACGGAACACCGTATGGTTGGGGAAAAGTTTTAGATTATCTCGGAATTGGGTGGCGAGATATTCCGAATCCACATAACAGAAAAAAGTAAGGATGGGAATTCACAATGCCATATACAGGTAAGTTTCAAGTATTTGAAGATATCATTAAAGAAATTATGATCGTCTACAAGCACGACAGCCGTCCGTGGCTTATTGGCTACAGCGGTGGCAAAGATTCTACTTTGCTGGTCAGTCTTGTATATGAAGCCATGAAGCGGTTAAAGGATGCTGGCGCTAAGCTTGACAAAACCGTTCATGTCATTACATCCGACACGATGGTTGAAAATCCCATCGTAAAGAATTACATGCACTCATCCTCGGATAACATCAACCGAGCAGCGGGAAAAGATCGTCTCAACATCAAAGCCAGTGTGATCTACCCGGAGCCGGAACAGACATTCTGGAGCCGGGTCATTGGCCTGGGCTATCCTACCCCAGAGCCTCCCGGATTCAGATGGTGTACAGACAGGCTGAAAATCATGCCGATGAATAAGTTTGTCAACGAGCGAATCAAGGAGAGTGGCGAAATCATCATTCTTCTCGGCGTCCGCAAGGGCGAAAGCCTAACTCGAATGAAGGCCATTACCGCACGGGAAATCGAAGGCAAACTGCTGAATATGCATAATGACATTCCCAATGCTTATGTCTACAATCCTATCACTGAAATCCCTAACGATTTGGTCTGGGAATTCCTCTTAAAAGGCGATTGCAGAAGTCCTTGGGGAAGTGACATGAAGTATTTGTTCAGCCTTTACCAGGGCGAAAACCTTGGTGAAGAAAAGAGTGTTTTGGGTGAGGTCGACCGCGAGAAAATTCCGGTAACCGGCAACTCCAGATTTGGTTGCTGGTGCTGCACCATGGTGAAAGAGGATAAGTCGCTACAGAACTTCATCAACAAAGGTGCTACGGAACTAATTCCGCTTAGAGAATTCAGAAACGAATTGCTCGGAATGCGGGAGAATAGTCAATATCGAGATTCTAAGCGCCGCAACGGTTCTGTCTATAAGAAGTCAGACGGAAGCTTTGGAATGGGACCGTTTACGCTTGAAGCGCGATGCCTCATTCTCGAAAAACTCCTCGACCTCGAAAACAGGACAGGCATGGAGCTGATTACAGAAGCTGAACTGAAAGCAATTGACAAGATGTGGGACGAGGAAGGCGACCTTACATGTCGAGCACTCGTTGAAACCTACCATAAGGTCAAAGGCAAAAAGCTTCCATGGGATGATTATAAAACTCCGCGATTTGATGATGAGGCGATCCAAGCGATCAGAGATGTTGCAGATAAGTATGATATCCCGGTTGAATTGATTACGAAGCTGATTGTTTCTGTAGATACCAATAAGCACATTACGAAGAATAACAAAATGCAAAAGGCATTTGACAGCATTATTGGACAAGGCTGGTTGCACTATAATTCTGTCGAGGGAGCATTGAACCATGAAGATTAAGCGCATACAAATAAAAAACATAGGTCCATATGTCAACGAAAATGCCTTCGATTTTGATGTATCAGACATTACTAAAAGAATGGTACTGATCGGCGGCAAAAATGGTGCAGGTAAAACGACACTGTTTAACGCTATCAAAATATGTCTCTACGGCTGCGTTGCATATGGCTTTGAATCAAACAACGCAAAGTACTTTGCCGAGATAGAGAAAATTATCAATGCCAATGAAAAACTGCAAAAAATTGGTGAGGCAGAAGTTGTCATTGACTTGCTGATGGATGACGGAAAGTACGATCACACATACACGTTTGTCAGATCATGGAGGGTAGCAGGCAAGAAAATAGCAGAAACCTTTACTGTGTACAAAGACGGCGAGACACTTTCTGAGACAGAAAAGAGTGATTTTGAGAGCTATCTTTTACAGACACTGCCCCCCAATCTCTTCCGCTTCTACTTCTTTGACGGCGAAAAAATCAGTGATTTCGTGTTCAACAGCAGCAAAAACTCCGACTTTAAGGATGCGTTTTTAAAGCTCTGCAGCCTTGATACGATGGAGATTATTCGGGAAAACTTCCGTAGAATTTCTCGTAGCAAGGCAAAGGGGACCATGACGCTTTCAGCGGAATACGATAGATGCCTTGAAGCAGACAATCTGATTGCACAGAGAGTAGAATGCGCTGAGGATGAATATCGAGAGATTTCCAATGAGATTTTGATTATTGATCAGAGGCTTGCGTCTCTTGAAAAGGCATACGCCAAGGGTGGCGGTATTTCTAAAAAAGAATGGCGCTCTATGCAAGATCAGATTGCAAAAGAGGATGCTCGCCGTGAGGGACACCATAAATGGCTCAAAGAAATGGCCAATAATGTGCTCCCATTTATTATCCTTAGAACTCAACTGGAAGAACTAAAGGCCCAAATTGCACTGGAACACAAGGCACAGGTCGATGCAAATGTAAAAAGCACAATTGATACCCCGGAAATCAAGTCGATCATCTTCGGCGTGTTGAGCCGGGCAAATATAGAATTAGCCGACGATATTTCTGAAAAGGTTATCTACGAGATTGCCAGCTATGCCAGCCACACTTCACAGATAACGCCCATTCTCAATTTGTCTGACTTCGACAGATTTGAACTAACTGCAAAAATCAACAGTCTCCTGGCTTATGACACCAACCGTGTCAAAGAAGCGACTGATGACATTAAGGCTTCTTTAAAATGCGTAAAACGCATCCGAAAGAAAATGGAGCGGAGCAGTATCGAAAACTATGATGGATACTTGCAGATGAAAAGCGATTTGAATGAGCAGAAGTCCAAATGCACGCAACAGCTTCTGGAAGTAGATAAAGAATTGCAAGAACTACGCGCCCAGAAAGCGATATCTGCATCTAAGCTTGCCAAGGCTAAAAGTGATTATGAGGCACTCTTGAAAAAGCAGTCCATTAACGATATTTCAGCGCGTGCACTACTGGCATTTGATGAACTCCAAAAGACGCTTTACGATAAGAGTATTCGTTTAGTCGAGACGGGATTTAGCCAATTCTTCGCAAGTCTGATCAATAAATCTGATTTGATTGATGGAATCCATATCGATGATAGCCTAAATGTTCTTCCCTATAAAAACAAACACTTTAAAGCTGATGAAATACATAAAATCATTGGTAAGAACGGTGTTGAGTATCTTATTGCTCAGATCGGTCTGTATGCTTACGAAGTCCTGCAACAAAAGCTTATTGTCGATGAAGCCGAATTTGAACTGCCGGTTGAGGTAAAGCAACAGCTTTCTGCGGGAGAAAAGCAAATCTTTATTATGGCACTATATCAAGCGCTTTCGCAACTCAACAAAATCAATGTGCCTTACATTGTAGATACGCCGTTCGCGCGAATCGATAAGGAACATCGCGGAAAGATCCTGAGTCAGTTCTTTAAGAAACTAAACGGTCAGATTATCATCTTGTCCACCGATGAAGAAATCGTCGGGGACTATCGCGAGAGTATATCTGACATTGTATCTAATACATTCGTTTTGAACCACACAACAAACGGAAATACTGAAATCCTGGCAAACACTTATTTCGGAGGCAAGCACAATGACTAATAAGCTTCATACGTCACAAAAGACCCAGGAGATATTCAACTCGTTAGGTCAGTCATTGAGATTGCAGCCGTTTATCCTATCTAAACTGGCAATCGCACTGTCGGTCAGAAAGGGACAACTTCAAGCCAATGACTTCAAGACTGATAATAATGGCTTGGAACTGAGTCGGCAGGTCATTTTCGGTGATCACGATTTGCTGTTTAAATCTCTCATCATTAACAACGAGGGCAAAGTGATTCGCGAGGATGACTATTTCCCCGGTTTGGTAAAGGCCCATTTGGATCGAGGAGCAAAGCTTCTCGAAGATGAAAAACGGTACAGCAAAGATTTCTATAATCATCTGTGCCATCTGGATGACAACATCTAAAGGAGGTTTATATGGATTATCCAAAGGTCAAAGTCTGTTTAGATACCTCAGAAGATAACCTGATAGATGAATTGTATACGCCGTGTTTAAAGTGGGCTGAACGCTTTGACCGAGGCGTCGGCTACTTCACAACAGGGTGGCTCACATACAACGTCGCAGGATTATCCGACTTCGCCTCTCGCGGAGGAAAAATGCGCTTAATTACAAGTCCCATTCTTTCCACAGAGGACACGGACGCAATTATTGGAGCTGAGAACCAAGATGGTAGCGCATTTCTGCGCCTCGAAGCAGCTCTCCTCGAAAATGTTGAGATACTCAAACAAGAGATGGAAGCAGACATTATAAATGCATTCTCCTGGATGCTGTATGATGGAATTATTGATATGCGTTTTGCAATTCCTTGTGAAAAGTTGGAGGAAGGAGACTTTCACGATAAATTTGGCATTTTTTATAAGGGCAACGATGCGCTATCCTTCTCTGGCTCTATCAACGACAGCAAGCATGGATTCCAAAATTATGAAAGCATAAAAGTCTTCAAAACGTGGGCTGGTACACAGGAGTATGTCGATGCGGATACCGCTCGTTTCGAGAAAATCTGGAATCGAAAAGACCGCAATCTCAAAATGTTTACCATTCCACAAGCAGTTAAAAACAAAATATTTGAATTGCGTTCCCCGGATAGGCCGTATTCTTTGCCGGCAGGTTCGAGTAAATGGGTTCATCAGGACATAGCAGTAAAGACCTTTCTGGAAAAAGAGCATGGCATTCTGGCAATGGCTACCGGAACCGGAAAGACTGTTACTGCAATGAAAATCATCAACAAGCTGTTTGATAGCGGGGAAATTCGTCGCGTTGTTATTACTATGTACGGCAACGATTTGCTGGATCAGTGGGCAATTCAAATTCGAGAAAACTACAAGAACAAGCAAATCAACTATCATTATGCATCCCAGAAGATGATGAAAGATTTCGTCATGCACCCAGATGATTCCATCTTAATTCTTTCTCGTGACGCCAGAAATCTCTCCAAATTGCTGGACTTGTTTGATCGTCTACCTGGCGATTATCGCAATGATACGCTGTTTGTTTTTGACGAAGTACATGGAGCTGGTTCTAATACTTTTGTCGAAAATCTTTCGGGCAGGCTCTCTCCGTATCGATATCGCCTCGGGTTGAGCGCTACGCCAGAGCGTGAGTACGATGAGGCTGGAAATGATTTCTTGCTGAATGAAATTGGAGAAGTAATTTTTGAGTTTACGCTGCAGGATGCCATTCAAAAAGGAATCCTGTGCGAATTCAATTATATTCCTCTGCCCTATGTTCTCTCTGACGAAGAAAAGCTCAAAAAGCGCAAGATTATCGCAGCGTTCAATGCAAAAAAGGAGAGCGGAGAACCTGTTGATGAAAAGGATATGTTTACTCAATTGGCGCTTGTCAATAAAACAGCGGTCAACAAGCTGGAGGAGTTTGAAAGTCTGATTTCTCAGCGACCGGAGCTGTTGCAGAAGTGTATCATTTTTGTTCAGACCATGGAATATGGCGCAAAGCTCCAGGAGATTCTTGTCAGGTACAGCGACAAATATCATACCTACTATGCCGATGATGAAAAAATCAATTTGGAGAACTTTGCGGCAGGAAAAATTGACTGCCTGCTGACCTGTAAAAAAGTTTCCGAGGGAATTGATATCAGCAGCGTCACGAACATTATCCTGTTTTCTTCTGACCGTTCCAGGCTCGTGACAACGCAGAGAATCGGGCGCGCATTACGCCTGGATAAAAACAACCCAGAAAAGAAAGCAACTGTTGTGGACTTCGTGATTGAGGATTCCGAGGAAAATGACAATAACGCCGATGCCGATCGTGCAGAGTGGCTTACAGAGCTTTCACAGACAAGGAGATGCGAACATGAGAAATAAAATCATCGAAAATGCGATTGATTCCGTTGTCAACGCATCGAACACCTCGTCCGACTTCAAACTGGCATTCAGACAATATGTCAAAAACAAGTTTGATGATAACGCCAAAGAGAGCGATTTAAAACGGATACTTACACTGATTGAGGATGATGAGGAGGATATTCAGGTATGAAGATGGCGATCCTCGAGCTCGAATATAAAAATATCCGAAAAATCACTGCCTTGAAGCTCCCCTTTACCAAAGCCGATGGCTCCGTAATCAGCAACAATTTTATTATGATGGCCAACGGTACCGGTAAGACAACCACAATGGAACTCATCAAAGGATTATTTGATGGAACAGCCGCTGGATGGACTGCGTCCAAAGTGCGTTCTTTCGCGCCTACATTAACGGAAGCAGATACAGGTGAATTCAGCATCACTGTCAAATTTGATGATAGACAGTATAAGTACTTCCTCTCTATGAATTACAAAGATGGAACGGTGCAGGTGGAAACCTCTGCTCCTCCCAAGGGTCGAGAAGCTGGACTTCGTTTACCTGAGTCTATTCGCGGTATTTTTACGCCTGAATTTGTTAGGCGCTTTGTGTTTGACGGTGAGCAGGCGGCGAAGTCTATGGACAGCTCATCCAATGAAGCTGATGAAACGATTCGCTACCTATATCGCCTCGATGAATTGGATGAGATTTTGGCCGCAAACCAGAGAATCCTTACCGAAATCCAAAACGCCGAAGGAAAGCGTGGAACATCCAGTTCACTTAGCAATTTGCGTACCCGGCAAAGTGACATTGACGCAATTCGGGCCAAGCTGAGAGCACGGTGTGAGAAGCTTCGCGAAGAGATTGCTGCGTTTGAGGCTGAAAAAGTAGAGAAGGAGAAACAGCGCCAGGAACTCGACAAGAGCTATGAAAAGCTGAATCAAGAGAAAAATGATATTCTCAAGGAACAGCAGAAGAATCGCGGCGAAATCGACGTTAAGATCACTTCTATTCTGGGGATAATTAAGTCTCCCTATCTACTGAGCGAAAGCCTCTGTGCGAGAATGTTCGAGTTAGGCAATAGCATGAAAAAACTCAAGTTGCCTAAAACCATTGCCAAAGACTTCTTCACCGAATTGGCTTCTGCAGACCGGTGTGTCTGCGATAGATGCATTGGCGAACGGGAGAGAACGGCTATCCTGAAGCGGGCTGACCAGTATCTGGGAAGTGACCAACAGTCGGTTCTTAACACGGTTAAGAGTAGTCTGATGGACAGTGTGTATGACGAACGCTTAAAAAAGGCCTTCGAAGAACTCGAGGAACTGAGAGCTCAAGCTAATCGCCTCGATACGAGATTTAAAACTAATGAGGAAAAACTCATTAAAGCCGGAGGCGAAAAGGCTCGTGAACTGCAGGAGCGAATTGAGGAACTGATCAGACTTATCAGCATTGCTCGTGATGAACTTGAGCGCATTGAATCCAAGGATGAAAACGACGCTTCTCTGACAGAAGAAAACAACCTTCACAAGGCGGATCAAAAATTTAAGTACTACGAGCAGGAAATAGCGAAGGCAACAAGAACAAATACTGCATTGCGCAAAAAAGAGTTGGTTGATTCCTTGGTGAATGAGATCAAACTACAGGCTACCACAGCGCTGAAGCAAGAAATCGTCAGAAAGACCAACGAGAAACTTCGCCGTGTTATCGTTGACGATTATGTAGAAATCGAAAGCATCGATAGGTACATAAAACTAAAGGGTAGGGACGGTGCCAGCGAAGGTCAAACTCTTAGCATTGCCTACTGTTTCCTGGGCACTCTTTTCGAAGATTCTGAGTTGGAATTTCCGTT
>ERZ779896.2398-NODE-2398-length-13046-cov-18.296667_pt1 | contig 13046 bp, 9 predicted proteins | sample MGYA00511067_ERZ779896 | MGnify/ENA primary metagenome ERZ779896 (study PRJEB29588, sample SAMEA2161597) | human gut metagenome | biome: human gut; feature: human-associated habitat; material: faeces | place: Denmark | collected 2008/2010 ...
CCCGTTCGATGTGTTTTACTCCAAAAATGGTACTTTCGCCCTCGGCCTGCATGGCTGCGAGCACGAGCGCCGCGCCGCCGCGCAGATCCTCCGCAAAAAGCTGCGCCGCATACAGCTGCGGCGCACCGCGCAGATGGACAGTGTTTTCGTCCTGACGCAGCTGCGCACCGAGCTTTTTAAGCTCTCTGGCATAGCCGAAGCGGTTTTCGAAAATCGTCTCGGTAAAGTCTGTCTGTCCCTCTGCCCGCAGCTGAGAGGCAAGCAGCACCGGCATCGCGTCGGTCGGAAAGCCGGGATACGGCTTTGAGATGACCGGGCGGCAGGCTGTCAGCGGTCCGTCGTGGGAAATTTGAATGGTATCATATGTGCAGGAAAACCGGCAGCCGCTTTCTGTGAGCGAATTTAAAATCGGCTCAGCAAGACGCGGGGCCGTCCTGCGCAGCGTCAGCGTGCCGCCGCAGGCGGCGCAGGCGCACAGGAACGTCGCGGTTTCAATGCGGTCCGGCAGGATGGTATAGGTCGCGCCGGTGAGCGGCTGACCGCCCTTGACGGTTACACGTCCCGTACCTGCGCCCGCAATTTTTGCACCGCAGGCGGTCAAAAAACCGGCCAGATCGACGATCTCCGGCTCACAGGCGGCGTTCTCGATCACGGTGACGCCCTCTGCCCCAACGGCGGCCAGCATGGCGTTTTCCGTTGCGCCGACGCTGGGGCCGGGCAATGTGATCTTCGCGCCGGTCAGTCTTCGTGCGCGGCAGTGAATGGTATCGTCCGTCTCTGTGACCTCCGCGCCGAGTGCGCGGAAGGCAAGCAGATGATAGTCCACCGGCCTTGCGCCGATGGGACAGCCGCCCGGCAGGCTCAGCGACGCTTCGCCCTGTCTTGCAAGCAGCGCACCGAGAAACAGGCTGGACGCACGCATAGATGCGGCCAGCTCCGGCGGGATGGAATGACCGGCGCAGCTGCGCGGGTCTATGTAGACGCTCGCCCCGCGCCGTTCGGAGGCGCAGCCAAGGCTGTGCAGGATGGCACGTGTGTGCGTCACGTCGAGAATATCTGGACAGTTATGCAGGACGCATGGCGTTCTGCACAGGAGCGTCGCGGCCAGAATGGGCAGGACGCTGTTTTTCGCACCGTGGATCGTCACCTCCCCGGAAAGCGGAGGCGATTTGGAAACAAGCAGCGCTGGCATGGGCATTCCTCCAAAACACAGGAATTTTCCCCATCCTATGCGCTGCGTGCGATGTGCGTGTCAGTGCTTTGCAAGGTCGAGCGCCGTCTGATAGATGCGCTCGGCAGCATCGACCACGGCCATATCCCGTGCGCTGGCACGCATGGCGCGCATCCGTCCGGCGTCTGAAAGGATCGACTTTGCGGTTTCATAGAGGCTTTTTCCGTCGCAGTCTGCCTCGCGGACGACTGCGGCCGCGCCGGAGCGTTCGAGCACTCGGGCGTTTTTTTCCTGATGGTTGCCGGTCACGTTTGGGCTCGGTACCATGATGCAGGGTGTTCCGCTGGCGCAGACCTCGGCGATGGTCGCCGCGCCTGCGCGGCAGATGATGAGATCCGCCGCTGCCAGCACCTGCGGCATATCATAGATATACTCGCGCATTTCAATGCGCGGTTGCGCGGCGAGGTCGACGCCTTGTTCCCTGACATAGTCCGGCATCCAGCGCCAGCCGAACGAGCCGGTCGCGTGGATGTGATGGAAGGGCGTATTATCCTCGCATTCGCATTTCATAAACTGTGCAATTTTTTTGTTCATCTCCCGCGCGCCGAGACTGCCCCAGCAGGAGACGACGAGCGGTTCGTCGCCGAGCCCCAGCGCCAGCCTGGCCTCCTGCCGCTTGGCAAAGAGGAATTCCTCGCGCACAGGTGTTCCGGTCAGGAGAACCTTTTCGGGCTCCGGGTAATGCTCCCGGCTGGACTCGAAGGACACCATGACACGGCTGGCCGTGCGCGCGACGAGCTTCGTCGTCAGGCCCGGAACGGCGTTTGATTCATGGACGCAGGTGGGAATGCCGAGCTTCGCCCCCATTTTGAGGGCTGGGAAGCTGGCGTAGCCGCCAGTACCGACGATCACATCGGGCTGAAACTCCTTTAGAATTCGCTTTGTTTTTGAAAACGTCGCAGCCATGCGCTGCACGGTCACGAGATTGTGCCAGATCGCGGCGGGCGTCAGCCTGCGCTGGTAGTTGGAGATCTTCACAGTTTCCAGCCGGAAGCCCTCGCGCGGGACAATCTTGTTTTCCATGCCGTCCTCCGCGCCGATAAAGAGGATCTTACAGTCCGGCTGACGCTCACGGAACATACGGGCGACCGCAATGGCGGGATAGATATGCCCGCCCGTGCCGCCGCAGGTAAAGACGATATTCATGAACTTCCCTCCCTTACAGAAGCTTATTGTCGTTCTGCCGGGAGACGGCCAGGACAACGCCCGCTTCAAACAGCTGCATGAGAAGCGCCGTGCCGCCGTAGGAGAAGAACGGGAGAGAAATGCCGGTGGCGGGCAGAAAATTGGTCACGACGCCAATGTTGAGGAAGGTCTGAAGCGCGATATGCGTGGAAATTCCGGCGGCAAGGAGCGCACCGAAGCGATCACGCGCGTGCATGGCGATATAATAGCCGCGCACGATCAGAAGAATGAACAGCAGGATCACGACGACTGCCCCGACAAAGCCGAGCTCCTCGCAGAGAATGGGGAAAATATAGTCGTTGTGCTCCTCGGGAAGATACAGGTATTTCTGGCAGCTCTTGCCGAGGCCGAGGCCCATCAGGCCGCCGGAACCGATGGCGTAGAGCGACTGTAAGATCTGATAGCCGTTGTCTGTCGGGTCGGAGGCGGGATCGCGCCAGGCGGTGATACGGCTTCCGGCGTAGCCCTGCGTCTTGAGATAAACAAACATGAACACGGCGACTGCCGCGCCGCCGAGGGCGAACCATTTGATCTGGACGCCGCCCAGAAACAGCATGGCCGCCGCAAGCAGCAGCATGATGAGGATGCAGGAGAAATGGCGCTCCAGTGCGACGAGGCCGCACAGGACGATCATGATCGCGCCGAAGGGCGCGATGCCATAACGGAAGGTGCGCATTTTATCGCGGTAGGTCGAGATCATGGCGGAAAACGTCATGATGATGGCGATTTTCGCAAGCTCCGAGGGCTGGAAGCGGATGCCCGCAACCTCGATCCAGCGCTTTGCGCCGTTGGCCGTCGAGCCGATGAGCGGTACGAGCATCAGGAACACGACGGATACCGCGAGGATGATGAACGAAGCACTGCGCCAGAGCTGATAGTTCAGCCTGCTGACAAACAGCATACCGCCGATGCCCACGACAGCGAAAATCGCCTGCCGGGCAAAGTAATAGGTAGAGTTGCCGGTCAGATAATACGCGCGGGCGTAGGAGGCTGAAAAGACCATGACGACGCCGATCAGCACGAGCAGCACCGTCAGCGCGAGAAACGGCAGGTCGAGCAGGCCGCGCTCGTCGAGCAGCACCTTGTCCTTTGTTTTGGTCGGCTGCGGCAGGCGCTCCGGCTCGGGAGCCTGCGGAGCTTCATACAGCCGCGTTACGCCGTCTGAACGGCTTGCCATAGGGGTCGCTCCTTTCTGAAGCTGCGGTAGCTCAATACCGGTTCATAACACCGAGATACGCCAGCACGCACATGACGAGCGTGATCGCGGTGAAAACAAAAACGATTTTTTCCTCTTTCCAGCCACACAGCTCAAAGTGGTGGTGGATGGGGGTCATTTTGAAGATGCGCTTGCCATGGGTCAGCTTGAAATACGTGACCTGCAGAATGACGGAAAGCGTCTCGCAGAGATAGATAATGCCGACAAGGATCAGAATCAGCGGCATATCGAGCGCGAAGGCCATGCCGCAGACCATGCCGCCGAGGAACAGCGAGCCGGTGTCGCCCATGAAGACCTTGGCCGGGTGGAAATTGTAGCAGAGGAAACCCGCCAGGCCGCCCGCGACGGTCGCGGGGAGCAGGGCCAGCATCGTGCGGCCATAGATATAGGAGGTCGTGGCGAAGAAGACCATGACCGGGATGGTCACGCTGCTGGAAAGACCGTCGACGCCGTCCGTCAGGTTCACAGCGTTGACGCAGCCGACAATGACGAAGGCCGCAAAGACCATATAGACCGCCGTCGGAATTTCAAGATCGAGGTTCCAGAACGGGATATAGAGGTCGCAGGACAGATCGCCGCTGCCCTTCAGCACAAACAGGAACGCAGCGGCCACGACGAGCTGCAGCAGGAATTTCTGGATGGCAGTCAGGCCGAGATTGCGCTTGAGCTTGACCTTGACGAAATCATCGGCAAAACCGACAAGCCCATAGCAGAGGGCAAGGGCCAGCACATACAGGTGCGTATAGTCGTGGTTCTCCGTCATGCTCTTCCAGCCGAAGCCGACTGTGCAGAGGATGATCGCGGCAATGAACATGATGCCGCCCATGGTCGGCGTACCGGCCTTGGTGTTGTGCCACTGCGGGCCGACCTCGCGGATGGACTGGCCCGCGTGCAGCGCACGGAGCATGGGAATAACGAAGCGGCCAAACAGCAGCGTCAGTAAAAACGAAGCGAGCGTCGCGCCCAGAACGATAAAAAACATTGCATCCATACAGGATTCCTCCGAGACTCTCTTTATTCCTCTTCTTCCTTGAAAAACAGCGCAAGGGCCTTTTCCATCCGCATACCGCGGCTGCCCTTGAACAAAATCACATCGCCGGGACGGGCACGCATTTTGAGCATATGCGCCAGATCCTCATGCGTGTCAAAATGCTCGATCAGCTTCTGCTTCATGCCGCCGGTGATCGCACCGGAAACCATGCGCTCGGCGTTGACGCCGTAGGTGTAGAGCACGTCGGCCTTCGTGGCGGCAATGCGGCCAATGCGGTAATGCTCCGCGGCGGAGCGGTTGCCAAGCTCCAGCATATCGCCCAGCACCGCGATACAGCGGCCATTCGTGCGCGAACGGAAGCCCGCAAGGATCTCAAGCGCGGCCTCCGTCGATTCCGGGCCTGCGTTATAGCAGTCCTCGATGATGGTAAAGCCGTCGCGCTCGTAGATCTTCTGGCGCATACCGGTGTTGTGAAAGCCGGAGATCTGCGTCTGAATCGTCTCAGGCGGGACCTTCAGGAGCAGGGCTGCCGTAACGGCGGCCAGCGTGTTATAGACCGTATGGCGGCCCAGAACCGGCACGAACAACTCGAAACGGTGGCCGAAACCGCTGACGACAAAGCGCATGCCGTCGTCAAGTTCCTGAATGTCAGTTGCAAGCACGTCGCAGGCATGGTTCTCAATGCCGTAATAATATTTTTTATGTCCGCCGTCGGCGCGCACGTTCCAGAGAAGCGGCTCATCGCCGTTGAACACGCCGACGCCGTTTTCCGGCACGCCGCGGAAAATTTCGAGCTTGGCCTGCAGGATGCCCTCACGGGAGCCAAGATGTTCGATATGCATGGTGCCGATGTTGGTGATAACGGCGATATCGGGCTTTGCGATAGAAGTCAGGCGGGCCATTTCTCCGAAGTGGTTCATGCCCAGCTCCAGAACAGCCGTTTCGGTATCGTCCGGCATATCGAGGATGGTCATGGGCAGACCGATGTTGTTGTTGTGGTTGCCCTCGGTGCGGGCGGTGCGGTAGGTACGCTCCAGCATACAGGCGGTCATTTCCTTGGTCGTCGTTTTGCCGACGCTGCCGGTAATGCCGATGACGGTCATGCCCATCCGTTCGCGGCGGGCTGCGGCAAGATCGCCGTAGGCCTTGATGGTATCGGGTACAAGAATGGTCGGGATGGCCGCCTTGACCGGTCTTTGCACAAGCGCGGCACTTGCGCCAAGACTGGCCGCCATGCCGATAAAGTCATGGCCGTCGGACTTCTCACCCTTGATGGCGACGAAGAGGTCGCCGGGCTTTACTCTGCGCGAATCGATCTGGACGCCGGTGATCATGCCCTCCGCCTGTTCAGGCGTGAGCGTTCCCCGGCAGTCCTCCGCTGCCTGCTTCAGTGTCAGTTCCTTCATGCGTTTGCCTCCAAATACGACGCGACGACCTCACGCTCGTCCAGATGGTGCTTTTCGTGGCCGATTTCCTGATACGTCTCGTGGCCCTTGCCGCACAGGACGATCACATCGTCCTTCTGCGCCAGCTCCATCGCCCGGCCAATGGCCGAAACGCGGCTCTCAATGACCTCGTAGGGCGTTTCGGTATCCTGCATCCCGGCAAGAATCTGCCGGAGGATCTTATAGGGATCTTCGGTGCGGGGATTGTCTGAGGTGACGATGGCGAGGTCAGACAACTCTGCCGCGATTTTGCCCATGACGGGGCGCTTGAAAGGGTCGCGGTCGCCGCCGCAGCCGAAGACGGCGATGATGCGGCCCGTGCAGAAGCCGCGCACAGCCCTCAGAATATTCTCAAGGCTGTCGGGCGTATGGGAATAGTCGATGAGGACAGTATAGTCCTTGCCCGGCGTGGGGACGACCTCTACCCTGCCCTTGACGCTCTGCGCGGTGCGCAGGGCGTCCGCAATTTCAGCAAGCGGAATGTGCAGTGCCAGCGCGGCGGCAATGACGCTGAGGGCGTTATAGACGCTGAAAATGCCGGGAATGCCGAGTGTGACGGCAGCCCGCTCGTCCTGATAGACCGCGTCAAACTCCACGCGGTCGGAGAACAGGCCGATATGCTCCGCCGTAAGTGCAGCGGGGGTTCCCTGCGCGGAATACGTCAGAAGGCGGCAGTCCGCCTGCTCCATGATGCGCTTCGCGTAGGCATCGTCGACATTGACCGCGCCCGTTTCGCAGCGGCGGAAGAGCATGGCCTTGGCATCGCAGTAGGCGTCCATCGTTTTATGGAAATCGAGATGATCTTCCGTCAGATTTGTAAAGACAGCTGCGCTAAAACGGATCTGGTCGGCGCGGTGGAGCACCAGCGCGTGGGACGAGACCTCCATAATGACGTGCGTGCAGCCCGCATCGCGCATATCGGCAAAGAGCTTCTGCAGCTCGAAGGATTCCGGCGTGGTTCGCTCAGTGTGCAGGATCTCATCGCCGATCATGTTCTGGATCGTGCCGATGAGGCCGACCTTTGCGCCGAGCGTTTTTTCAAGCACGTGCTTCAACAGATACGTGCTGGTCGTTTTGCCGTTCGTGCCGGTGATTCCGACGACGCACATAGCGTCCGCCGGATGGCCGAACCAGTTTGCGCCGAGCGCGGCAAGCGCCGAGCGGGCATTGGAAACCAGTACATACGGAATGTCTGTTTCCGGCTTTTTTTCGCAGACGACGCAGACCGCGCCGTTTTCCATGGCCTTGGGAATATATTTGTGGCCGTCGGTCTGGAAGCCGGAGATCGCGACAAACAGTGCTCCGGGCGTTACCTGCCGGGAGTCATACTGAACGCCGGTAATATCCAGCGCTTCGTCCGCGTGCAGTTCCAGCACGTCAAGGCCGTGCAGCAGTTCTTTGAGCTTCATAGTGTCCTCCTTAGTCGGATGCGCCTGTGGAAGAGAATTCTACTGTAATTGTAGTACCTCTGTCAACCTCTGTTCCGGGTTCGATGTCCTGATAGGCCGCAAGCACGTAAACGTCCGTGCGGTCGGTGCCCTTGGCCTGCACGTAAAGGCCGGCGTTTGCAGCCAGATAGTTAACGTCCGCGACAGAGCAGCCGATGAAATCCGGCACCTCGACAACCGTCTGCTGCTTTTCCGCGCCCATGTAGAGGATGATCTGCGAATTGCCGGGAACCTGGCTGCCCGGCGCGGGCAGCTGGTCGGAGACGGTCGAGCCGGTGCCGACAATGCGGTAGGTGATGGTTTTTTCAGCGAGCAGCGCAGCCGCTTCGCTTTCGTCCATGCCGATCACATCTGGGACTGTGAAGTTGATACCGCGGATATCCTCGGAATCATAATCCGGCTCCACACCGAGATAGGGAAGAATATCAAGGAAAATGTCGCGGACGGTCGGCGCAGCCATCAGGCCGCCGGAAATATACATCCCGTGGAGGGTATATTTTTCGCTGTCCTGCGAATACGCGGGCGTGTCAAGCGCGACAAGGACGACATATTTCGGGTCGTCAATGGGCGCGACGCCGATAAAGGAGACGATCTTGTCCTTGACCTGATTGCCGTCCTCGTCGTATTCGTCCAGCTTTTCGGACGTGCCGGTCTTGCCGCCGACACGGTAGCCGGGGGTTTTGGCCGCAGAGGCCGTGCCCTCGGTGACGACCTGTTCCATAAGGCTGCGCATTGTTTCGGACGTCTGCTGGCTGATGACCTGCCGCAAGACAGTCTTTTCGTTCCGCTCGACCATATTGCCGTCGGCGTCCAGAACCTCGCTCACGATATACGGCTCGAGCACATAGCCGCCGTTGACGATCGCCGCGACGGAGCGCACCAGCTGCATGGGCGTGATACGGAAGCTCTGACCGAAAGAGGACGTGATGAGATAGGACGTGCCGTACTGTGCGGGATTGTTCAGGTATTTCCGTTCGTAGAACAGACCGCTGGCCTCGCCCGGCAGATCAACGCCTGTTTTTTCCATGATGCCGAAGGCCTTGAGGTAATCATAGAAAATATCGCCGCCCATGCGCAGGCCGATATGGCCAAAGGCGATGTTGCAGGAATTGCCGAGCGCCTGCGCGGTCGACTGCGCACCGTGACCGGCGGATTTCCAGCAGTTAAGGATCTGCTCACGGCCGGCGAACTTTTCCTGGCCGCCGCAGTAGAACGAGTCGTTCAGCGTGACGGCTCCGGAATCGATTGCGGAGGCCAGCGTGATGAGCTTGAAGGTCGAACCCGGCTCATAGCCGTCGGACACGCAGCGGTTGCGCCACTGAGCCATACGTGCCGATGCAACATCCTGCTTATACTGCTCGATGGCGGCCTTATAGGCATCGGACACTTCCGGCAGGGACAGCGCCGCATCACGCTCATTTTCAAGAAGCGCGGCAGCCGCGTCGTCATAGATTTCCAGATAATTATTTGGATCATAGGAGCCGAGCGTGGCCATGGCCTTGATCTCGCCCGTGTTCACGTCCATGACGATACAGAACGCGCCATTTTTGATATCGTACTTATCAATGGCGTTCTGCAGGTTCTTTTCCACATACGCCTGCACGGTCGCGTCGATGGTGGTAACGAGGCTGCAGCCGTCAGAGGCGTCATAGTATTTTTCGTATGTATAGGGCATCTCGGAGCCGTAGTTGCCCTTGGATGTCACGACCTTCCCGGCTGTGCCGGAAAGCTCTTCGTTGTAATAGGCTTCAAGGCCCTCGGAGCCGTTGTTGTCGCTTGAGACGAAGCCGAGTGCCTGCGCGGCGAGGGAGGAATTGGGGTAATAGCGCTTGAGGTCTGTTTCGAGATAGACACCGGTGATCTTGTTTTCGCTGACGAAGGCGCGGACCTCGTCGGCCAGCTCCTCGGAGATCTTACGGCTGATAACCTTATAGCGGTACTGCTTGTCGGCGGCCTGCTCGTAGACGAAGCTCGGCTCGACATCCAGAATTTCGCCAAGACCGCGCGCGATCTGGTCGAGCAGGTTGCTGTTCTCGGGCTTTTTCATCTGCTCGGCGATCTCGTTCGGGTCGATGAAAACCGTCTCGACGGTCGACGAAGAGGCCAGCACGTTCATATTCGCGTCGTAGATCACGCCGCGCGCTGCGGTAAGATTCGTCGAACGGGTCTGGTTCTTGATCGCCTTTTCGTTGTAATAGTCGTGCTGGGTGATCATGAGGTTATAAAGCGTTCCGATCAGCGGGACAAACGCGATCACGCCGCACAGGACCATCAGGATCAGGGTACGGCTGAGGATCGTTCGGTTCGCGCGCTCATTCCGCTCCCGGTTTGCCTGCTTCTGCTCTTTGGTGCGCGGCAGGCGGATGATCTTTTTTGCCATGAAACTGCCTTTCTGTTCAAAAAAGGGGCGGCCTGAAAAGACCGCCCCTGTTCGGTTACTCAGCTGGATTTCAAACTGGGAGGTTCTGTCCAAGCTTATGCTGCTGCGGGGTGCAAATATTCGATGAGGCCGAGAATGCTCTGCTGCATGGCGTCCAGAATTTCTCCGAAGACGCTTGTGCGCTGCTGCGTGTAAATTTCCGCCTGATCGTTCCCGGAGAAGCTGACATAGACGATCTGCTCGGGCTGACATTTGGTCAGGCCGATCTCAGCCGCGTATTCCTCGGCGGCAGTCAGATCGATCTTGGCGTCGTATTTGCTCTGAAGCATCAGCTGCTGCTCCTTGAGATTGGCAAGCCTGCTTTCAAGGGCTGAGACATTGCTGCTGGCCTCAAACAGCTGGACATAGCCGAAAATCACAAGGATCATGAGACAGGCTACCGTCAGCATACCCGCCAGTGTAAACGGCGCGATGGCCGTTCTGGCCTTGACTCTTCGGTATGGCTGCTCATAGGCCCGCTCGTCCGGCAGCTCGATGGGCAGGGTACGCTCATAGGCGCGGTTATCGTCATACTGGCGGGCAGTCTGATCGTTCCAGGCGTAAACATCGTATGCGGCGGCGCCGTTGTCTCTATAAAGATTTCTTCGATTGGGCTGCGCCATAACGGCGGGACTCCTTTCCGGGTTACACGCGCTCTGCTACGCGGAGCTTTGCACTGCGCGAACGGGGATTTTCCTCGACCTCCTCGCGCGTGGCGATGATGGGTTTTTTCGTCAGAATTTTGATCTTCGGCTTATGGCCGCAGACACAGACCGGGAACGACGGCGGGCAGGTGCAGCCCTTTGCCGCGTCCTGAAACACGTTTTTGACGATGCGGTCTTCCAGTGAATGGAACGTAATGACAACCAGACGACCGCCGGGGTTCAGGTGGTCGATGGCGGCCTCCATGCCTTGCCGGACTGCGCCAAGCTCATCGTTGACGGCGATACGGATGGCCTGAAAGCTGCGCTTGGCCGGATGCTGCTTTTCACGCAGGGCGCTGGGCGGCATGGCCGAGCGGATGATGTCGACCAGCTCCAGCGTTGTCTCGATTGGGTGGTCGGTCCGCACGCGTTCGATGGCGGCGGCGATCTGCGGGGCGCAGCGCTCCTCGCCATATTCGTAGAGAATGGATTTTAATTCCTCGCGCGGCCAGTTGTTGACGATCTCGTAGGCCGTGAGGGACTGGTCGCGGTCCATGCGCATATCCAGCGGCGCGTCGGCCATATAGGAAAAGCCGCGCTCCGCGTCGTCGAGCTGCGGGGACGAAACGCCCAGGTCGAACAGCATCCCGTCGATCCGGTCGAGTCCCAGCGCGGTAAGGATCGCGCCGACGTTTTCAAAATTATCATGTACCAGCGTCACCTTTTTCGCGTGGCGGTACAGCCGCTTTTTCGCGGCCTCCAGCGCGACCAGATCACGGTCGACGCCGATGAGCCTGCCGGTGGTGAGGCTCCGGCAGATCTCCAGCGAGTGGCCCGCGCCGCCGAGCGTTCCGTCGAGATAGATCCCGTCGGGCTTGATGGCCAGCGCGTCTATGCACTCGTGCAAAAGCACAGATCGATGTGCGAATTCCATCAGAAACCAAGTTCCTCCATCACAGCCGCCAGATTTTCAGGCGTCAGCGTCTGCTGCTCCAGCTCGTCATAGGCTGCGCTGTCCCAGATCTCCGCGTGGCCGCCCTGCCCGATGAACGTGACCTCGCTGGAAAGGCCGGCGTATTGGCGCAGCTCGGCGGGAATGAGGAAGCGGCCCTGCTTGTCGGGCTCGCATTTGGCGGCGTTGGCAAACAGAAAGCGCATTTTTCGGGCCTGTACGATCGGCAGCGCGTTATATTTATCGACAATGGCCTTCCAGCCTGCTTCCGTGTAGACGGACAGGCAGTGGTCGAGGCCCAGTGTTACATAGAAGGTGCTTCCCAGCTCTTCGCGCAGCTTGGACGGCACGAACAGACGTCCTTTTTCGTCGACTGAGTGCTTGTACTTGCCGAACATCCCCTCGCGCCTCCTTTCGCTCCACTTTACTGAAATTTTGCTCCACTTTGCTCCACTTCAATAATATAATACGTTCTGTTTACATAAATTGCAACCCTTTTTTGAAAAAATTTTTCGAGGATTCTTCGACGTTTTTCGTGAAAAATCCCCGAAAGCCGAATTTTTGAACGAATGTTTTAAAAACATCCTCCAGCCGCTTCCACCTGCACGCTCCCCTGCTGCCAGACGGCGCGGAGCGTCCGCACGGACGGGTTGCGCAGCAGCAGCTCCGCCGCCGGGCCTTCGATCCCGGTCTGGAGCCTGCGGCGCAGGCTTCTGGCCCCGCCCGGCTCGTTTGCGCAGAGCGCGCCGAGGCACTCGGGCAGCTCCGGGGCCGTTTCCAGCGTAACGTTCTGCTTTTGCAGCCGTCCGGCAAGCTCCCGCAGCTGAAGCGCAGCAATTTTCGCAAGATCCTCTGCCGCAAGCGGACGGAAGGAGGCGACGCAGTCGATCCGGCCCAGAAACTCCGGAGAAAACGCCTCCCGCAGGACGGTCTGCGCGCGGACATCCGCGCAGTCGGGTATGAAGCCGAGACCGGGCTTTCCGGTTTGCGTGCCAGTCAGGTTCGAGGTCATGACGACGATGGTGTTCTTGAAGCTGACGGTGCGGCCCATGCTGTCGGTCAGGATCCCGTCGCCGAGCAGCTGCAGAAGGATACCGGTAATATCCCGGTGCGCCTTTTCCAGCTCATCGAACAGTACAACGCAGTATGGACGGCGGCGCACCTTTTCCGTGAGCGTTCCGCCTGCGTCGTAGCCGACATAGCCCGGAGGCGCGCCAAGCAGGCGCGAGACGCTGCTTGGCTCCATGTATTCCGACATATCCACACGGATGAGCGCGTCCTGGCTGCCGTAGACGACCTGCGCAAGCTGTTTACATAATTCCGTTTTTCCGACGCCCGTCGGGCCGATGAGCAGGAAGGACGCGGCGGGGCGTCCGGCGTCGGCAAGGCCTGTCCGGCCGCGCAGAACGGCGGTAGAAACCGCGTCGACGGCTGCCTGCTGGCCGATGATGCGCTCGGAGAGCGTCTGGCGCAGGGACAGCAGCCGTTCACGGTCGGACTGCCGGAGCCTGCCGA
>ERZ779896.2401-NODE-2401-length-13040-cov-5.253754_pt1 | contig 13040 bp, 14 predicted proteins | sample MGYA00511067_ERZ779896 | MGnify/ENA primary metagenome ERZ779896 (study PRJEB29588, sample SAMEA2161597) | human gut metagenome | biome: human gut; feature: human-associated habitat; material: faeces | place: Denmark | collected 2008/2010 ...
GGCCCGGCTTCTTGGAATCAGATGCGTTGCCCTGTCCGCTGGACGCGAATGCGTTCCTCAGCTTGCGTGCAACGGGAGGTTCAACGGTAGACGATGCGGACTTCACGAATTCGCCCATCGCCTCAAGTTTGCTTAAAACGGTTTTGCTGTCAACGCCAAGTTCCTTGGCAAGTTCATATACGCGTGCTTTCGGCACTCAATTCTCCTATCTTGGGCCGCGCGCATACGGGCGCGACCGCTACTGATTCACGGCGAGCTTGTTCCTTCTCATCGTGCAACCATGTTCGTGATACCTCGTCTTTTCCCTGGGCATGACGGCATGGCCGTCACGCTTTGGATTGTCGAGTCCAGCATACTCAAGCCCGTGGATTGTACGTCCACGGGCTTGTTGTCTACCGGAAGTGTTGTTTATTCCTCGGTTTCCCCATCGGAATGGTCCGCCGATTCGGCCATCTTCTTGGCATGCGCCTCAGCGGATTCGATGCCGATCTTCCAGCCGGTCAGCTTGGCCGCAAGACGTGCGTTCTGGCCTTCCTTGCCGATGGCCAGGGACAGCTGGTCATCGTGGATGAAGGCGATGGCCGTCTTGTTCTTCTCGCTGATCACCTGCACACCGGTGGCGACGGCCGGAGACAGCGCCGCGGCGACGAATTTCGCCGGATCCGCGGACCAGTCGACGATATCGATTTTCTCAGGACCGAGGTTCTCCATGACGGCGCGCACTCGGGCTCCGCCGGGGCCGATCAGCGCGCCCTTCGGGTTCACGCCATCGGTGTTGGCCTTGACCGCGATCTTGGTGCGGGCGCCGGCCTCACGAGCGATGGCCATGATGGACACGGCACCGGAGACCAGTTCCGGCACTTCGCGCTCGAACAGCTTGCGGACCAGCTCCGGGTGGGAGCGGGACACCACGATTTCCGGGCCCTTCAGACCACGGGCCACGTTCACCACGTACACGCGGATACGTTCGCCGTGACGGTAGCGTTCGCCGGGCACCTGCTCGCGGCGCGGCAGCAGGGCTTCGACGTCGCCGACGGCCACGTGCACGTTGGATGTGTCCTTGACGTCCTGCTGCACGATGCCGGTGATGAGCTTGCCCTTCTGACCGGAGAACGCGCCGAACACCTTGTCATCCTCGGCCTTGCGGAACAGCTGGCTGATCACCTGACGAGCGGTCGCAGCGGCCAGTCGGCCGAAATCGTGCGGAGTGTCGTCGTATTCCTCGCCCAGAGTCGGCGCGGGATGGGGATCGTCTTCAGTCGGCTCGCCAGGAATCTCGTCCTGGGCCCATACGGTGAAGCTTCCCGCACGCGGATCAAGCTCGACGCGAGCGTGCTTCGCAGCGTGAGGGGTTTTCAGATATGCCAGTCGCAATGCTTCCGAGAGTGCGGCATCCAGCGTCTCGGGATCAATTCCCTGCCCAGCGGCGAGCTGGTGCATTCCTGCCAGGTCCAGTTCCATATTTCCAAGACCTCCTATATGAAGTTATTCCGAGCGCATGGCCCAATGGTCACAGTCAGATATTAGTCTAATGATTCATGCAGACACGTACCCCTTCTTTCCGCTCGGTTTCTTTTATCGCGAAACGCGTCTGCGCATTGCTTTGCACCGCTATCCTCATGCCGGCGCTGACGGCATGCTCCATGCCCAGGATCGCAGGCAGGGCTGAAGCCGAACAACGGCAAAGCCCGTGCGAGAAGGCCTATTTCGATGCCACCGCCGATAACAAGATCGCACACGACCAGCATCAGCACATCATCCGCCGCTATTTCTCGGCGCAGCAGGCGGTCTCCGCATGGACGAACACCGCGGCGCAATGTCCGGCGCGTTTTGCCGAAGGCACGTTGCGCAGCGCGCAGGCACGTCATATGGCTCGCGCACTGGGCGATCAACTGTCGGTGGCCGTCGCGCCGATCACGCTGTCGCGTTTTGACGATGTCGAATCGCTTGACGTCGATTCCAAGTCCCTTGCCACCGCCGCGCAGGCCGAAGACCGTGCCGGATTCGCCATGGAAGTGCTGGCGGCCCGCAACAGCGGCCATGCGACGCTGGATATCAGCGATCGTCATAAGACCACATCGCAACGGTTCGCATCCTTCTCGGGCACCATTGACGATCGTAGGAAAACGTACGAGGCCACCGCCTTGCTCGCCCACCCCGACACGATGCTCGATTCCGCCACCGGTCTTACGGCACCGACCGACGCCACCATCGAAATGAACTGCGCGCGAAGCGAGATAACGGCAATCGCCGGAAGCTCCAATGCCGCGAACGATCATTCCCAGTCACGCGTCACCAATGCAAAACAGTCGACGGATTCGCGAGCGCAATCCCTGGGCGTGCTTGCCGGTCTGATTGCGGACCGTGTCGAATTGGCGCTTGATTGGGGCTATCCTTCCTTCGACGAAGCGCTGTTCGCCTAAGGACGCACAGTCGGGCGCAAAGCAAGACACGCCGGAAATCACACCGTTGCAGCCAGTCCGATTTGACAATCGCCACCGCTGTGGCACAATTATCAAGTTGCTTGTTTTCAGGTGACGAATGGATAAGTGTCCGAGCGGTCTAAGGAGCACGCCTCGAAAGCGTGTGAGGGCGAACCCCTCCGCGAGTTCGAATCTCGCCTTATCCGCATGCAATGAAGGTTGAAACAATGGCGTTTCGGCCTTTTTTGTTTATCTGCTTTGCATCTGCCGAAATACGGAATCCGGCATCGAGAAAACGTCGGGGAATCAGTATCCCTGCTCGTGCACGGAAGCGTTGACCCACTGGTCCTGCTTGACGTCGCAGCCGGAGAAGATGCCGATGTCGAGCATGCAGTCGCGGTAATCGCGGCCATGGGCGATGGTGATGTAGTTGTCGTCGACCATACGGTTGTGTGTGGGGTCCAAACCGACCCAACGTCCATCATGGTAGATTTCGACCCATGCGTGCGTGGCGCCCTCGCCGCCGAGCAATCCCGCGATGTATCGGGCAGTGAGTCCGACGTGCCGGCACACGGACAGCATGACGTGCGCGTAATCCTGGCATACGCCCTTGCGTTGAGCGAACGCTTCCTCGGCGGTGGTGCGGATGGTGGTGGAGGCCGGCGTGTAGACGAACGTTTTGAACACCTCGTCCATCACCTCACGGGCTTGGTCGATCGGCGTGCAGTCGGCAGGCAGGGACGCGATGCGTTCACGGCAGATGCCGATCAACGCTTCGATGGCCGGCCCCGGCACTGTCAACGCCGAATTGAAGCGGTACAGCGGCTTGTAGATTTCGGATTTGATATGCGCGTTGTCCACGAAGGCGATGCCGGTCACCGAGTAGTTGAACATGGTGTGCGGTTCGGGAATGAATCCGGTCATCACCACGGAATCGAAGGAATCGATGGTGGTTTCGAGTTCCACATCCGGTTCGATTTTGACTGCCACGTCGATCACCTGCTGGCGTGGGCCGGTGGCTGGAATGCAGCGCAGTTGGAAGCGATGGTCGGTCACGGGCGAGCTGAATGAGAGCTTCATCTCATAGTCAAACACCAGTTTCTTCACATCGTCTCCTCAGCGATTATTGTCGTTCCTTCGGCGTTTTCCACGCCGTGGGCCTTGTTCTAGCCGTTATACACGCACCGTGCGATGGCTGTGGCACGTATTCTTCACAGTCGCGCGGCGTCCATGTCCATCGTGTTGAGCATGCCCAGATCCTTCAGATCCTTCGTGGAGATGCGCCCATCGAAATCTTTCAGCAGCATCCCCAGTTTTTCCGCAAGCTCCGCATATCCCCGCTGCGGCAGCTGGCCGACCAGCCAGCGCAATCCTTCGGCGAAGCATTGCGGTACCGGCAGACCGTTCAACGGCAGGATGTAGCTGCCCAGTTTGGCGAGCGGCGCCTTGAGCTCTTCCACGGAATATCCGAATCGTGTGTACAGATCCAGACGTTCCAGATATTTGCCCACGAAAATGAACGATTTCAGAGTCGGTTCGACGGGGGAATTCTCCACACCTCCCCAGAAGGCGAGCATGTTGTCCGCGATGTCGCGGTGTTTGAAGATGTCCGCGTCCGTGCCGCCGTATTCGGATGCCTCCACTATGGAGCTCATGGCCAACTCCACCTGCTGCAACGAGCGAGAACCAAGTTCGGGGCGCAGAATCACCGCGTTGTTGAACGCGTAGACGATGGCGCTGCGTACGGAATCCGGATTCTTCTCGTCGTACAGGAAGCTGTGGATGAACGCGTCGAAATCCTCGAAATCCTCCGGCAGGTCGAGCGCACGGGCGAACGGTCGGAACGCGTCCACATCCGTGTCCATCACACGGTCGTAGAAGGGGAAGAATTGGCTCAGCGTGGTGAATACGCGTTCCGTGTAGCGGCCGAGCCAGAACAGGTTGTCGGCCTTCGACGCGGTGACGAGTGCCAGCGAGTGCTTGCGGGACTGCTCCAGCACGCGCACGACCTCCGAGCCGGGTGCGTAATCATGCTCCACGCCGGTCTCTTTGGCCAGTACCCAGGTGTCCTTGAAACCGCCGCCCTGTGATGAGTTGACGATCATCTGGCCCGGTATGGACGAGTAGCGTGTCAGTCCCGAATACCATACGTGCGTGTTCTTGCCGGTCACCACGAAGGCGCGCAGGTCGCATTTACGTGGGCTCATCTGTCCGGTTTCGGGGTCCACCACGTCGATGTTCTTGAATTGGATGACCTCCTGCGCGATGAACCGGCGCGGTTCGGCCTTGATGCGTTCGGCCAGTTCCTCTCGTTGCGACCGGTCGAGCGATGAGCCGAACACGACGCCGTAGCCGCCCGCTTCCGCCACATCCTTGATGACCAGTTCGCCGAGCCGGTCGAGTACCTCCTTGCGGTCCTTGTCGAACATCGGCATGTAGGTCGGCGCATTGTGCAGAATCGGCTCTTCGCCGAGATAATAGCGGATCATGTTCGGCACGAAATAGTAGATGGCCTTGTCGTCGGCCGCGCCGTTGCCCGGAGCGTTGACGATCGCCACATTGCCCGACCTGTAGGCGGACAGGATTCCCGGCACGCCGATCACGGAATCCGGGTTGAACGCGAACGGGTCGAGATATTCGTCGGACAGACGGCGGTAGACCACGCCGACGCGGTGTTTCCTGCCGGCATAGTCGAGGAAGTACACTTTGTTGTCCACGACTTCGAGGTCTTCGGGGAACGCGAGCGCCGCGCCGGTTTTCTCGGCCAGGTATGCATGTTCGAAGAACGCGGAATTGTACCTGCCGGGGGTGAGCACCACTGCTATGCCGTCGGTGGAGACGAAATCCATGGATTGGCGCAGCAGTCGTGGATAATCGCGATTGTCGCGCACACGTACGTTGCGGAACAGGCTGGGCGTGATTCTGCGTTCGATATCGCGGGCGAACAGCGGATAGCTGGCACCGGATGGAATGCGCAGATTGTCTTCCAGCACCCACCATTGCCCGTCCTGCCCCTGCACCAGGTCCTCGCCGGCGACGTGCGCGAACACGCCGCCCGGAGGTGTCACGCCGTTGACTTGCGGAAAGTATCCCGCGGACGTGTACACGTATTCTTCCGGCACGATGCCGTCCTTGATGGCCTGCTTGTCGGAGTAGATGTCGCGCAGGTAGGCGTTCAACGCGTTGACGCGCTGTTTCAGTCCGGCTTCCATTCTGTCGAATTCGTCCGATTCGATGATGCGCGGAATCGGATCGTACGGAAACAGCCGGTCATGGTACTCGCCGTTCTTGTAGATGCCGAACCGTACGCCATTACGGCTCAGCTCCCGGTTGATCGACTCCCGACGATCGACCAGTTCCGAAGCCAACCTTCGTGCGGCGGATTCAATCATCGTTCCACGCTCCCTTCCACCCCATGCGAACGCATGCCAATCTGAGGCATCGTGCCTTGATGGAAGAAAAACCTAACGAACCAGCGTTTCCGGAAAACGAAACGGTCTGTTACGACAATGTCTCGGCAATGGACATGACAAGCGCCCGTAACCTGGCTGTGACAATCGCAATAAAGCTACAGTGTGCGCTTGGCGCGAATGGCTTCGGCGCGGACCGCCAGCTGGTCGTCGGCCGGATATTCGATATGCTCCAGCGTCAGTCCTTGCGGCGCGATCGGTCCTGTGGAGCCTTCGCGCAGCGGAGCCGCCATTTTTCCTGCAAACCAGTCGAGGGAACGTTTGCCGATACCGACCTGCACGCAGCCGTTGACGAGGGAGCGCACCATATTGCGTGCAAACGCGTCGGCGACGATCACGAAGCAGACGAGGCCCGATTCCACGGTCGGCGTACGGTACCGCTCCCCCATCGTCATGCCGTCGTCGATAAGCGTCCGCTGCGGCACGCGACGCCAATACGCGGTCTTCACCTCGCGTATGGTGGTGCCGCCCGGATTCGGGGTGGCGAACGAGCCGAAATCGTGCAGGCCGATCGTCATCGCAGCGGCTTCGTTCATGGATTTGAGGTCAAGTTCATCGTCGATATGCAATACGAAGTTTCTGGTACGGGGGTCCACCTCGCTTGACCTATCGGCGATTCGGTACACGTAGGTACGTTCCAACGCGGAGAAACGCGCGTCGAAACCGTCCGGAGCGGGTGCGATGCCGCGGATTGCGATATCGGCCGGCAGCATGCGCTGAAGTCTGCGGGTAAGCGCGATGACGGGCGGCACGTCCATGTGGCCGACGCAGCGTTTGAGCACGTCCTCGTTGACGTCCAGATGGCATACCTGATGCGAGGCGTGCACGCCGGTGTCGGTTCGTCCGGCCACGGTAAGGCGCAGCGGTTCGGTCGGGTCTCCTTCCGGTACGCGAAGAATGGTATGCAGCACGCGTTCGATTTCGCCCTGTACCGTACGTATTTCGGGCTGTTTCGCCCATCCGTAGAAGCCGGTACCGTCATATGCCAAATCGATGCGTAGTCTCACGGCATTGAGCATAGCAAATGGCTGGCATAGTGAGGCATGTGGCGCGACAGTCTTGGCAGCAGATATGACAAAGGCCGGGAACCTTGCGATTCCCGGCCTTCAATCAGCTAAGAGCGATTCACTCGGCGTTCTCAGCGGTAGCCTCTTCAGCGGCGGCTTCCGGAGCCTCGGCAGCGGCAACCTTGGTTGCGGCTTCGGCTTCCTTCACCACGGCCTGCTTCGGGCTCACCGGCTCGGTGACGAGCTCGATGATGGCTGCCGGAGCGGCATCGCCGCGACGCGGAGCGATCTTGACGATGCGGGTGTAGCCGCCTTCGCGCTGCTCCATCTGCTCGGCGATCTCGGTGAACAGCTTGTGCACGACGGACTTGTTGCGGATGACGCGCATCACGCGACGACGGTTGTGCAGATCACCACGCTTGGCGAGCGTGATCAGGCGCTCGGCCAGCGGACGAAGACGCTTGGCCTTCGGCAGGGTGGTGGTGATGCGGCCGTTCTGGAACAGGCTGGTGGCCATGTTCGCGAGCATAAGACGCTCATGAGCCGGGCTGGAGGCCAGACGCGGACCCTTCTTTGGTGTAGGCATTGTTTCTCCTTGAAAGCCCCGTTGGATTCAGGTGGGCAGTTGCCCGAACGTCCGAATCCAACGAAGCGGTTAGGTCAAAAGTGGCGGATCACTCGTCTTCCGGCGAGAAGAAGGTGCCACCTTCGAGATTATTGGCATCGAAGTTACCCAGCGGGGAAGCCTTGAGGGCGAGTCCCAGAGACTGGAGCTTCTCCTTGACTTCATCGATGGACTTCATACCGAAATTGCGGATATCGAGCAGATCCTGCTCGGTGTGGGCGACCAGCTCGCCGATCGTGTGGATGCCCTCGCGCTTCAGGCAGTTGTAGCTGCGCTGGGTGAGGTTCAGGTCCTCGATCGGGATATTCATCTCCGGGTTGGTTTCCTCTGCCACAGGAGCAGGGCCAACCTCGACGCCCTCAGCCTGGGTGTTGAGCTCACGGCACAGACCGAAGAGTTCCACCAGGGTGGAGCCTGCGGATGCGACTGCATCGCGCGGGGAGATAGCCGGCTTGGTCTCCACGTCCAGGATGAGCTTGTCGAAGTCAGTGCGCTGTTCAACGCGGGTGGCTTCCACACGATAGCTCACCTTGAGCACCGGGGAGTAGATCGAGTCGACCGGAATGCGGCCGATCTCGGCGTTATCCTGCTTGTTCATCTGGGCGGGCACATAGCCGCGGCCACGCTCGACGGTGAACTCGATCTCGAGTTCGCCATCCTCGGCGAGGGTAGCGATATGCATGTCCGGGTTGGCGATGGTGACGCCGGCCGGCGGGGTGATGTCGCCCGCGGTGGCCTCGCCCTTGCCGCTCTTGCGCAGATACATGACAACCGGCTCATCGTATTCGCTGGTGAGCACGATGCCCTTGATGTTCAGCAGGATTTCGGTAACGTCCTCTTCAACACCCGGCAGAGTGGTGAACTCGTGCGGGACGCCGGAGATACGCACCGAAGTCACAGCCGCTCCCGGAATGGAGCTCAGGAGGGTACGGCGCAGCGAGTTGCCAAGCGTGTAGCCGAAACCAGGCTCAAGAGGCTCGATGGTGAAGCGGGAACGCTGAGGGTTGAGAGATTCCTCGGTAAGTGTCGGACGCTGTGCGATAAGCACTGTGGTTATCCTTTCAGCTTCAGGCCGGTGGTGCACTCACCGGCCATAAGCGGCGTTGGATTGATGATTTCTTCTAGTGCTCAGACGCGACGGCGCTTCGGAGGACGAACGCCGTTGTGTGCCTGCGGGGTGACGTCGGTGATGGAACCGACTTCGAGTCCGGCGGACTGCAGGGAACGGATGGCGGTTTCACGACCGGAACCCGGGCCCTTCACGAACACGTCGACCTTCTTGAGACCGTGCTCCATAGCCTTGCGGGCTGCGGATTCGGCGGCCATGCCAGCGGCGTACGGCGTGGACTTACGGGAGCCCTTGAAGCCGACATCGCCACCGGACGCCCAGGACACAACTGCGCCGGACGGGTCGGTGATCGAAATGATGGTGTTGTTGAAAGTGGACTTGATGTGCGCCTGCCCAACCGGGACCGACTTGCGGTCGCGACGACGGGGCTTACGAGCGGCTTGCTTAGGCGCTGCCATTGACCCTCGTTTCCTAATAACGAATTTGCTTTGATGTTCAAACGATGAGGCTTACGCCTCGTGGCTTGAACTGTCAGCCACCGATTACTTGGTGACCTTCTTCTTTCCGGCGACCGTGCGCTTCGGGCCCTTGCGGGTACGAGCATTGGTCTTGGTGCGCTGACCGCGCACAGGAAGTCCCTTACGGTGACGCTGGCCTTGGTAGCAGTTGATCTGGATCTTACGGCGGATGTCCGCATCGATTTCACGACGCAGATCACCCTCGATCTTGTAGTTACCCTCAAGGTAATCACGCAGCGTAATCAGCTGCTCATCCGTCAGATCCTTGACGCGAATGTCCGGATTGATACCGGTCGCGGCAAGCGTTTCCTTGGCACGAGTACGACCAACACCAAAGATGTAGGTGAGGGCGATCTCGATGCGCTTCTCATTGGGGATGTCGACTCCGGCAAGACGTGCCATTGCGATTCCTTCTGTTTTCCGCAGGTCTTGCACCGAGTCGTCCGGTTTCCCGGCCCGGGCCTGCGTACCCGGGGTTCATCCCGCTTTCACGGGCTGTGACTCAGCGCCTGTACTGTTTATGCCGCTGGATCTGCTCTCAGCCCTGACGCTGCTTATGGCGCGGGTTGACGCAGATCACCATGACGCGGCCGTGACGACGGATCACGCGGCAGTTCTCGCAGATCCTCTTCACACTAGGGCTGACCTTCATGGTTTTCCTTTGCTTGTGTACCTTTACTTGTAACGGTACGTAATACGGCCGCGGTTCAGATCGTAGGGGCTCATCTCCAGCACAACACGATCCTGCGGCAGGATGCGGATGTAGTTCTTCCTCATCTTGCCCGAAATGGTTGCGAGCACGATATGCTTGTTTTCGAGTTCAACACGAAACATCGCGTTCGGCAGTGCTTCCACTACCTGTCCTTCGACTTCAATCACACCGTCTTTAGCCATGAGCCTCGTTCCGTTCCTTGGCGATTACTATGCGTGCCCGAAGACACACCAACTTGCAAGAATACACGAAAGCGGGAATCAAGACACGTTCGGCGTGTCGCGATTCCCGCTTTCGTTGGAAATATGTTATTCTGCTTGGTTTTTCCTTCAGCCAAGCTCCGCCACGATGGTGGCCTGGATCTCGTCGACGGCGCCGACGCCATTGAACGTCTTGAGCAGGCCGCGCTTCTGGTAGATGTCCAGCAGCGGCGCGGTCTCCTTGGCGTACACGTCAAGACGCTTGGCGATGGCTTCAGGGGTGTCGTCGGAGCGGCCTTCGATTTCGGCGCGCTTCTTCATACGCTCCATGAGCACGTCGTGATCTGCATCCAGTGCGACGACCGCGTCAAGCGGGGTGTCCAGTTCGCCCAGGATGGCGTCGAGAGCCTCGACCTGGGAGGCGTTGCGCGGATAGCCATCGAGAATCCAGCCGTTCTTGGCGTCGTCCATGGCCAGACGGTCCTTGACGATCTTGTTGGTCAGCTCGTCCGGCACAAGCTCGCCCTTGTCGATGTACTTGAGCGCTTCGACGCCAAGCTCGGTCTTGTTCTTGATGTTGTAGCGGAAGATATCGCCGGTGGAGATCGCCGGGATTCCGTAGTGCTCGCTCAGCAGAGCGGCCTGGGTGCCCTTGCCTACGCCCTGCGGGCCCATGATCAGCAGTCGCATGTGTTGTTCTCCGTTTCGTTCATTCCCCTCAACGGGGATTTTCGGATGATGGATTACTTAACATAAAAATCGTGATACCGCTCCCGATCAACGGAAACGACATCACGATTCAAGTGGTTACTTACCTTCCTTGTGGTCGGTGTCCTCGAACAGGAAGCCAGCGTACTGGAACTGTTCGGTCTGGGCCTTGGCCTGGCGCAGGGTGTCGAGGCCGACGCCTGCGATGATCAGGATGGTGGTTCCGCCGAACGGCAGCTTGGTGTTCAGGTTCAGCGCCATGATGAGCACCGTCGGGATAAGCGCCACGAACAGCAGGTAGACGGCGCCGACCGTGTTCAGACGGTTCATCACGTAGCTCAGGTAGTTGCTGGTGGCGCTTCCCGCGCGGATGCCCGGAATGAAGCCGCCGTACTGCTTCATGTTGTCGGCGGTCTCGTCCGGGTTGAAGGTGATCTCCGTGTAGAAGAAGCAGAAGAACACGATCATCAGCGCGTACAGTGCGATGTACCACACGGATGTGGTGTTGGCCAGGTTGGAGTTGATCCACTTGACCCAGGACTGGTCGGAATTGCCGAACTGCGCGATCAGCGTCGGCACGGCCAGGATGGAGGATGCGAAGATCGGCGGGATGACGCCGCTCATGTTGATCTTCAGCGGCAGGTAGGTGGAGGAGCCACCGTACATCTTGCGGCCGATCATACGGCGGGTGTACTGCACCGGAATACGACGCTGGGCAAGCTCGACGTAGATGACAAGGATCATGATGACCAGCAGGGTGCCGACGACCGCGGCGAACTTGCCCCAGTTGCCATCGGTGCCGTTGGTGCCCCAGCCGATCTCCCACAGCTGCGGCAGGAAGCCGGAGCAGATGGACATGAAGATCAAGATGGACATGCCCTGGCCGATGCCCTTGTCGGTCACGAGCTCGGCCATCCACATGATCAGGCCGGTGCCGCCGGTCATGATGAGGACCATGACCACGAGGTTGAACACGGAGCCGTCCGGGATGACCTGGTCGCACTGGTAGTTGAACAGGGCGCCGGAGCGGGCGGTGACCAGGATGGTGGTGGACTGGAGCACGGCCAGGCCGATGGTCAGGTAACGGGTGTACTGGGTGAGCTTGGCCTCGCCGGACTGGCCCTCCTTGTGCAGGGCCTCGAAGCGGGGGATGACCACGCGCAGCAGCTGCACCACGATGGACGCGGTGATGTACGGCATGACGCCCAGCGCGAAGATAGACAGCTGGAGCATGGCGCCACCCGAGAAGAGGTTCACCAGTCCGATGAAGTTCTCCTGGGAGGCGCTGCCGATGGTGGCCATGCACTTGTTCACCACGTTGTAGTCCACGCCAGGGGTCGGAATGAACGAACCGATGCGGTAGACGATGATGATGAACAGGACGAAGAGAATCTTCTTCCTCAACTCTTTGGTTTTCAGGGCCTGGATTAGTGTCCTCACTGGGGTGAATCTCCTTGTTGATGTTTGAATAAGTTGCGTGGTTTTTATGCGGCTTCCGACAGTTGGTCGGCCATGTTCGCCTGTCGCATGCGATTCAGCATGTCTTCCGTTTTCCTTTGCACACGGTTGAAACGTATGGTTTCCACCGGGCCGGATAACGGTCGATACTCCACGTCCAAATGAGCACCCTCGAAAACGGCGGACAGGACCGATCCCATGCGGACACCGTTGTCGATTAGCAGGTCACGGGCGATTCCACGCCAATCCTTGTTCGTCCAATGTTTCAGGGCTTCCGTGTAATGCTCATGCTTGTAGAAGCTGAGTAGGTCGGCTGGAGTGGATCCTCTCGCACCATCGTCGCGAACCCATCCTCCGTCCCGGTAGATTCTTGTGGTGGGTTTGCCGCTGACGACCAAGATGAAACGTTCGTCGGCGATGCTTGCTTTCACGTCGGCTCGATAGCCGTGGTCTTTCAAGGCGGGAAGGATCGCCGCATATTCACGGCTGAGTTGGTCTGGATGATTCATTTTTGCCCCCCACTCCAATTAGTGCCGGTCTATGGAGGTGGCAGGGATTTTCGTGGCACTGGCTTCCGAAGGGCTCATTGTTTTTCCTCTTTCATTTCTATGTGAACGTATTCAGTATAACAGGCAAATGGGAAAACATTTTAAGAAACCACCCCCCGCATGCGCGGGGTAAGTGACACGCCGTGTTTCGCATTTCGCTTGACTTTGGTTTATCCCCGCGCGTACGGGGTAGATTTGACTGCCGGCCATCACGCACCCGCTTCCAAGGGTTTATCCCCGCATGTGCGGGGTAGATAATCGTCGATATGTCGCAGGGCCGCCCCGGCGCGGTTTATCCCCGC
>ERZ779896.2408-NODE-2408-length-13006-cov-3.196433_pt1 | contig 13006 bp, 12 predicted proteins | sample MGYA00511067_ERZ779896 | MGnify/ENA primary metagenome ERZ779896 (study PRJEB29588, sample SAMEA2161597) | human gut metagenome | biome: human gut; feature: human-associated habitat; material: faeces | place: Denmark | collected 2008/2010 ...
CTTCCGTTCCGGTAGTACAGCCTGTCAGTACGGCTGCCGCACAGAATGCGAGGATACCTCCTAAAAATAGATTCTTTTTCATGTTTTTACAGTTTACAGGTTCTTGTGAACAATTAACAAATAAAGGTTGCTTCCCAATTTAAGCTCCCAAAAATAATGATTAAATCCATATTAGATATACCCGTGTTGAAAAATACGCATATTCATCTTTTATGAATTTTTATAAAACATAAGCGCTGTTTTTATCTCCCTTTCCCGGCAGCGGAACGATACATTTGGAACACATCCGGATTTTTTGATGCAAACCCGAAAGCAATACCACAAAAGCGCGGCGATTTAACACCCGTTTCCCGGCAGCCACAGCAGCCGGCACTTCCCTTCCGCAAAATATCCGGAAAGCCCTCACGTTTATAAAACGAAGATTGGTCATATCTTTGTATGCAATATCGTCTTTTTTATTATGGCCGACCACGAACAGCACACGTTATCCGTAAAGGAACAGGTTGCCCTGCTCCCCTCTACTCCCGGCGTCTATCAATTCCTCAACCGTGCCGGAGAGATAATTTATGTCGGCAAGGCCAAGAATCTGAAGAAGCGCGTTTCGTCCTACTTCATGGAGTCGCGCGAACACGCTCCGAAAATCCGGATGATGGTACGGCAGATAGCCGCCCTGCGGCACATCGACGTTCCCACGGAACAGGATGCGCTGCTGCTCGAAAACTCGCTTATCAAGACCCTGCAGCCGCGCTACAACACGATGCTCAAGGACGACAAGACCTATCCCTGGATAGTGGTGCGCAACGAGCCCTTCCCCCGTGTGATGTCCACCCGGAGGCTGGTGCGGGACGGTTCGCAGTATTTCGGTCCTTACTCTTCGGTGATGGTGCAGAAAAACATGCTCGACCTCATTCACGGCATCTACCAGCTCCGCACCTGTTCCCTGAACCTCTCGCCCGAAGCGATAGCCCGGGGCAAATACGGCGTATGCCTGGAGTACCACATCGGCAACTGCAAGGGGCCGTGCGCCGGCCGGCAGAGCGCCGAGGATTACGCCGCAGGCATCGAACGGATAAAGAAGACGCTGCGGGGCGACCTGCGCTCCACACGCGAGTTCCTGCACCGGCAGATGACGGAGGCCGCGGCGGAGCTGAACTTCGAGGCGGCGGCACACTTCAAAAACCGCCTGATGCTGCTGGAGAACTATGAAAGCAAATCGGTCATCGTAAGCACCACCCTGCGGCGGGTGGACGTCTTCTCGCTCCTGATGGACGAGACGGACAGCACGGCCTACTGCAACTACGTGAAGGTCGCGGACGGCACGGTGGTGAACAGCTTCACGGTACAGCTCTCCGTCGGAGCGGGAGCCGACGAAAAAGAGGTGCTCTCGCGGGCCATATCGGACATCAGCGAAAAGCTCTCCGGCCGGCTCGCCCGCGAAGTCATCGTCCCTCTGCTGCCGGAAGAGGGGCTCTTCGAGGAGGTAAAGTTCACGGTGCCCACCCGGGGCGACCGGCTCAAGCTGCTGGAGTTCTCGCAGCGAAGCGCACGCCTCTACCGCCTCGAAAAGCTGAAGAACCTTGAAATCAAGAACCCGGAAAAACATACCGACCGGCTGATGGAGTCCATGCGCAAGGCGCTGCACATGGAGGTACAGCCGCGCCATATTGAGTGCTTCGACAACTCCAACCTTCAGGGCACCTATCCCGTAGCCTCGTGCGTGGTCTTCCGCGACGGCAAACCCTCGCGCAGGGAGTACCGCCACTTCAACGTCAAGACCGTCGTCGGCCCGGACGACTTCGCCTCCATGCGCGAGATAGTGGGCAGGCGCTACGGCCGCCTGCTCGCCGAGGGAGCCGAGCTGCCCGACCTGATTGTCGTGGACGGCGGCAAAGGACAGCTCAGTGCCGCTTACGGCGTCCTTTGCGAACTGGGACTGGAGAACCGCATCGCCATCATCGGTCTGGCCAAACGCATCGAAGAGGTCTTTTTCCCGAACGACCCGATGCCCTACTACCTCGACCGGACGGGCGAACCGCTGAAAGTCATCATGCACCTGCGCGACGAGGCGCACCGTTTCGGCATCACGTTCCACCGCAACAAACGCTCGGCAGGTTTCGTCCGTACCCAGCTCGAAGAGATAGAGGGGATAGGAACCAAGACAGCCGACCTGCTGCTGCGCCGGTTCCGCAGCGTGGCCCGGATACGCAGGGCTTCGGAAGAGGAGCTCGCCGATGCGGTCGGAACGGCGAAAGCCCGCAGGGTCTACGCCTATTTCCACGACGGCACCCCCGCTCCGGACAGGCCCGGCGAGGACGACGGAGCGGGAGAATCTCCGACGGCAAACGGCGCTTCCGATGCCTGAGACACAAATCGGAACGGCCCCCGCAATACGTAGGGCTTATCGCACCATAACAACTAATTATAACCGTTTTGGATTTATTAAAGGCAGATTGCCTATCTTTGCGAGACAGATAAACCGACAATTATGAGCGTAGAAAGAGTAAAATGCCTCATCATGGGCAGCGGCCCCGCAGGATATACGGCCGCAATATACACGGGACGCGCGAACCTCAGCCCCGTCCTCTACGAGGGAATGCTGTCCGGCGGACAGCTCACCACGACGACCGAAATCGAGAACTTTCCCGGATACCCGGAAGGCGTCATGGGTACGCAGCTCATGGAGGACCTCCGCAAACAGGCCGAACGCTTCGGCGTGGAAATACGCCGGGGCATCGTCACCGATGTCAATCTGGAGGCTTATCCCTTCATCCTGACCGTGGACGGCGACCGCACCGTCGAAGCCGAGTCGCTCATCGTAGCCACCGGCGCATCGGCCAAATACCTCGGACTGCCCTCCGAAAACAAATTCAAGGGAATGGGCGTGAGCGCATGCGCCACCTGCGACGGTTTCTTCTACCGCGGACAGGACGTAGCCGTGGTGGGCGGCGGCGACACGGCGGCCGAAGAGGCGAGCTACCTGGCCAACATCTGCAACAAGGTCTACATGATTGTGCGCCGCAACGAACTCCGGGCATGCCACGTCATGCAGAAACGGGTAAAGGAAAACCCGAAAATCGAAATCCTGTTCGAACACCAGACCAAGGAAGTGCTCGGCGACGACAACGGCGTGAACGGCGTCATCGTTGTGAACACGAAAGGGGAAGAACGACGCCTGGACATCACCGGATTCTTCCTCGCCATCGGTCACAAGCCCAATACCGACCTCTTCCGCGGCAAGCTCGACCTCAACCCCGAGGGCTATATCGTAACCCGCAGCAACACGAGCCACACGAGCGTGAACGGCGTATTCGCTGCGGGCGACGTGCGCGACCCGCGCTACCGTCAGGCAATCGTCGCCGCCGGAAGCGGCTGCATGGCGGCAATGGACTGCGAGAAGTACCTCATGCTGGGCGGCGATATCTGATGTACCGGCCGGGAGAGCACGGGATTCCGCTGCAATCGCCCGGAAACGGCTTTTCGGAAAGGGCTGTGTCAAATTGAACGAATGCAGTTCAAAAGGGCGCAGCCTTTTCGAATGTATGAGGAGCGACAGGAGGCAATATGCCGAAAATCCCGGTAGAAACATGACGGCAGGCACCGATGCCGATTAAAAACGCGGCAATTCACAGCGATTCAGACCGAGATTCGTGTCCGATATAGACCACGGGATAGCGCACCTATCCTCTTTGCTTCTGAAAATATCCCCTCCATAAATTTATAAGATGAACGACATCATCGACGCACGCTGCGGCTGGGCCGGGAGCGACGAACTGTACATCAAATACCACGACGAAGAGTGGGGACGGCCCGTTACCGACGACCGGACCCTGTTCGAATTTCTGGTACTCGAAAGCGCCCAGGCAGGGCTGTCCTGGATTACAATCCTCCGCAAACGCGAAGGTTACCGAACGGCTTTCCACCACTTCGACATACAGCGGGTGGCACGCATGACATCGGAGGACATCGACCGGCTGATGCAGTTCGGCGGCATCGTCAGAAACCCGGCTGAAGATTGCCGCCGCAATCGCCAACGCCCGGCTGTTCATAGCCATTCAGCAAGAATTCGGCAGTTTCTACGACTACGTCCTCTCCTTCTTCCCCGACCGACAACCGGTCGTCCATCACTTCCGAAGACTGGAACAGGTACCCGCCACATCCGCCGAGGCGGACGCCCTGAGCGGTGACATGAAAAAGCGGGGTTTCAAGTTCTTCGGCCCGACCATTTGCTACGCCTTCCTACAGGCGACCGGTTTCGTGAACGACCACCTGGAGGGGTGCCGCTGCAAAGTGCCCGACCGTCCCCTCCCCGACCGGAGGGCAGAAGCCGACTCCCGGCGCACGGTCGGAGACGGCTCCGACGACAGCCGATGAACAGGCCCTACACGAAACCGCAGGTAATTTACAATCATATTCAGGAGACATGCTGACCATAGAGGAGATACTTACGATAGATTCCGGGGAGGCTTTCGAGCGGACAGCCCTGGAACTTTTCGCTTTCCAGGCGGAGCGGTGCGCCCCCTACCGCGACTACCTCGATGCGATAGGCATCGCGCCCGGCGAGGTGACCTGCAGCGCCGACATTCCGCACATGCCGATAGAACTCTTCAAGAGCCGGAAAGTCTATTGCGGCACGAAAGAGCCGGAGCTGGTCTTTACGAGCAGTACGACGGGCGGGGACACCCCTGCCCGGCACTATGTGGAGAACACGGAGAATTACCGGCAGACACTCCGCAAGGCGTTTTCGCTCTTTTACGGACGGCCGGAGAATTGGTCGTTCTATGCGCTGCTGCCCTGCTACCTCGAACGGGAGGGTTCGTCACTGGTATGGATGGCCGACGACCTGATAAGAAGCGGCGGGGGAGGCTTCTTCCTCGATGAATACGAACAACTGCTCGAATGTATGGCGGCGGACAGCCGTCCCAAAATCCTGTTGGGCGTGAGCTATGCACTGCTCGACCTGGCCGAGCAATACGCCCCCCGGTTGCGGGACACGGTCGTGATGGAAACGGGAGGGATGAAGGGACGCCGGACGGAACTGCCCAAAGAGGAGTTCCACCGGATTCTGTGCGACGCATTCGGCACCGACGTCATCCATTCCGAATACGGCATGGCCGAGCTCACGTCGCAGGCCTATTCCTCCGGGAACGGGATATTCCGAACCCCGCCCTGGATGCGCGTCATGATACGCGACTTCAACGACCCGTTCGAGACGCTGCCCGGTGCGCGCGGCGGGCTGAACATCACCGACCTGGCCAACCTCCACTCCTGCGCATTCATCGAGACACAGGATGCGGGAATCGCCTATCCAGACGGTTCGTTCTCCGTACTCGGCCGCATGGACCGGACACAGACGCGCGGATGCAACTTGCTGGTCGATTAGAAGGCAGGGAAAGGCGGCAGGCCGTTTTCGCAGCGATGCGACGCGCAGCTAATGAAAAATCATTAATTTTGGCCGGGCGGACGACGGCAGCCGCGACCGGATTATTGCCAAAAAGATGGGAAAACGCAAAAGGGAACAGCGACGCAGGGATTACGACATCCGGCAGGCACAGCACGAACAAGTTATCGAACGGATACCGCTGGAGCGCGGATGCAAACTTATCATGGTATATGTGGAGGGGTACGAAGACGTGGCCTTCTGGCGCAGCGTCTTCGACGACTACGAATCGGACGAATTCATGTTCGAAATTTCCGTACCGCTGCGCAACGACCTTGCCAAAGGGAAAAAGGTGGTGCTCCATCTGGCCGAAGACCCGGAGGTCAGGGATACCCTCTTCTGCATCGACAGCGACTTCGACTATCTTTTCGCCGACCAGACGCCCGTATCACGGGAGATAAACCGTACCCCGCACATCTTCCATACCTACGCATACGCCACGGAGAATTACCTGTGCTACGCCCCATCGCTGCACAACATCTGCGTGAAGGCCACCAAAAACGATACGAACATCTTCGATTTCGAAAAGTTCTTCGCCGACTATTCGCGCACGATATACCCGCTTTTCCTGTGGTACGCCTACTCGGCGCAGATAGCCACACCGAACATCTTCCCCCTGATAGAGTTCAAGAGCAGCGTCAAACTGAACTACCTCGAAGTGGAAGGGAACGGGGCGGAGACGCTCGCATGGCTGGAACGACAGGTACAGCGCAGGCTGCGGAGCCTCCGCGGACAGCATCCCGACATCGAACGGCAGTTCCCCGCCTTCATCGAGATGCTCGGCAAACGGGGCGTCACGCCGGAGAATACCTACCTCTTCATGCAGGGACACACCCTCATGGACAACGTCGTCATGCCTGTCCTGGAGGCCGTATGCGACAAACTGCGCTACATGTCCATCTCCCGCATCAACGGGTCCGACCGCAGGGGGGTATCGCTCGTGAACGAGCAGAGCAACTACAACAACGCCCTTCAGGACGTGCGCAGTGCGCTATCCTTCAACGAGAACTACAAGGAGTGTTTCCTGTACAAAAAACTGAAGCACGATATAGAGAGATACCTCGACGCCCTGCGCCGGGCCCAGCCGGACTACAACTGCCGGAAAGGCTGACGCAGACTGCGAAGAAACCCCGGCCGTCACTTACTGTATTTCGACGCCCATTCGAGTATCTCTTCGCTGCGGACATGAACGCCATATTTGCGTGCCTTTATCAGAATACGGTGTGCCAGAAGCGCTTTCTTCTCCTCCGGCGCATAGCGGAAATAGGCCTCGGCCGCACGTACATGGGGTGCATCGGGCATCGGAAATTCGCGCGTTTCGGGAATCCCGAAATCCGTGGAACGCATTTTCCGCCGGTCGCTCGCCAGCAACCTGTCGGACGTATGTTTATCATATGCCATAATCTCGTAATTTTATTTCATTCTACATGTGCCCCGCCGCAAGCGCGGGGAAGAACGACAAGGGGCGCCCGGCCTGACGGAACATCTCCGCAAACCCTTCAGGCGCCCCGCATCGATTGCGAATCCTCCGTCACAGGCGGCCCCTTTCGGGAACCCGCCATGTAAACGGTATCCTATTTTCTACCCAGTTTATCATCGATTCCGTGACGGGTGCGGTCGTAAGCCTCGTCCACTTTATTGCCAATCCGGTGCCCCTGCTCCTGCATACGGTCCTTTATCTGATGAATACCTTCGTCGGCACGGTTCTTCCACTGCTGACCTTTCTCCTGCATGCGGTTCTCCACATGCTGAACCTTCTCTCCTGCGACATGCCCTGCGTGGCGTGTCTTGTCGGCCAGCTCGTCGGCCGTCTTCTCGACCTTGTTCTGAAGGTCATTCTTCATCTTGTTTTCCATAATCAAGCATTTTTTAAGTTATACAAAAATTCCGTCGCCGCACACGAGGGACGGATTGCACGAATGCGAAGGGTTCACTCCCGTTTCCTGCGAGTGAAAAGCCCTACTATCAACAGCAGGACTATCGCTCCGAAAACGGAGGTGAGCAGGCTGCCCAGCATGTTCGTGCTGGCGATGCCCATCAGTCTGAAAAGCCATCCGCCCAATACCCCGCCTACCATACCGATGACGAGATTGAGCAACATGCCCGAACCGCTGCCCTTCACAATCAGGCTGGCGACGTAACCCGCCGCAAGCCCGATAAGGATGTACCATAACCAATACATGGCAAAAAGTTTTAGTGATTCAAAATAATATATCCGTTGGGGGGCCCTGCCGCAATCGTGTGCGGTGCCACGGTTAAGACAAACGCAATAGTTGTGCCAAGACCGGAAGCGCACCGGACGGTGCATTCCATGCAAACGATACGCAAGCCGCCGCGGTCGGACAATATCCGCAAGGGGAACGGTCGGTCGGAGAGGAAACCGGCCCCACATTCCCTAAGGGCCGAACGTCAGCAGTATCGTTCCGCTCCGGAAACGGACTTCGCGAGCGCATGCCTTTCCCGCACACGAGCCCCCGTCGCACCGAATACCCGTCTATATCCGACTCAACCGCACCTGCGCCCGCAACTGTGCCATTGTCCGACAACCGTTGCCGTTTTTTACCGAATATTTTCCTATATTTGTTTCAACCGAATCGCACCTGCGACCACGGACCGGGCTGCCGCCCGACGACCGCTTTCGGTTTTCATCGAATATATTTCGTATATTTGTTTATCGAGCCACGGAAAGACGGTCTCCGTTCCAAACCGGAAACGCACGCGATATCCGTTTCAAAGGCCCGAACCGACCTATGAACGCCGTAAAAAAAGCATACAGGATAAACGTGGCGCTGAGCCTGTCCAACGTGAATGCGGACTTCCTGCAACTCATCCTCTGCATGATGGTGAGCCATTACATCATCGCCAACCCCCTGTACGGAGCCGCCCTGTTCCTTTTCGCCAATATCTGGACGCTCTATTTCGAGGGCAACCTGCGCCGGCTCTCTTCGGGAGCGGCGCCACGGAAAACCAACTTCGTCATGTGGATACTGCTGTCGGCATCGGTATTCGCCGGACTCGCGCTGGTCTTCCTCTACCCCATCGTCATGCGGGCTCCGGGCACGAATTTCGTCTCGTTCTTCGTCCTCCTCATCGCGGCCCGCAGCGTACTGACATGGAAGGTGAACGACGCGCTGAGCAAACCGGGGCTGGCCCGCAGGATATACAAAGGCCTTTTCCAGATACTCTTCTTCGTGCCGTGCCTCGCTTTCGCATGGATAATCGACGACGAACCGGTCATGTGGATGACGCTCGTAGGGTATGCCCTGACCGGATTCCTGCTCTCCTACCAGAGCAGCACCATGGCGTCGCTCTCCAAATACATAGCGAATACCCGCCGCGACAAGCTGCACGACATATTCTCCTACCGCGTATTTTCCAACATGTCCCTCTACGCCCAGATAGCCCTGAGCCTGGGGGTACTCATGTATATCTGTTACGTCAGCTTCAGCACGCCGGCATTCTCGTCCGACACCTACGTCTACATGGGCGTGTGGATAGTCGCCGTACTGCTCTTTTCGGAACTGTTCACCAAACTCGTCAACAAACGGGGATGGATACTGAGTCTCAACATCTTCATCGTGGGAGCGGCCATGTGGATAACCGGCTCCCTGATGATGTTCGACTTCAAGGGGTTATGGGGCTCGACCTTCTGGGCGGGCCTGTGGGGTTTCGGCCTGGCGTGTATCACCTCGGTACTGAACCGCTACAACGGAGACTTCAAGATGGTCGCCCGCATAGCCGGCCGCAAGGTAAGCGACCGCGACCTGCACTTCCGGTCGATGATAACGCAAATCATCTCGGTCATCTTCTCCAATGCCATCATGCTCTGCGTGGTCACGGTCTGGGTATTCGTCATTCCCGCTTCGCACACGCCGGAGCTGCCGTGGGTATTCCGCAGCACCATGGTACAACTACCCGTCCTGTTCATGCTGGTCAGCGTATTTTTCGCGCTCAGGCAGCCGCTGGACGAACGCAGCCGGCAAAAACTGCTGAACTATACACAGGGAACCAACAACAACACCCCTACGAAACAGAACCTCCGCAGCAACCTCGTGGAGAAGAAAAGAGTGAAATTCGGCGTGAAGATACTGGCCTTCTTCGTGAGGCCCTTCCTCCACCTCAAAGTCTCCGGCAAGGAGTACATGGAGATGGAACACTTCCCTTCGGTCTTCGTCTGCAACCACGGCATCATCTACGGCCCCATAGCCGCGGTGATATACCTTCCCACCTATTTCCGGCCATGGATAGACCGCAAGATGGTGGACAGGGAGATGGCAGCCAAAGAGATGTACGGACGTTTCATCTACCGCATCCCGCTGCTCCCGCCGAAGGCGAAGATGCGCATCGCCCGCCTGCTGGCCGGGCCGGTCACATGGGCGCTGAACTCGTTCAATCCGATACCCGTCGAAAAGAACAACCTGCGGAACGTGATGACCACCTTCGACGATACGGTAAAGGTACTCTCCGAGGGCGACAACGTGCTGATATTCCCGGAGAGACCGCGGAAAGTGAAACGGGGCGACAAGATGACCGTCGAACACCTCACCGACTCGGTAGGGCGGCTCTTTACGGGATTTGCCAACATCGGACGCCTCTACTACGAGACCACGGGAAAATGCCTGCGGTTCTACCCCATTTACGCGAGCAAGAGAAACCATACGTTCCGTATCGGGCAGCCGGTGGTCTTCAGTCCCGACAACGACCCGCACGACGAGAAGCAGCGCATCGCCGACCTGCTGCACGACAAGATGCTGGAACTGGCGGAGTGAGGCGCACCCTCCGCGGGCCGAAGCATCCGTCCGGAAACACCGACCGTCCCCATACGGGGCGGCACAAAGGATAACGACCATGAAAAGGATAGCGACAGCACTGGCCGCCCTGTTGCTGGCGGCAGGCATCTCGTGGGGACAGGACCCCGACCTGACCGGATTTCTCGAACAGCTCGAAAACGTCAACGGACGCATGGCGACAGCCATGAATAACGACGATAAGGAGGAGATGGAGAATCTCTATACGGAAATCGTCGTCATGTACGAACAGCAGCCGGGCAGCGTAAAAAAGACGGCCGCACCGATAATGGGCGGCGTATGGTACAACCTGGCCTGTCTCCGGTCGCTGCGGGGCGATACGGACGGTGCAGTGGACGCCTTCAAACAAGCATTGGGGTACGGCTGGAACGACTACGCCTATACCATGAACGACCCTGACCTGAAGACGGCCCGCGAAGACCCACGGTTCATGGCCCTCGCCGAAAGCATCCGGTAAGGCACCGCTCCGAAGAGGGCGGACACCCGCGGGGAGAGCGGACGAACGACGGACAAAATAGGGCCCGCTGCACGGTTTAAATGGCACCGCATGGTGATTATCTCAGGAATTATTGCTATTTTTGCGGGCAACAAAATCCCGATACCATGTCATTTATCGATGAAAGAGTACTTACAGAGGGACTGACGTTCGACGATGTCCTTCTGGTGCCTGCCTATTCGGAGGTGTTGCCGCGGGAGGTCGACATAACCACCCGTTTTTCACGAAACATTCGTCTTAACATTCCCATCGTATCCGCCGCAATGGATACGGTCACCGAAGCCCCGCTGGCCATCGCGCTCGCACGGGAGGGAGGTATCGGAGTGATACACAAAAACATGTCTGTCGAGCAGCAGGCAGCGCAGGTGCGGAAGGTGAAACGTGCCGAAAACGGCATGATTTACGACCCGGTCACCATTTTCAAGGAGAATACCGTAGGCGACGCGCTGCGCCTCATGAAGGAGCACCGCATAGGCGGCATCCCCGTCATCGCGGCCGACCGGACGCTGATAGGCATCGTCACCAACCGCGACCTCCGTTTCCAGAAAGACACTTCGCGGAAGATAGAGGAGGTCATGACGAAGGAGGGGCTCATCACCACCCACAACTCCGACCTCAAGAACGCCGCCGAAATCCTGCTCAGGCACAAGATAGAGAAACTGCCGGTGGTAGACCATGCCGGAAAACTCATCGGACTCATCACCTACCGCGACATCACCAAGATGAAGGACAACCCCAATGCCTGCAAGGACGACAAGGGGCGCCTGCGGGTAGCCGCCGGGGTGGGTGTCACCGCCGACGTACTCGACAGGGTAGCGGCGCTTTACGCCGAGGATGTGGACGCCGTGGTACTCGATACCGCTCACGGCCACAGCGTAAACGTCGCCAGGACACTGCGATCCATCAAGGCCGCATACCCCTCGCTGGACGTCGTGGCGGGCAACATCGCCACAGGGGCTGCAGCGCGTGCGCTCGCCGATGCGGGAGCCGACGGCGTGAAAGTCGGCATCGGGCCCGGTTCGATATGCACCACCCGCGTAGTGGCGGGCGTAGGCGTACCGCAGCTCACCGCCATATACGGCGTCGCGAAGGAGCTCGCCGGGAGCGGCATACCGGTGATAGCAGACGGCGGACTGCGCTACTCGGGCGACATCGTGAAGGCACTCGCGGCAGGCGGCGACTGCGTGATGGTCGGCTCCATGCTGGCCGGCGTGGAGGAGTCTCCGGGCGAAACCATCATCTACAACGGCAGGAAATTCAAGTCCTACCGCGGCATGGGTTCGGTAGAGGCCATGAACAAGGGCTCGAAAGACCGCTATTTCCAGGGCGAAGAGACCGATACGAGCAAATTCGTACCGGAAGGCATCGAAGCACGCGTACCCTACAAAGGGTATCTCAGCGAAACGGTCTACCAGCTCATCGGCGGTCTGAAGTCGGGTATGGGGTACTGCGGCGCAAAGGACATCGCCGCCCTGAAACACGCCGACTTCGTGAAAATAACGTCGGCAGGCGTGATAGAGAACCACCCGCACGACGTGACGATAACCCGCGAAGCACCCAACTACTCCCGCGGAGAGTAACAGCCGGTTATCCCGGCCGCAAAGGAGTGATATATCGGATGAGGATTTGTACAGGGAGGATTCCCGCGAGGCAAATCCTCATCGGATTCAAGGAAGAAGCGGCCGCAAACGGCCTCCCACACCAACGAGCAAGGACGGCACAACGGCCTTTGCCAATAACAGAGAGGAGAGCGGACGAATTACGGTTCCCGCCAAAGAGAGGACGACAACGGACGCTCCCCATTCCTACGAAGAGCTAAACGACAGTATGAATACCATGCAGGAAAAGATTCTGATACTCGACTTCGGTTCGCAGTACACGCAGCTCATCGCGCGTCGTGTACGCGAACTGAACGTCTATTGCGAGATACATCCCTACAACAGGATACCGGCGCTCGATGCGGGTGTCAAGGGGGTGATACTCTCCGGCAGCCCCTATTCGGTACGGGACGAACAGGCCCCGCATCCGGAACTGGGCGCCATCAAGGGCCGACTGCCGCTGCTGGGCGTATGCTACGGCGCGCAGTGGCTCGCCCAGAACTACGGGGGGCAGGTCGAACCGGCCGCAAGCCGTGAATACGGCCGTGCCATGCTGAACGTGGCCGACCGCGAGGATGCCCTGCTGAAAGGGATGCCCGAACGCACACAGGTATGGATGTCGCACGGCGACACCATCACCCTGCTTCCGGCAGGTTACCGGGTGACG
>ERZ779896.2423-NODE-2423-length-12920-cov-3.308511_pt1 | contig 12920 bp, 9 predicted proteins | sample MGYA00511067_ERZ779896 | MGnify/ENA primary metagenome ERZ779896 (study PRJEB29588, sample SAMEA2161597) | human gut metagenome | biome: human gut; feature: human-associated habitat; material: faeces | place: Denmark | collected 2008/2010 ...
GACGACGAAATCGAATTCTAACGAATTACCGATTTCTGTCCCACTCTCTTTTTTGTGTTGATCACAGTTTTTGATACTCTCGCTCCTTATTGCCCTTCATCACTTCTGCTTCGTCTCATTTGAATGACGAGGTAAGCAACAGAAACAATAGATAGCAAGGCACCCAGGATCACGCCTTTTTGTCTAAAGACGAATTCAACCTTATGATTTCCCTTTGAGATTGGGAACGATAAGAAGGCATTCCATGCTTTTTCAGTTTTGACAAACTTCCCATCCACTTTCACTTTCCAGCCATCGCTGTATGGAATGGAAGTCATCATATAGTTACTATCATCTGTGATAGACACATCACCAACAATATGGGTATTTGAAAACTTGGTTACTTGTAAACCTTGTTTCTTCCGGTTTTCTAATACCTGTTGAATCTGATCAACGTCGGCACGATAAACACCAGCATTGCTCATATCGATGTGATCTGTTCTAAATCTAAATTCAATAACGGTTTCTTGGTTTTCAGTTTGATCTGTCAACTGCCAAATTTGTCTTTGCGTGAAAATTTTAGCATTGAGCAACCATTTATTATTGAGTAAAACCGAGTAATCTTGGTTTTGGATCAAAGATACAGGAGTAAAGAAATAATAGGTGTAATTGGTACGTGGAGTGACCTTATAACGAATAATGGCATCTTTTGACGAATCCGCTCTCTTATAGATGGCTTCTCCCGTTTCCTTATTAACCTTTTCTTCGATCACATTTTCTGTCTCGATCGAGCTGAACGCCAAGGGTTTAAAGTACTCAACGGTATCATTATTGGCCTTTTGATGCCCCTCCATGGAGTTCAAAATGATATTCTGGTTAGCAAAGGCATTATTGGCACCAAATTGAATATTCCTTACCAGACTGTTAGTCCCGTATGCAAGTGGGAAGGAATTTGGATTCTTATAGACGACATAACGCTTGTCCTCATAGACCTTGTCTGTGAAATAGCGATGCAGATCAAAGCGGTCTGTAAACCGATAAAAGTACATCTTATCCGGATTGGCCTCAATCTCCTTAGGATCAAAATCCTTAGCACTCATAAAGTAACGAACACCATATAAAGCATCTGTCAAAGGTGTCCCGTTTGAATATTGGGTCGCCGCATTGACGCCAAGATCTCCCATGAAAGCAAAGTGATCCATGGTGCTACGTTCCAAACTTGAGCTAAAGGTACTTAGACCTGGATAGGACACCAAGGAAGGAACTGTTCTGGAATAGGCAAAATCTGTAGCAATTCGATAGAATTTTTGATCTGCATTTTCTTGGATATTGTCTGTCACGCGCTTGACCGAAACGGTCGCATCTGCAAACTTGTGCACATCATCATACCCAAATGTTACTTGGGACAAATAGGCATTATAGCCAAACTCGAAGATTGTGAGCACTGATACGACAATCATGGATAAACGTGAGATCTTAAAGTTTAGGATAAAGAGAATGCTCAAGTAGAGCATCGCTGTAATCCCCACTTGCGACAAGAGATAGCCTGTCTTTAACAAGACTGCAGCCAACACTAAGATGACCGCTGCTAGAGCCATTCGAATCATTTTTTCCAATTGGCTCTTCTGAGATTTTTCCCAATACGCATAGAAGATGAAGCAAGTCACCGCTGCTATTCCCAGAACACTTAGAATAGAGAACTTGGAGAGGAAACGGCTGATCGCTTGCGGTTGAGTCTTTGAGATAAAACTATACTGATGGAAATAGAGATAGACTACCGACAAGAGCAAGCCCAAACCGATGATGCAGTTGGTTCGTTTGGAAATAACGATCTTCTGCTTCATCGCTTGATAAGCAAGGACTAGCATAAAGAATGAAAACAGCCAAGAAAAACGGAAGAAGAAACCGGCTGGGTTTTGTCCCATATGCCATATCTTACTGACAAATTCATTGACAAAGGAAATCAGGAAAATGAGGGTAACAATCCCTGCAGCCCATTTTTTGGCTTTTCCAACTTTTTGCGATAGGAAATAAAAGATAAATCCAAGAAAGCCAAGCGCTCCAATATAAATATTGGGAAGGTTGGGACCCGCTGACCATCCTGATGTTGTATCAAAGCCACCAACAACCAACTTAGAAAGAATATCCAAAGGGTTAATTTGAAAGGCAAATGAGAAGGTCATGCCTCCGCCAACTTGCCCCTTACTTTCAATCAGGTTGAAAAATACTGGCAAGAGCAAGACTGAGGCTGTCGCAATCCCAATAATCGAATAGATCACTGCTTGCAACAAAGGGATACTAAAGTTTTTAATCTTTGCCTTTAGATCTCCCTCAATCAGCAATCTTGGTGATACATAGTAGCAGGCATACAGAGCGATGAAAATGGAGATCATATAGCCCATGTAAAACTGAAGCAAGACCGTTAATCCTAAAGCAAAAGCATAGCGATAAGGAGATTTCCCATCTAATAATTCTTCCAAATACACAATCACAATTGGCAGCATGATCATGGCATCATAGAAGATGACGTTCATTTGATAGGAAACCAACATCCCTGACAAGGCATAAGCCGTCGAGAATAATGGAACCAACCATTTTCTAGATTCTAATCCTTTGTAGCGCTTGATTAAAAGGAAAGCAAAGGATAGACCGATTGCCCCGTAGCGGAGCCAAATGGTTAAAAATACTGCTGCCCCAAAATATTTGAGGGGAGCTAGAATGTAGATGATGTTGAAGGGACTCATTAAATAGTAGCCGAGCACACCGATCATATCTCCACCAAGAGACTTGGTGAAAGAATAACTCAAACTAGATAGATCCCCCGTCAAGATGGCATTTTTTAGCAAGCCAAAGAAACTGATATATTGCTGTCCAAAGTCAACAGCCATCAGACTCTTACTCCCAAAAGGGTACATCCCTATAAAAGCCCACACAATGAGCATGATGGTCATTGGGAGCAGGGCACTTGCAGCATAGAGAACTTTCTTTGGATGCTTTTTCCAAAACTCTTGCCAACGCATGAACCAGATTAACATGTTTTCTCCTATCTTCTTTAGCCGATATGATTTTTCTTCGCTTGTTCGATATTGGTCTCTTCAATGATGAAATGAGGACGACGCTTCACCTCGTAATAGATCTTGCCAATATACTCTCCAAGAATCCCGATGAAGATGAGTTGAACTCCACTAAATAATATAATAGCCGCAATCGTTGTGAAATAACCACTCACATAATTCCCAGCAGCGAAGATATATTTCATCAACTCAAAAACTAGATATAAAAGAGCCAGCCCTAAACAGATAAAACCGAATTGAATACAAACACGGAGAGGACGATCGTTAAAAGAAATAATTCCTTGAATGGCATAATTCAAAGATTTCTTAAAACCAAACTTGCTCTTTCCAGCCTTACGGGTTTCATTCTTATAAGGAATTACTTTCTCTTTGAAACCAATCCATTCATACAAACCTTTATTAAAACGATTGTACTCTGGCATTGACACAAAGGCTTCCATCGCTTTTCGGCTAAGCAGTCTTAATTCCGATTTCCCGTCTGTTAGGTGAACATCCATGGAGCGGTTTGACAAGAAGTAAAACAAACGTGCAAAGGAACTTCCTACAAAAGATTCCCCTTCACGAGTTCGTTGGCCACTAACAATATCATAGCCTTCATTATAAGCTTCTAAGAATAAGGGAATCAAGTATGGTGGATGCTGGAGATCCCCGTCCATGACCATCACCGCATCCCCACTGGCATATTTAAAACCAGCCAAGATGCCACTCTCACGTCCAAAATTTCGACTGAAACGGATATATTTGATGCGGTCGTTTTCTCTTGCAAATTCTTCAATTAACTCAAAGGTTTTGTCACTACTTCCATCATCGATATAGAGAATTTCATAATCAGAGAGCTCTTTTCCTAACATTTTCTCAAGCTGATTAGAAATTTCACGATGGGTTTGAGGAAGTACTAGCTCCTCATTCAAGAGGGTTATTAAGATTGATAATTTCATCCCTTTTTCTCCATAATACATTCCCAAAAAAGAGAGAGCTCATGCTCTCCCCTTATATAGAAACTCATTGCTTATTTAATAGACAATTTTCGTTTCAATACGACTGCACCTGCTAACACAAATGCTCCTGAGAATACAAATCCAGTTGCTGCAACTTCACCTGTATTAGGAAGAAGCACTTTACGCCCTCCTCCATTGTTTCCACCTTTTGGTCCTGGTTTTCCAGTCGTGGTCGTCGTTGTTGATTCTTCATTTCCTGGAGTCACCGGTTTCTCTGGAGTTGTTGTGGTGGTGGTGGTGGTTGGTTCTGCAGTAGTCGTTGTTGTCGTCGTTGGCTCTACAGTAGTCGTAGTAGTCGTTGACTCTCCTGTTGTTGTGGTTGAAGTAGTCGTCGGCTCTTCTGTTGTTGTAGTTGTAGTAGTCGTCGGCTCTTCTGTTGTCGTGGTTGTAGTAGTCGTCGGCTCTTCTGTTGTCGTAGTTGTAGTAGTCGTCGGCTCTGCAGTAGTCGTTGTGGTTGTCGTTGGCTCTGCAGTAGTCGTTGTGGTTGTCGTTGGCTCTGCAGTAGTCGTCGTTGTGGTTGTCGTTGGCTCTGCAGTAGTCGTCGTTGTTGTTGTTGGCTCTGCAGTAGTTGTTGTCGTTGTCGTTGGTTCTGCAGTAGTCGTGGTGGTGGTTGTTGGTTCTGCAGTAGTTGTTGTGGTTGTTGTAGTCGTGGTGGTTGTTGTAGTTGTTGTAGTTGTAGTTGTTTTTTGGTCTACAATATTCTTAGCTACAGGAGCTTTTGGTGTTTTGAATTCACCAGCTTCAACTACAGTATCAGCTGCCAACTCATAACCTTCTGGAGCTTTAACTTCTTTAATGATGTATTTGTCACGCAAGATGTTCTTAACAGTGAATTCACCATTAGCATCTGACTCAAACTCACCAATGATATCTTGGTTAGTTGCACGGATAACTTGGAATTTCGCACCTTTAAGTGGAGCACCGTTTTCGTCTACTTTTTTCACTTGAATGCTAAATTCGTAACCGACACCTTCACCACCAGCGATTTGGATGTTTACTTTACTATTTGAAGGGTACTCCTCTTTGTTATCACCTTTGATTGTCGCTGTATTCTTAATTTGTTCGCCGTCAACAGTTTCATAGTTAGCAACTGCTTCATATTCTACTGCAAAGTGATCGTTAGCAGAAATATTACCAAAGTCAATAGAGAATGACTTATCTGTTGCATTTACTGTATAGTTAGCAGTAACGTCTTGTTTATTTGTAAGCGTCCATTTACCACCACTGTATACCCAAGTACCTTTGAAGATTTTGAAACTGCCAGCTTTGTAGGTAACCCCTGCTGATGCTATTGAATCTGAAAGGACTGCATTGTTGATTGCTTCGTTAGTTCTGTTTACAGAGATACGGAATCCAAGGTTTTTGTGATCTCCATTATCCCAACCAGATTTGATGATTGTGTAACGTTTACCTTCACCAACTGTTGTACTTGTTACTTTACCGTTGAATTTTACATTACCGTTAACAGAAACCTTAACAGGAACTTCACCATCATTTGGGAATTTATCTTTGTTAACACCAGCGTAGAAGAAGAATGAACCTGAAACGTCATTTTTCGTTTGAGCGAAATCTGTGAATGTCAAGACAATCTTACCAGTTTTTGCATCAACTTTTGCATCGGCAATCTTTTTACCAGTGATTGTATCGTTAATTTCAAAATCCTGAGACTTGATATCGATTGGTCCATCGATAGTGACTTCAGTTGTATCCCCTACTTTAACATTTTTTCCTTCTAAAGCAAATTTTGCATTCAGACGGAAAGTGTCATAACGACCTAGACCGGTTGCTAATTCTTCACCTTTGCTATTTTGGATCTTGATCTCCGTGATGACATCGACTTTTTTAGACGTTTCCGCCTGTACAGTTTTAGAAAAAAGTGTCAATGACACAATCAATAGCGAACAAACTATTGACAAATAAACTGCTAACTTTTTCATTTTTTCTCCCTTTCTAGGCTGATTTTTTATAAATCAACGCATATAATATAGCAAAACATAGTGAGAAAGTCAAGATTATTGAACAAAAAATCCATCTTTTGTATATTTAAGGGCTATTTGGCTTCTGAATTTTTCTAAGTAACTCTTCCTCTTTCAAACAGTTATTTTTCCAAAATCAACACATCTTTTGTAGATAAGTTGCTTTCTTTATACCCTGATTCTTTATAGAGATTTAGAGTGGCTGTTTCAGAATAGCCATTTTTTTCCTCTTGCATTTCCCTTGGAACTACCACTATGTCAATCTTAGAATCAAGCTTTTTGTCATTATGGTAGAAAATATCATACAATCTTTCATGGCTGCGAAGACTCGGCGTATAGCCACCTGCTGCTAAGACCGCTTTATCTTTAGGGATAGCCTGCAGGGTCTTTTCGAGCCCATCAAAATAGTCTTTGCGTGTTTGATAGTATTGGATTTCAAAACTCCAATTATGCGTGAAACTATATAGAATGGCGCTTGAAAAAATGATGGAAGAAGCTAATAGAGCCACCAATACATTATCTGATGCCAACTGGTTCTTGCTTAATTGATCGATAGACAATAAGGCCATCAAAAATAGAAGCGTAACCGAACCATAGCTATACTGAAAACCAATATCATATTGGTAAGGCCAATCCATCAACAAATTAATGAGAAAAAGGGGCAGCATCAGAAAATAGGTAGACCAACGTCGCTGAATCAGTGGTAAAAAGCTAAAAGGAAATAGGACCAAAAAGAGGTAGCCAAGCCTTTTCGCTGTAAATAAACTTCCCAAAACATAAAGCGGATTTAGGACTACATTTTTCACAACCATCAAGAGGCCGTTTTCCCCACTCAATAATAGATTATTGTATCGGGAAACCATGGCTCCCTCACCATATCTTGCTAAGAGGAACATGGCAAACGCAAAATAAAGTATCGGTAAGGCAAACATACTGAGATACAACCACTTTTTAAACTTGGCCTCAAAGGTAAAACGATGTTGAAAAGTAAAATAAAGTCCTAAGGACAGCACGTAGACAAAGGCATCCTCTTTCACGAAAAGGAGCAACAAGGTGAACAAGATAGTTCTTCCACGCCACTGAGAAATCAGGCTGTAGAACAACCAAAGTATCAATGGAGGCAAAAAACAATTTTCATGCAAATGGAATCCACCACTCGTTGTCATGACCGGAGTCACAAAAAAGAGGGCAAGCACGAGTGGCTTCATGACTTTTGGCAATTGTATTTTCTTTAGAATCAAACAAAGCGGGATAACTGCTGAAAATACAATCACTGTTTGAGCGATATCTAATGTTTCCACATAAGGAAATAGCATATAAAAGGGCAAGATCAAATAATAAATAGGAGAAATATGGACTCCAAAATGCGATAAGGCCCTATCTCTTTCAAGGGTGGTAACTTGCGAAAAATCATGTCTCATTCTCTCAAACATCTGTGAAAAGATTCCAATATCAAAAGAAGAGACCGCATTGGCTTTAATCTTATAATAGGCAACAATCGATAGATAGAGCACATAGAAAATACCACCTATAATTGTCACCACTGTGAGTCTTCGAACCCAGGTTTCATTAACTTTAGCCAAAGAAACCTTTGAGAGAAGAAAACCGATCAGGACGGCAACGATAACGGCTACTAATACTGGCCAAATCAAAGTAGGCAACTTCGATTCAGAAATCGTAAACGTAAAGATTCCCAGTTCCTTATCTTGAAGATTGGCACTGGTTTGTAGCAACAATTTCGGAAAAGACAAGACATCTACCGCTAAGAAAATATAAGCGATTGTTTCTTTTCCTAAATAAAAATATAGAAACAAGACCAGTGAGAGCAACACTAGGCCCAATGACATAAAGAGACTCGGACTTTTCAAAATAGAAATAAATAGGATACCTGCCACGAACCAGAGATTCAATTTTTGTATGCAGATATACTTCTTGCTCTCCGTCAAAAACCAGAGAATAGGATAACTAATGAGCAAAGCAAGGACTGTATGGCCCCATCCCACTTTACCCAGTTCTAGAAACAATTCCTTTGTTGAAAAACTCAATAGATTGACCATCATGGCCACAAAATAAGAACCTAGAAGCAACCATAAATAGTTAAGGTTCATTGTCTTAGCAAGTTTCATTTCTATCAATACCTCCCAATTGTAGTTCCTATTCTAGCACAAAACCCTTACTATTTCTAGATAGTAATAACCATACCAAAAGAGAGGCTGATACCAATTCAACCTCTCTTTTTCTTATAATTCCTGTAATAAATAACGGAAGAGTTCTAAATTTCCTTTTTCTTCATTGACCAAGTATTCTGGATGCCATTGCAAGCCCATAATCCGATGGCCGTCTACTGCTTCAATCGCTTCGATGGTGTGATCGCGCGGATCAAAGGCGGTCGCACGGAAATTTGGTGCAAGATCCTTGATACTTTGACGGTGCACGGAATTGATCCGACTAGCCTGACCAAAGAGTTGCTCCACCACACTACCTTTTTTAGTCTCGATAGAATGGGAAGTCCCAAACGGAAGTCCTTGCCAATGTCCCTCGATCTCTTGATTGAGTGTTCCTCCAAAAGCCACATTGATCAACTGAACCCCACGGCAGATTCCTAGAACCGGTTTGTTTTGGCGAACCGCTTCCTTCAGCAGGGCAAGCTCAAATTGATCCCGTTCGATATTGTAATCATCGCTTTCGATGGTTTTTTCTTCGCCATAGAGACTAGGATCGACATTTTGGCCTCCACTTAGGATCAATTTGTCAATCGTTTCAACATAATCCTTAACCAAGGAAGGATCTCCCATCGGGATGACCATTGGAAGTCCACCTGCTTGACGGATCCCTTCCGCAAATTGACTAGACACGGAGGAATGAAGGTTTTTCCCTTCCGGGTCAACCGGACAGAGATTAGCGGATACTCCAACAATTGTTCTGCACATATTCATTCCTCCTTCATTTTAACTACTATTTATCTTACCACCCATTAGTGATCGTGTCTAATATGTATTTTTTAAAACCGTGATAGATTTTATTTATCACCTTCACCTTCCTCACAAAACAATTGATGATCATACAAGTTTTTTTACCTATATTATGTTAAAATAGAGAGGAAAATAGAATCGTCCTTCAAGGCACACATTAAGCCGTTTCGAAGGCGCAAGCGCTAGATTCCTAGCCTTGTTGAAAAAATAGACATAGAAATGGAAGATACAATGGAAAAACAAACCGTTGCAGTATTGGGTCCTGGTTCATGGGGAACAGCCCTTTCACAAGTCCTCAATGATAACGGCCATGAAGTCCGTCTCTGGGGAAATATCCAAGAACAAATCGATGAAATTAATACCACTCATACCAATCAACGCTATTTCAAAAATATCGTTATTAGCGATCAAATTACCGCTACGACTGATCTGAAAGCAGCTTTGGACGGTGTGGATGCTGTCCTCTTTGTCGTTCCTACAAAAGTGACCCGCTTGGTCGCTAAACAAGTCGCTGAAACACTGGATCACCCTGTCACAGTCATGCACGCTTCTAAAGGGCTAGAACCTGGCACACACGATCGGATTTCTCAAATCCTTGAAGAAGAAATTCCTGCTTCTCTTCGCAGTGAGGTAGTGGTCGTTTCTGGACCGAGTCATGCAGAAGAGACCATCGTACGGGACATCACCCTCATTACAGCAGCCTCAAAAGATTTAGAAGCTGCACGCTATGTTCAAGAACTCTTTAGCAATCACTACTTCCGCCTCTATACCAATACAGATGTTATCGGAGTGGAAACTGCTGGAGCCTTGAAGAATATCATTGCTGTTGGAGCTGGGGCCCTGCACGGTCTTGGTTATGGTGACAATGCCAAAGCAGCCATCATCACGCGCGGTCTCGCTGAAATCACGCGCCTTGGCGTTAAGCTCGGAGCTAGCCCATTGACCTATAGCGGTTTATCTGGGGTCGGTGACTTGATCGTTACCGGAACTTCTGTTCACTCTCGTAACTGGCGAGCTGGGGATGCTCTCGGACGTGGCGAAAAATTGGAAGACATCGAAGCCAACATGGGCATGATCATCGAAGGGATCTCTACGACCAAAGTCGCCCACGAGCTGGCCCAAGAATTGGATGTCTACATGCCGATTACACAAGCCATTTACCAAGTCATCTATGAAGGAAAAGATATCCGCGAAGCCATCCACCACATGATGAGCAATGAATTTAAAGAAGAAAATGAGTGGAAATAAGTCAACCACCCTAACATCAATCCTACCTTTTAGAAAGGAAACTATATGACTAAAGTTAGAAAAGCAGTCATTCCTGCGGCTGGTTTGGGGACACGCTTCCTCCCAGCTACCAAAGCTTTGGCAAAGGAAATGTTGCCAATCGTTGACAAACCTACGATCCAATTTATCGTCGAAGAGGCTCTGAAATCTGGGATTGAAGAAATCCTTGTCGTAACAGGGAAGGCCAAACGTTCGATCGAAGACCATTTCGATTCTAACTTCGAATTGGAATACAATCTCGAGCAAAAAGGCAAGACTGACTTACTCAAGTTGGTCAATGATACAACAGCGATCAATCTTCATTTCATCCGCCAAAGTCACCCTCGAGGTTTAGGGGACGCTGTTCTTCAAGCCAAGGCCTTTGTTGGAAACGAGCCTTTTGTCGTTATGTTGGGAGATGACCTCATGGACATCACTAATGATGATGCCTTGCCATTGACCAAACAATTGATGAACGACTACGATGAAACCCATGCGTCAACCATCGCTGTGATGGAAGTCCCTCACGAAGAAGTTTCATCTTACGGTGTGATCGCACCTCAAGGAGAAGGTATTAACGGTCTTTATAGCGTTGAAACGTTTGTCGAAAAACCAAACCCAGAGGACGCTCCAAGTGATCTCGCTATTATCGGACGCTACCTCTTGACTCCTGAAATCTTTGATATTCTTGCAAATCAAGAACCAGGTGCTGGCAATGAAATTCAATTGACAGATGCAATCGATACCCTCAATAAGACCCAACGAGTCTTTGCCCGTGAATTTAAAGGCCAACGCTACGATGTAGGTGATAAATTCGGCTTCATGAAAACTTCGATCGACTATGCCTTGAAACACCCTCAAGTCAAAGATGATCTCAAACAATATATTATCGACCTTGGAAAAAAATTAGAAGCATCTGAACAAATTGCAGACTAATCATTTTCAAATCTGCAGAATACAAAAGAGACTGGCCATATCATGTAAGAGCTTTGCTGCCTTACAATGGTCAGTCTTTTTTTATAAAAAAGAGGCTGGATAATGTACTGACCCCAAAAAGTTAGACAATGAATTTACACAAAGGATTTAGTTCTGTATTGCACAGGACTGAGTCCTTTTAGTTTGACCTTAATTCGTTTATTGTTGTAATAATCAATGTAGTCTACAATAGCTTGTTCTAATTGCTCAAGTGACTGAAACGTCTTCTCATACCCATAAAACATTTCGGACTTAAGAATGCCAAAGAAGGATTCCATCATGCCGTTGTCTGGGCTGTTACCCTTACGTGACATGGACGGTTGAATTCCTTTATCCTCTAAAAAACGATGATAATACTGGTGTTGATACTGCCATCCTTGATCACTATGGAGAATTGTATTTGTGTAATGATTCTCAGTAAAGGCCTGGTCTAACATAGCTTTCACTTGTTCTAAATTTGGCGACGTCGAAAGATTATAAGCGACGATTTCACTGTTAAAACCATCTAATACTGGTGATAAGTAGAGTTTTTGAGTGCTTGCTGGAATGGCAAATTCTGTCACATCTGTGTAGCACTTTTCCATTGGTTTTGAAGCTTCAAACTGGCGTTGAATAAGGTTGTCGGCTTTCTTACCAATATCTCCTTTGTGAGAAGAATACTTTCGCTTCTGCCGGATTCTAGCTTGTAAATTGAGGACATTCATCAACCGCTGAACCCTCTTATGATTGACCAAAAAGCCACGATTTCTTAATTCTAAATGTATCCGACGATAACCATAATTTCCCTTGTGTTCAGTAAAAATAGATTGGATTTCAGCTTTAAGCCCTTGATCCTTATCTGGTTTGTCTAGCTGTTTCAAATGATAATAGTAGGTCGAACGAGCGAGTTTAACGGCCTTTAGAAGAATATCTAACGAAAACTCAGTGATTAATTCTTGAACAATTTCTGTCTTTCTTCTTTCTCTTTTTCCTCCTTCAATCGGAGTTCTCTCAACTTTTTTAGAACAGCATTCTCCGCTCTCAGGTATTCATTTTCTGCTTGAAGACGCTCTAACTCAGTCATCTCTTCAGGTTTCTTCTTTGGCTTACGTCCCATTTTAGGTATCCTTCCTCTTGTTTTCTCAACAATAGTATACCCATTTTTCTTGTATTGTGCCAGCCAATTTGGAAGCATTCCTTGGTTTGGGAGAGCATAATCAAGGCTTACACTTCTTTGTGAACGACCTTCAAGTAAGACTTTATCAATGATTTCTCGTTTTAGTTCAGGAGAATAGTAACAATTCTTTCCTTTTTTTACGATTTCTATTCCATAACGATCAATCAATTTAATCATGTACTGAAGATTAGAAATCTTTATCCCAAATTGATTTGAAAGTCGCCTAAAACTCTCTCCTTGCTTTCTTGATTCATATATTTGAACTTTATCTTCAAAAGTTAATTTCATAATAAAAGCACCCCAAAAATTAGATTTTTCTGTCTAACTTTTAGGGTGCAGTTCAAGCATTCTCAGCCTCTTTTTTCTTACTCACTTTTATTACTACATAAAAAGGTTAACATTTCTGCAACAAATTGATACAGAATATTCACACAATTCACCTTGTTTGTCATGATAATTTTTATTAGGATAGAATCGTTGTAAAAAATAAAAGGAGAAATATGTGATGTATCATTTAAACAAAG
>ERZ779896.2425-NODE-2425-length-12898-cov-2.289029_pt1 | contig 12898 bp, 14 predicted proteins | sample MGYA00511067_ERZ779896 | MGnify/ENA primary metagenome ERZ779896 (study PRJEB29588, sample SAMEA2161597) | human gut metagenome | biome: human gut; feature: human-associated habitat; material: faeces | place: Denmark | collected 2008/2010 ...
GGGAGCGCTATCCCGACCGTCTGACGCAGCGTTACGGGATCGAGGGCGGCGCGCCGCTCGCCATGTACGAATCGCTCTGCGCGCGGCGGGGCTTTGTGCTGCGCGGCGGAGAATTTGACTACACGCGCGGCGCGATCGCGCTGCTGGACGACTTCCGCAAGGGCAGGTTGGGACGCGTCTGCCTGGACGGCGCGGACGATCTGAAGGCGGTCGGGCTGATCTGATATGGACGAACTCATTTGCGAAAGAGAATACGCGGCGAAGGGATTTTTTGCGGTCGCGGGCGTGGACGAAGTGGGCAGGGGCCCTCTCGCCGGTCCGGTGGTGTGCTGCGCCGTCGTCATGCCGCTCGACGATCTCGTCGCCGGCGTGGACGACAGCAAGAAAGTGCCCGAAAAAAAGCGGGAAAAACTGGCGGAGGAGATCAAACGGAAGGCGGTAAGTTACTGCGTAGCCGAGGTTTCCGAAAAGGAGATCGACGAGATCAACATCTTGAACGCCGTGAAAAAGTGCATGCAAAAGGCGGTGGAAGGGCTTTCGGTAAAGCCGGACGTCGTGCTGGTGGACGGGCTGGATCTGCATTTTCCTTTTCCCGCGGAATATATCGTCGGCGGGGACAAGGCGAGTTATACCGTCGGCGCGGCGAGCATCGTCGCCAAGGTATATCGGGATCGGAAGATGCGCGATTACGCCCTGCTTTATCCCGATTACGGCTTTGAAAAGCACAAAGGTTACGGCACGAAACGGCATATCGACGCGATAAAGGAGAAAGGTCCGTGCGCGATACACAGAAGAACTTTTATAAAAAACTTTACGGAAGAACGGGGGAAAACAAAGCCGTACGATACCTGAAAAAGCACGGTTTTACCGTTCTGGAACGCAATTACCGCGCAGCGGCGGGGGAGATCGACATCGTCGCCGAGGAGGGCGGCACGCTGGTGTTCATCGAAGTGAAAGCGCGTAAAAGCGGCGATTTCGGCGAGCCTTCCGAGGCGGTGAATGCGAAAAAACGGCATAAATACGCCCTTGCAGCGGCGGAGTATTTAAAAACCCGCGGCGCAGAGGAACGCGAGTGCCGTTTCGACGTGGTCGAAGTGAAAGACGGCGCGATAAATCATATAAAAGAGCGTATTGTCAAGTAATTTTATAGAATTTTTTTAGATTTTCAAAAAAAATTTTTTTGCAATGTCAAAAAAGCAAGTCAAAACATAGCGAAAACCGCTTTGTAAAACTAAAAAGGCAGGGAATTTCCAATAAGAAAAGCCCTGTCTTTTTATTTCAGATATGCGAAAATGACCGTCTTTCGGCGGTCTTTGAAAGTGCACTTTCAAAATCACGCTATTTTTCGGAGTTCTTCCGCAAAGCGTTCGGCAGAAGAAGAAAAACCGAACATTTCCCGCGGATAAGCGTTCACCCAATCCTGAACGGCTTGAATTTGTTTATTGCTGTACTTCGAAAAATCCGTACTTTTCGGAAGTAAACGCCGTATATCGCGGTTCAAGCGTTCGTTCGAACCGCGTTCACAGGAAGTATAAGGGTGGCAGTAAAATACCCTTGTCCGCCTGTCTCCGTATATCGACCGTTCTAAACCCGAAAAATCGGAAAACTCCGAACCGTTATCCACGGTAATGCTCTTAAAGATCTTTCCGAATCGTTTTCCGAACCGCCGTTCAAGTTTATCCATAAACCGAACGACCGTTTCTTTTTTCCGATTCGGCATTTTCATAATGAGTTCATATCTCGTCAGCCGTTCGGTCAGCACCAAAAGCACGTTGCGGGTAGATTGCCGACCGATAACGCAATCCATTTCCCAATGCCCGAAAGATTTACGGCGAAAAACTTCGACGGGACGTTTTTCAATGCTCGTTCCTTTCGGCGGAGCCTTTGCTATCGTTTTTCGGTATCGTTTCTTTTTCCGTCGCATAGGAAGATCCTGCAAACGGATATTCATAAATATGCCCTGCGCTATGTATCGATACATTGTCGTTTTGCTTACCACGGTACGAAATGTATTGTCCCGTTTGAGTTCTCCGACAACGGCGCACGGCGATATTTTATCCTGAACGACCCGTTTTTCCACATAACGAACAAAATCGAAATCATTCCCTATTTTCAGTGGCGCACCGTGCGCCGTCATGTTCAGCCGATATTTATCCTCGGCAATGTTCGGACTGTACGCCGTAACAAACTTATACCGCCGTTCGCCGAAATAATCCGTATAGTGATACTGTTTATGTATGTATTTACCGCGTTTTAATTCATTGTAAACCGTGGCAAGACAAACGCCCAACTGCGCCGCGATCTCTTTTTTGTGCAAGCCCGCTTTTAAGAGCGCTTCCAACTGTAAACGTTGCGTAAACGTAACGTTTTTCGTACCTTTCTGTTTCATCGTTCCGTAACCGTCCTTATCCGTAATATTTTCCGTCATTTGCCGTTAAAAAGCAAGAATTTTTGTTCTATTTTGAGGGGTGAGAGCATTACGCGGCACCGTGACTAAAACGAGCCGCCGCGCTTCGCGCGGCGGGTCACGGTGCCGCGCAATGCCCGCGTAAAAGACCGCTTTCGTCGTAAAACGAAAGGCGGATTCGCGCTAAACCGCTTGCGAAATCCGCCTTTTTCCGTTTTTACGGAGTTCCCGAAAGCCGTTTTCAGATCTGTCGTATCTTTTTCGGCGTATTTTTATACGCCGAAAAGCACCGTATGTATTTCCATAGGTGCAAAGCAAAAAACGTATTGTTTTCCCGCCGTTATGCCGCGTTCGGCGGATTGCAGAGTAAATCCGTTATTGTCAACTGTTTCGGGGTATAATGCATAATGTCTTTGTCCCAATCCAAAACGCTGTCAAAGAGTAAATACGTTTCGCAACCGTAATGCAGATACCCCGTAATGATTTGTTTGTCCGTCAACTTCTTGCAAACTGCCGTCGCAATCCCTCTGCTGTACACAATCCGTTCGCCTTGCTTTTCTATGTATTTCAAAAGATAATCCACCGTATGACCGTACGTGAGAGCCGTCGAATCTATTTCCGTAAAATCGTTTACGCCGTAATTTTCGGCAAAAAATCTGTTTTCGCGGCGCGTTTTCATTCTGCCCTCCTGCGGGCTGTAACTTTGTTTTTCCTCGATGTGCCCGACCATTTCCCCCTCGGGAATATACGCGAGTGCGTGGAAATGCAACCGCTCCTTTTCGGGCGAATACTCGAACACGCCCATATACCGCCAGCCGCGGCGGGTATGGAAATTCGAAAGACATCTGCGGAGCGTTTTCCGAAACGTTTCTGGCGAATGTTTTTTATCGTCGAACGTGAACGTTACAAAATAATTCCAGCGGTTCAGATACGCCTTGCGGCGGAACCGCTTTTTGCGGTTATATAGATTATGCCGTTTCTTCTTCACGTGTTCGGAAACATATTCTTCCACGTCGAACGGGGCGGGATATAATTTCCGCATGCCCTGCGAGATGAAATCCGTCATCTGCCTTTCGCGTTTCGTATCTTTCAAGCCTTTGCGTACCGCCGCGGTATAAAGGCTGTCGAAACATATATCGTAATCTTTCTTCGGTTTTCCCTTTCCGATATGCCTGCACTTATGCGGAATGACGCGCGTTGCGATGAAATGCCCGCCGTCGTGGGAAATATTATACCACGCTTCGGCGGGGAGTTCGGGCTCGTAATCAAAGAACGGGAACGGGCAATCCGCCCAATCGTTCAAAGGTGTTAATCTGCTCACGCTGTTTTCCATTGCTTTTTCTCCTTAAAAACGTTTGCTTACGCGCCGTCAAGCCCCTTTCGCGGCATAAAATTTATTCCACGGTGGGCTTGACCGCGCGTATTTGCCGTAATCCTTTCGCGCCGCCGAAAGCAACTCAAAAGGATAAACCCTTTTCGGGTTGCTTTTCGTCGTTGCTATCATATCACGGCAAACCGCGCACTTATGATACGGTATATGCGCCTTTTTTGCCTCGGCAATCTAAAAGGATAAACCCGTCGCGGGCGGCTGTTCCTTTGAAAGTGCACTTTCAATTTTTATTTTCTTCTCAAAAACTATTGACTTCTTTTTGCTTTTGCATATAATAAATAATAGATACGCGGTTGGCGGCAATGCCTGCGCAAGACCGCACAATTTCGGGGCGTTCCCCGCGAACGCTATATCCCGCCTTGATTGCCCAAGGCGGGTGATTTTTTATCGCGTAAACTTTCCGACAAAAAACTTATGCCGCCGCTTTATCGACTTCGAACCGATGTTTTTAATATCGGTTATTTTTACGCCTTTAATATTCCCGTCTAAATTAACAGCCGACCACAACGGGAAATCGGCATCTTTTTTCGGAATAGGGTATAAATATCCGCGTTTTACCTTTTCGATTTTTAAAGGTGTAAAATCTGTTTGCGGCTCGCCTCGTCGGCCTTTTACGATATAGCCGCGTTTATCGCGCCGAACCGTTTCAAGCGACGTAATTATATTAACGTCGCAACGATTGTTGTTTACCTCGCGGATATACACGTAATGCCCGCCTTTCAGCGGTTTGCCGTCAACGTCGTGAATACCCAAAACTTTATTGTCGCAATAGCCGATTTTTCCGACATAGTTCTTTTTTAATTTACTCATCTTTTTTCTCCAAGCCGTGTAATAAATCGTTGATAAAGTAACTGTTTTGCGCTTTCAGTTCTTCAAACACGGCTTTTTCCGTAACGTATTCGCGCAAATCGTTTATGCCGACAGGGGAACGTAACGCCTTTTCCGTGAAGAAATCCGAAAAACAGTCCGTCGAAAAACGCTTGCTGTAAATCTTTTTGCTCGAAAGATAATACTTGTTTTCGGAGATCTCTCCGTCCTGCGTTCCGCTTTCCACCTGCACTTTCAGCGTGCAGTAACCGAAACGGTTATAAATGCCCGCATAATAGCGGTGGATTTTTGCGGTCAGCATTTTCAAAACATACATCGGCAGGGTATTATCCGAGCGGACGAAACGATATTGATAATACAAGCCCGCAAATTTCCCGAACAGCCAGCCGTAAAGCAATTCCGCAAGGGAGAAGAACGGCATTGTCAGCCGCAGTTCTCCGCTGTCTTTGATATGAACGATCTCGCACAGATCCCGCGCGTCGGCACCCCAACTTGCGGGGCGTTGTTCGTCCGTAATCACACGCACGAACGGGAAATTATCCACCGTTGCCGAATGGCGCACCATTTTCAGCCAACTGTTAAACAAATCGTTTTTACGGTTCGTCGTTTCGTCTTTCTTTTTCACTTCCTGATTTTCCAGATTGTTTCCACGTTCTTTGCCGATTTCCGTTATCAGGACTACGCCGAACTCAAAACTGTCGGCGCAAGCATTATCTTCGATAATCTTACGGCCGAGCCGTAAACTGTCGAAATCCAAAATGTGCGCGTGGCGGCTGCAACTTTCCATAAGACGGCTGTCCCGCCTGAAAAAATCCGTATTCCACATCGGGAAATTCCCGATGTCCGCCAACAGCCCGTCCACACGCACGGAATAATTTGCGATGAGAAGCGACGATTGTATGATATAGATAAAATACAACTGCGCGTACGTTTCGATCACTTCCCATACATCGACGGTTTTCAATTTGTCGTCATACGTAAAGCCATACCGTTCGTAATCGTAGCCGAACAGCCTTTCGCGGCAGGGATTTTTCTGCCACCGGACGGCTTTCTTCGCAATAAACGCACGCACCGTCGCAAGATTGTAAACGACGTGATATTCCATTACCCGCCGCAACTCGTTTTCAAGGTTAATCCAAGGGAAAAAGGGAAATTTCAAATCGTTTTCCAATATCTTTTCAAACGCCTTGTCGCGGAACATCACTTCCTGCGAAAGCGCCATATCCGTGATTGCCGTCGTTTTCTTTTTCCCCATTGTACCGCATACCATAAAAACGATAGGGCGGGCGTTAATAAACCCGCGGTTGCGCCGTTCATAATGATTCAGGCGGGCATATGCGATAGATTTACGGAACCTGTCAAACAATACTATCCCGATAATCGCCCATACCCACAGCGGAATAAACGTAAAAGGTACGTATAAATCAAGGAAAAGTTTATATACCTGCCGATACAGATTGATGAAATCGAACGACACGACAAAGTAAAAATAAAACGCGAAAAATTCCAGAACGATCGTTATCAGGTTGAAATTATACGCCCAAATACAAAGCCAAGCCGCCCAATACGGTTTATGTTCCCGAACAAAACCGAAGAAGCCGATAATCCACGCTTTCACAGGCAAATATGTGTATTTCGCTATCTTTTTCGCCGCTTTCAGGGGGCGGCTGTCCTTATCGTAATCGTTGTTTTCCTTTTTCAGATACTGCTTAAAAAGAATGATTGCGACCGCGATAAGGGGAACGACCAGCAAAATGACGATACAAACGATATACAGCCCCGAAGCAAGCGAAGAAAGATAGCCCTTAAAATTATCCGCGCTTGCCCATAACTGCCAATATACGGCGAAATCCGCTTTGAACTGTTCCCAATTCTCCGCAATAAAGACGGAGGGGAGAACGGTATTTCCGCCGTAATGTTCAAAAAAGGGCATTTGCGGGAGATCGTTTACCGTGGGGACGATACCGTGTTCGATGTCAAACAATTCCATAAAATAAAACGCAACCGACAAGCCTAAATCTCTGCCGCCCTCGATAACCCGACCGAGAGCGGCAGGAAACACGAAAACCGCGCACGCCATAAAGCCGAGCGTGATTGCCGCACATATAATATGACGGTAGTCAAACCGTTTTTTCTCCTTGTTTTCCATATCCGTCCGTTTCATCTTCTTTTTCCTCAAATGCCGTCATTTCCAAACACGTTTCGTTGCTTATCGATAGCCAAGGACAAGCAAAAAAATTTTCACACCGTCTGCAAAATTTTTCGTACAAGTCCACTTCGTGTTTTTTCATACCTGTTTCCCCGTATAGATAAAATATCCGATAAGCAAAATTACGCCGATTCCGAACAATACCCACAAAAGCCGTTTCAATGTCTTCATTTCCGTTTTTGTCCTTTGATTTCGTCAAATGATTTTGCGGGAACGCAAATATTGTTCCCTGTCTTCGCGCCCGATTTCGCAAAGATACCGAAAACTTTTCGTATATTTCCGCGCCCACGCCTTTTCCATATATACGTTGCCGACGTTCATCACGCCGAATTTCGCTACTGCCTTGCTGTATGCGTTTTCGGCGTTATCCGTATAAATCTCCGCATAACGGTTGATATACTCCCCGCTTAAACTTATGTAATAATGCCGCAACATCTTTTTTACCGTCCTTTTTGAAAGTGCATTTTCAATTTTGTTTTTTTTCCTGTATTTGTTTGACTTTTATAATCTTTTATCGTATAATACGCACATAGAAAGTGTTTGGCTCGGTGTCAGCGGCTTACCGCTCTCGTCCTTGTAGCCCCCACGGAATGAGGCTTAATTGCTCGTGGCACTTTCTTTTTTTATGCCCTAAAAAAATCATTTGCGAGACTTTTTCTTTTGCCTTTGCCGATGTTTTGTTTTTCCGCCCGTTAAAGGAACATTTTCACGGGGAAAAACCTCAAACATTTTCCCGATACGCTTTTTATCAAATTCCACAGGCTCAAATTCGTCCGTTTCTCTATGTAATGCAGAACGCTTGCCGACAAAAACTTTCGGATAAGCGTATGAACGGTTTTCCCCGAACTTTCGGCCCTGCTCCTTATTCTTTCTCCGTTCGGCAGGGCTTATATTATCCAGCATAGGAACGGTACGTACCTTTTTATCCCCTAAATCGACCTCGGCAGAGTGCGTAAACGTGATATATTCAATATCATCGTTTCCCGCACCTTTCCGCCGATATGTAGCAGGGTGCGCCGCATGCGGATAACGTTTTGTATGTGCCCAACCCGCCGAACGTTTACGGTTATTCTTTTTCTTTGCCATAATTACCTCATTTTCTGTTTATACACGGGTACAAGATAACCGCGTTTATCACGGGTATATATTTCGCTTTTAGGAATATACTCCCGATATTTACGGACAAAAGCGTATGTTTTCCTATCGCTTATATCATAAACACCGCTTAACCTGCCGCCCGCTTTCAGAAATTCGGAATACTTTTTATCTTTCTTTTTCCCAAACATTTTACACCTCCTAAAAATTTACTCATATTGACATACCCCCGAGTATCTGATACAATGAATGCATCAAAACTGATAGGTTTTGAAAGAATACAAGGAGGTATGCCGCAATGAGCCTTATATCAGCAGGCTTGAAACTCATTGCCCGAACCGCAAACGATATGCTGTTAAACCACAGTACGCAACGCGCCAAAAAAATCGCGTACCAAGAAACAGAAAAAGCAATGCGCCAAGCCAACCGAAAAGGGTATTATATAGACGGAGCAAAAGCATATCGCAAAAATTACGATAAAAACGTTGCCATTGCAAAAGCAAAGCACGAAAACCGCGACAAGTTTATCTCCGAACTATAACTCTTTCGAATGCCGAAAGCGGATTTCCGCGATCGGCTTTTCTTTTTTAATAATATGCCGACCAAAGCGAACGCCATTTTGCAACGAGCGTTACGTCCCGATTAAAGGCGTAAAGCGTTTCATCGGTTATCAATTCGCCGTTAAGATACCAGCCCGTAAACTCATAATCGGGCAGGGAGGAAACTTCGCCCGATTCCCACGAAACGCCTGCGGAAAAATATTTGCATTCCGGTTCGGGTAAAACAGGTTTTTCGCCGCGATTGACGGCTATCGGCGGGAATTTTTCGCCGTATTTCCCGACGTCGAAAGTTACGACATACTCTTTCGTTTCAACGGGCTTTTTATCTCTTCCGACCGTAAGCCGCAATATGACGGCGGCAACCGTTAAAAGCAGTATGAAAATTAAAATCACACGAAAAACGGTTATGGTTTTTTTCATATTTTTACTCCTTATTCTTCTTACAGGCGTTTACGATCGCCTTTATCGCCTTAAACGGCAGGGAAATGATCCAAACGATACCCTTGATGATATACGGCAGAATCGGCGCGAGGAGGATCAGTAAAACGAGAAGCAACGCCAACGTGATGAGCAAACTTAAAATATCGTGGCACCCCGACTCTTCGGGAGAAATCAGCCCGCCTATCGCGTCTATAGGGGAAGAAACCGTCGGCACGACATAGTAGTTTCCGTCTTTAAAAAATTTCAGATAAATAATATCGAAATCCAAAAACACGCTTTCTTTCGCGCCGAACCCGATATGTCTGCTCGAATAACCGAAAATCCCGTTTGAAACGTCTGTGCGTATTTCGCCTACTTCATAATCCCGAACCGCATAACGGAACAAATACGGCGAATTGCCTTTTGCCGTTTCCGTCGTACAGAACGTCCGCAATGCGGCAATTTCCTGTTCGTTGACGTACAGCGCGCTCGAAAGCACGGAATCGCTTTGCGTAAAATTCACGTCTTTCAAAGGCTCTATGGCTTTTTCTATCTCAAAACTCGGATAACTCGTGGGATACCCCGAAATCCAATTCATAAATTTATTGAATCCGTTCAATTCCGTACCCATAAGGCTGTAACCGTCGTCGGCGTTTATCTTTACCGTCTTTTTATGATCTTTTCCGTCGTTGCCGTCTTCAAACAAGTCCGCGCTGTATTTACCGTTTACTTTTCCGTTGACATAACTTGCCGTATAATTCCGCATATATTCAAGCAAATTTTCCGAGGGGATATATGCGTTTTCTTCCGTTGCCTCGGAAGACGGCAACAGCCAATGCAAAGTTTGTTGTTCAAGTCCGTTGCCGTGATAATTAAACACCCACTCTCCGCTGATTATATGGGAAACGTTAAGCCGCCAAATCATATAATCTTCAGTCGAAACGGCAGAGGGGACAACGCCGATACTCGAACGGAATCTTGCTTCCCATTCGGGCAAAAGCACGGCGATAAGGTCCGTTTTATATTCGTACCATTCCGCTTTAATTTCCTGTAAATCTTCGCCGTACCGCTCAATCGTGGCTCGGGGCACGGAAAAATACACGCTGTGCAGTTGGTCGTAAACGGAAGATCCCGTTTTTGCAAGATACGAAGCGTGATGAATTTCCAATTTTACCGTTTCCAAATCGGTAACCGACGAAGTAAGAGAATCGGTATTCCCGTCAGGGCCGTAGCCTTTGGCATAGCCCGTGAACGTATATGTCCCGCCGACGGTAAACTCCCGCGCATTGCTTTCTCCCGTATAAAAAAGTTCGAACCCCGAAACGTCGTATCTCCTTTCGTGCGAATTGACCCGTTCGGCTATCGTTTTTCCGTCTTCGCCCTTTTTATCCACGACCTTGAATTTATACAATAAATTCGCGTAATTTCCACCCGATACCGAACAAAACTTCAACGTGAATTTATCGTAATCCTCGGCAACGGTATTGCCTTGCGTGCCCTCGCCGTACGATACGGCAAGTTGTACCGTGTTCAGCAAACTTGCCGCGTCAACCTCTTTCCCACACGGATTATATATGTACAGATATAAAGCGTAGTGTTCCCGTAAATTCGCATACGGTGAATAACAATATTCCACGAAATTGATGATTCTCGGCGTGCCCGCTTCGTTATACGGATAATCGCGGATATCGAAACCGTCCGCGCTCTGTAAATCTTCCAAAACGCCGCTTTCGTCGAAAGTATTTTCCGCAGAATCGGCAAAAGCGTAAGAGGAAACACCGCTTACGCCTGCCGATACTGTGAGTAAAATGATAAGGATAAACACAAACAATCGTTTCATTTCCCTTTCTCCGCTGTTTTTCTTCCATTCAGTTGACTTTTTCGCTTTTTTAACGTATAATATTAAATAGAAGCCAAGAAACCTTACGGTGGACAATGCGAGAGGGTAAAGCCTCTTGCGGACGGCTTCTTTTTTTATTATTTTTTCGGGTATTTCCAAGGCAACGGATAATCTTCAAAATTATCCTTATCGTCATGCCGAACCCTCTTGCCTATATACATAGGTCTATCGTCCTTTGGATTCGGATTCGGATAAATCTTTTCGTTATTACGTCCGCCGTCTTTTTCGCTGTGCATAACTTTTCGATATTTATATTCATCAAATTCTTTTTTCCCTTGCAATGTTTGTTGAACATTTTTTTGTTCACCGATAATCAAAGCAGGGTGTTTTGATTTTTTATAATATCGAAAGTGCGGATAAGGAGCCTCCACGCGTTTATTGCCGTACTTGTTCTTCGCCGCTCTTCTTGCGTAATTCGCCCGAATCGCCTTTTTCTGCGCTTCGGACTTGCAATGAAAGCCCTTGTTCTTTTTTGGCATAAACGCACCTCAAAACACGATCGACGGGGGATCGAGCGTGATTTCGAAATATAACGACGGAAGAGAGAACGTGAAAATCACCTGCCCGTTTTCCGAGGAAAACACGATTTCAAAATGATCCGTTTCATCGGCGTTTGTGATTTCGATGTCTTCCGTGCCGTACTTATACCGCAATGCGCTTTCCATACTCGCGCCGTCGGGGAGCGTGAGCGTTACGGTGTTTTCTTCCGCCGCGATCTCAAAAAAGCCCGTGTAATCGTCGTATTCTTCCGTGCCCGTATAAAATTTATACGGATTACCGTCCGCCGTAAATGCAAGCGCGCTTTCGGGGTTTGCCCGAACCTCTGCCGAACATTCGGACGAAGAAAGCAGAAAACCGACGGAAAATACGTATTCGCTTTTTTGAGGGAGAGAAGTTTTTTCTTTCGATACGCCGTACCGCTTACCGTCGTATTCGACGTAAAACGCCGCGCCGCCGTTCGCAAACAGCGCGACCGCTCCCGCCGCGACCGCCGCTATAAGCAACACGATGAGAATATACGAAAGCACTTTGGAAAACGCCGTTATCCCGTCGGTTTTCTTTGCTTTTCTCATTTTATCACCGCCTTAAAACACAATGGACGAATTGTTCAAACTCAACGAACGCACTTTGTAATCCATCAGCGACGTATTCGATACATATCTGATCGCAAGAATATTGTCCCTACTATCGCCGCCGGACGCGTTTGCCCAGATCACGACGTCGTAATAGTAATATTCGTCGCCTTGTTCGAAAACGGAAAGCAGATCGTTGTCGTACTTATCGTTACCGCCGAAGTTCGCACTCGTAAACTCCGTTATGTTACCCTCGTAAAAACTTGCAAACGCAATCGTACGTAAGTTTGGTTTAAAAGACCTTACTGCATCCGTACCGAAACGTTTATTTGCTGCGTCCCACGTATACGTAACTTTATCCGTCGAAAGATTTTGTATCACACTGTCAGACGGATTCAATTCTTTTAATTTATTGATCGTCGCGGCACACGGAGTGAGATCCATACGGAACGTATACGTGTTATCCACCGTATAATCGGTATACAAAAATTCATATTGCGGACCGGTGGAAACATCACTTTTGCTTTGGAACTGGAAGGTATCAAGTTCGGTTTCCGAAAACTGCGATATTGTAAAATCGTAATACGTTTCGGAACTGTCGGAAAGATATACGCGAATCCCCGTCAATATTTTCATAAAATCCGCTGTACAACTCGCCGTTGCATTGGCGTTTTCACGATGAGTAACGATAACTTTGATCTGTTCGCCGAAAGGCTGCGCGCATTCAACCGTCGCCGTCAGTGCGCCGTCGCTCGTCGGCGTTACGGTAACGTAATCCGTTACGGTCTTTCCCGTCGCCCACGAAGAGGAGGGATTTACAAACGCCACAGACCAATCCACCGCTTTATTTGCGGCGTTTGCCGGTGTTACCGTTGCCGTCAAAGTGAATGCGGAAAACGCCCGCGGCGAAACGCCGTAAGCCGCATAATCCGCTTTCGCTATCTTCTCGCTCAAAAGAGAAACGCCTACGCCCTCGCTTTCGCCGATGAGCATGCCGCCGTCCGCCGTTTCTTCCG
>ERZ779896.2434-NODE-2434-length-12851-cov-40.792904_pt1 | contig 12851 bp, 10 predicted proteins | sample MGYA00511067_ERZ779896 | MGnify/ENA primary metagenome ERZ779896 (study PRJEB29588, sample SAMEA2161597) | human gut metagenome | biome: human gut; feature: human-associated habitat; material: faeces | place: Denmark | collected 2008/2010 ...
CGTGCAATCAGGCGGATTTTTTTCTTAGCCATAAAAAATTCCTCAGTTCCAGAGCCCTTGGCCTTATATTTCGTGGTGGGTGCCCTTCGGGTCGCCCCAAAGCACTTCGCTGTCGCCCTCGTAGGGGGTGTGACGCAGTTTCCACATGTTGTCCTCCCATTTCCAAAGGTGGGGACTGCGGAAACGGTCGGCCAGGTGCATAAAGTATTCGCGGTCCATTTTGGGCTGTTCAAACAGCTGGCTGGCCCACGGGAAGTGCTGGCGGTCCAGGGACAGATACCGGAAGATCTCTTTTTCAAAGCGGTCGGGATACTCGCCGTCAAACTTTTTGCACAGCGCCTTGCCCTCTTCCAGGGTGATTTCCTCGTTGCGGATTTCCTGTGCAGCGTCATAGGTGGTGCGGCCGATGCCGTACTTGATGTAGGTGGTGTAATAGAAGAAGTCGTCGATCTTATCATCGATGGAATTATACTTGGAATAGGTGCCCTGGGTGCGCTCCGGTGCGGGGCGGAAGCCGCCGTGTTCTACACTGTAATAGTAGGCGCCCTGCGGATGCCATTTTTCGTAATAGCCAAGGTAGCGCACCTGAACATGGTTTTTCTCCAGGTTGGAAGTTTCGGACGGCAGGTAGATGGCCAGGTCGGCTTTATCCACCTTATAATCCTCTTCCAGCTGGCGCAGGCTGACACCGCCCAGGTAGATATGGTCGTAATCATTGACGGCAAAAAAGTGCTCGTCACGCAGGGCAGAGTTGTTATCCGCAATGGGGTTGCCGAACTCGGCCTCGTTCTCGCCATAGAACACCAGGGGAATGCCGAACTTGGCGGCCATCTTGGGGGCCAGCTGCTTTTGGCCCAAAATGAACGGCTGGAACGGGTGGAACAGGTTCTCGGTCGCCAAACGGGTCAGCAGACGGTGGGTCATGCCGTTGGGGGTACACAGGTAGTTATCAAACCCGGCGTGGATCCAGGCCTGCATGTTATCCCAGCCCCAGGGGGTGTAGATATGCGGTGCCCAAGTCACCGTCAGGGGGTGCATGCCGTATTTGTATTTCAGGATGTGAGCGGCATAAAAGCTGTCCTTGCCGCCGGAGCCGGGCACCAGGCAGTCATAGCTGCCGTCATTTTTGCGGTATTCATCGCACAGCTCACGCAGCTCTTTTTCACGCAGGGCCCAGTCGATATGGCCGTTAGCCTTATTGTGGCAGGCATGGCAGGCATCGCAGGTGCCGTCGTCCTGAATGACCATCGTCTTTTTAATGGACTTGATCGTATGTTCAAATTCATAGCAGGAGTTCGGCTTCTGGTTGCTCATCACGCATTCATTACAGAACTGTACATGTTTGGGCAGGCCGTAATAAGCTTCCAGCTGATCCTCCGGGATATCGGGCGCGTATTTGGCGTAGTCGATTTCGACATAACGAGGATTCTTTTCCATATTTCTCACTCTCATTCCATCCGTGGTAATTCCTATTGAACCAAAAAAGGCGCTGTCCGTATAGCAATGCTATCGGACAGCGCCTTTGCTGTTCTGTGGATATTATAGCACAGCACCCTGCTGTTTGCAAGATGCCAGCCTATTTTTTACATCGGTGCAGTGCTTTTTATTTCTGGCTGACCACTGCGCCGTTGATCAGAACGGCTTTCACGTTGGTCATAACCTCAAACGGGCAGCCATCGGTCAGCACCAGGTCTGCATCCTTGCCGACCTCGATGGAGCCAACACGGTCAGCAATGCCGATGTGCTTGGCCGGGTTGATGGTGATGGCCTGCAGCGCGGCAAACGGATCCATGCCGGCTTTGACCGCCATACCGGCGCACAGCGGCAGGGACTGCTGCGGAATGACCGAGTTATCGGTGATGATGGAAACATGGCAGCCCGCTTTTGCCAGAACGCCCGGCGTTTCCCAGGATTTGTTCTGCAGTTCAAACTTGCTGGCAAAGGTCAGGCTGGGGCCGACGGCCATGGGGATATTGCTTTCCTTGGCCAGTTCGTCCACGATCAGGTGGCCTTCGGTCACATGTTCCAGCGTCAGGCCCACATCGAACTCTTTGGCAATGCGGATGGCGGTAAAGATATCGTTGGCCTGGTGTGCATGGGCTTTCAGGGGAATGGTGTGGTCCAGCACCGGCAGCAAGGCTTCCAGCTTCTGGTTATAAGCGGGCATTTTGGTCACATCGCCGTTGGCGGCAGCCTTGCGAGCACCGTAATCCCTGGCGGAAGCCAGCGCCCCGCGCAGGAACGCAGCGGTGGACATGCGGGTAGAATCGCATTTATCTTTATAGCAGCGCTTGGGGTTTTCGCCAAAGGCGCATTTCATGGCAACGGCTTCCTTGACGATCATGTTGTCCACACGCTCGCCCACCGTCTTGATGGCGGTAAAGGTACCGCCCAGCACATTAGCGCTGCCCGGCCCGGTGCACACGCAGGTAATACCTGCTTCCCGTGCATGGGCAAAGGAGGGATCGCGAGGGTTGATGCCGTCAATGGCGCGCAGCTGCGGGGTCCAGATGTCATTCATCTCGTTGTAGTCGCAGCCTTCGTACCCGATGCCATAACCATCCAGGCCGATATGAGTGTGCGCATCCACAAAACCGGGGAAAATATCCAGCCCGGCAGCATCCAGCACGGCGATATCGGCGGGCACGTTCAGTTCATGCCCCATGGCAACAATGCGGCCGTTTTCCAGCAGCAGGTCGATCTGCTGTGGTTCCGGGTGAACGGCGTCATGAACCCGGCCCCCGCGCACCAGCAGCGGCGCGGCGGTATGTTCTGTATTCTGCATCATTGATTGATCCTTTTTTCAGCTTAATAGCTTACCCTGTTATACTTCAAAATCCAGGCAGGTGCGCACGGCGGTATAGGGGCGCACTTTGCCATCAGCCACAGCCACATGGGCCGGGTGAACGGCATAGCCTTTCAGGGCGGCTTCATCCACAAAGGTGGTATCCAGCATCAGGTCCGCATTGGCGGAGCTGGGCAGGGCCTTGGTGTAAACATGGATCTCCGTCAAACCGGGGATCTGCCCGGCCAGACCTTCCAGCCCGGCTTTGATATCCGCCTTGACGGTTTCCTGTTCAGCGGCGGGCATCTCTTTCAGTTTCCACAAAATAACATGACGTACCATTATTTGTTTTCCTCCCAGATGGGGTGTTTCAGCACCCACTCGCCGCAGTCGTTCTTTTCAAACAGGTCACGGTTATAGAACTTATCCATGATCTTCCAGAACTCGCTCTCGGTGTAGCCGCAGAAATCGCAGAAATCACGCACGCACAGCGGGTCCAGCTTACCATCGCGGGCCTTGATGATGGGAATGGCTTCCTCGCGGGTCATCATGCCATAGCGGATATAGCGGGCGGTATAGTCGGTTGCAGCGGCATGGCCGAACTTGGGGTACTTGAGCCAGGAGTGCACCAGGTAGGCGCGGGAATCGATCTGGTCAAAGTTTTCGGCATGGTGGGTGCGGTCCCATTCATGGGTCAGGTCATGGAAGCCGTGCTCCTTGGCGATCTGGTAGTTCTTGTAGCTGTTCCAGGGCACAAAGTAGCTCATATAGAACGGGTCCAGCTTCGCGCGCTCTTCGGCAGAGGGGGCCAGCGTCAGGGACAGGTCGTTTTCGGTCACGCCGTCGCCCACCAGCTCTTCCATCGGGAAGCCGACCGCCACGCCATTTTCGATCTGATCCATGGCGGAATACGTCTCCTTATCGGAGCAGCCGCCGTATTCAAAGCTGACGTTCTCACCATAGCACAGCATGGGGGTGTTGAACTTGGCTGCCATGTGCAGCGGGAAGGTATAGATCAGGCGGTCCACATACCAGGTGGGCTTGCCGTATTTTTCAAAGAACTTGCGCATCAGCACTTTCTGGGCGCGGATGTTGGGCTTGCAGCTGATGATGGTGCAGCCGAATTCCTCGCTGATGTTTTTCAGGTTATGGATGCCGGCCTGCGTCATGGGGAAGTTATCCTCCACGCTGAACAGGATGGGGTTCATGTGCATGACTTCTTTCAGCATCCAAACCTGGAAGTGGCTGTCCTTGCCGCCGGAAACAGCAACAGCGCAGTCATAACCGCCGGGGCCGTTCATGCCGCGGTACTTGTTGCAGTAGGCTTCAAACTCCTTAAAGCGGGCGTCCCAGTCCACATTTTTGCGGTTTTCGTAATGGCGGCAGGCGCTGCAAACGCCCTCAGAGTCAAAGGTGATACCGGGGCGGGTGTCCGGCATGGTACATTTTTTGCAATAACGCATAACAGGTTCTCCTTTGCTGTTTCTTACCCAATCTGCCGGGTGTCCGGCAGAATATTTCTACTTATTGTTATCATACCCGATTTTGCCTGCATTGGCAAGTAGCGCGCAGCGCAAGACACGTCAGAATGCACGTTTTTCTTTTGGGCTGCACCAAACCTTCCCTGCCCTGCAGATTCAAGCGTCGATGGGGGCATCGACGCGCGGAATTATGCGGTATTGCTTTCAAATTTTACATATGTAACCATTCCCAAGGCTATGCGGTTGTGGTATGATGATAGTTAATGATGTTCACTTTGAAGGAGGAATAAATTTTGAAAGGGACCCTAAAACTGCGCACAGCCAGCCTGGCTGCGGCAGCTGTTATGGCAGCAGGGCTGTTTGCGGCGCTGCCTGCGGCGGCCGAAACCAGCACGCCGGAAACCGCACAGAAAGATTCCGGCGTACCGTATGATGTGGCAAACGGGCTGGAAAACAGCTTCCGCTACAAAGATGGCGTGCCGATCTATGATGATTCCGTGCCCGCCATCGAGTGGGAGGATATTGTCCAACAGGACGCTGCCACCTACAGTTCCAACGGCATTGCCACCTGCAGCGTTACTTATAACGGCTTTGATGTCAGCTACCATCAGGGCACCGTTGACTGGGACGCCGTTAAAAATTCCGGCATTGATTTTGTCATGATTCGCTGCGGCATTGGCAGCGAATACGACGGCGTGGGCGAAAACAAACAGGATGACGCCCAGTGGTACCGCAACGTAAGCGAGTGTGAACGGCTTGGCATCCCCTATGGCGTGTACCTTTACTCTTACGCTGAAAATACCGATATGGCCGCCAGTGAGGCCCGCCATACCCTGAGCCTTTTGAGCGGGCACAACCCCACCCTGCCGGTATTTCTGGACATTGAACACACCCGTGACGGCAACCCCATCGCCAGCAACTCTACTTACGGCGATATTGCCCAGACCTGGTGCAACATGGTTTCCAACGCCGGCTACCGCGTGGGCATTTACTCTTACTATTATTTCTTCCAGAATTACCTGACGGACTCTCGGTTCAGCAATTCCGGATGGTACAAGTGGATGGCCGACTACCGTTCCGGCGTAAGCTATGACGGCAGCAGCTGCAACATGTGGCAGTACAGCAACAAAGGTACGGTTCCCGGTGTGAATGCCAATGTTGACCTGAATTACTGGTTTGGCGAGTATCCCGGCAATAACAACAACTACACCGGCTGGCGCAGCGAGAACGGCCGCGATTACTGGTATGAGAACGGCGTAAAGCAGGGCACCACAGGCCGCGGCAAGGAAATTTACGATTCCGGCAGCAACGCCTGGTACTGGCTGGATGCCAACCAGGGCGGTGCCAAGGCCGTGAATAAAGACGTTTATCAGGAATCCAACGGCGGCAAATGGGTGCGCTATGATGCCAACGGCCACATGGTAAAAGGTGAGGACTGCCAGAACGGCAAGTGGTACTATTTTGAGCCGGTCACCGGTGCCATGATCAAAGGCCCCTGGACCCTGCCGGATGGCCGCAAGGTGTACTATGACCCCAAGACCGGTATTATGCAGTATGGTTCCGTTGCGGTAAACAACCAGCTGTACTACTTCGACCCCGTTTACGGCAAAATGACCAGCGGCACGCCGGGCAACTTCTGGTACACGATTGATGGCAAGAGCTACTGGTACGAAAACTGGGTGCGCCAGGGCTGGCAGCCCAGCAACGCCAACTACCGCGGCAAAGAGATCTATGACCCCGCCAGCGGTGCCTGGTACTGGCTGGACAGCGTGCAGCAGGGTGCCAAAGCCGTAAGCAAGGAAGTATACCAGGATTCCAACGGCGGCAAGTGGGTGCGGTATGACGCCAACGGCGCTATGATCAAAGGCTGGTACGCCCAGGATGGCAAGCGCTGGTATTACGACCTGAACACCGGTGCCATGTACAAGGGCTGGAGCACCATTGATGGTCAAACCTACCACTTTGATGAAACCACCGGCGTACTAATCCAGTGATATACACAGGCAAAACCACATAAAGAAAAATCAGCGCCCGTACCGGATCCTTACAGTCCGGTGCGGGCGCTGCTGCATATCAAGATTATTATTTCTTTATTCTTCGTCTGTCCGCTTTTCGCGGCCCACTTTTGTGGCAACGCCGTGGCGCAGGCGGCTGAGAGTGACCGGGGTAATGCCCAAAAACGATGCAATATAGCGGTTATTGACCATATCTACCATGCCGGGATACTCCTTGCAGAACCATTCGAACCGCTCGGTCGCGTCCCCCTGGCTCAGGCTCACGGCGCGGGACTGATAGATCATGCCCCACTTGACGATCTGCTCCTGATAGACGCGGATCACCTCCGGCTCATCTTTCATGTTCTGCAACACATAATCAATGGGCAGCAAAATCAGGGTTGATGGAACCATTGCCTGGTCCGTGCTGATATGGCAGCCGGTCAGGTCCATGTTGGAAAGCACCACATCGCCGCGGTTCATGGTAAAGCCCACGGTTTTCTCTTCGCCCTCACTATTCAAGGTAACACAGCGCATCATGCCTTCGATCAAAAACGGCAGCATGGTCTGGCGTTCCCCTTTTTTATTCAGGATCTCCCCTTTTTGCAGCGTTACCGCCTGGGATACCGCCTCCAGCTTATCCAACAGTTCTTCGGAATGGACCCCAAGATCTTCCCGGTAGAACTGCCGGATATCAACATTCAGTGCTTTCTCCATGTGTGTTTCTCCCCTTCAGGCATATCTTTTTTTGTCTCTTCGCATCCGGGGCACACAGCCAGCCCACAACTTGCTGACAGTGTTACCCCCCCCCCATAAATAATATACGTTCCTGTTTTCTTCGTTTTTGTTCATAGCCAACATATTTAGTATTATAACACATATGACTTCCGCATTTCATTATCATATGTTAACATTGAAATTTTTTCTTCATTATTTCCATTTTGCACAAAAAAGAGGCCCAAAAACTGTCTTTTCGACAGTTCCGGGCCTCTTTAACTTTATTTGAGTGCTTAGTCAACGATCAAGCTCTTACCGGTCATCTCCGGGGGTACCGGCAGGCCGATATAAGGCAGCATGGTGGGGGCAATATCTGCCAGGCAGCCGCCCTCGCGCAGCTTCACATCGCCGCAGCCGATGGCCACAAACGGCACCGGGTTGGTGGTGTGGGCGGTAAACGGGGTGCCGTCCGGGTTCTTCATCTTTTCGGCGTTGCCGTGGTCAGCGGTCAGGAACACGCAGCCACCGGCGTTCAGCACAGCGGTCACAACCTCGTTCACAGCGGCATCAACAGCTTCCACAGCCTTGACAGCGGAATCAAACACGCCGGTATGGCCGACCATATCGCAGTTGGCAAAGTTCAGGATGATCACATCGTACTTGCCGCTCTCAATGCGAGCCTTGCACTCGTCAGCAACCTCCGGGGCGCTCATCTGGGGTTTCAGGTCATAGGTGGGCACATCCTTCGGGCTGGGGATCACCTTGCGGTCCTCGCCCTCATAGGGGGCTTCCACACCGCCATTGAAGAAGAAGGTCACATGGGCGTACTTCTCGGTCTCGGCAATGCGCAGCTGGGTCTTACCGTTCTTGGAAAGATACTCGCCCAGAACGTTGCTCAGCTCAACCGGCGGGTAGGCAACTTCGCAGTTGGGCATGGTAGCATCATACTCGGCCATGCAGACATAGTGAACCTGCTTGCGGCCGCCGCGGCGCTCAAAGCCGGTAAAGGCATCATCGCAGAAAATGCGGGTCATCTGGCGGGCACGGTCGGGGCGGAAGTTCATGAAGATGATGGTATCGCCATCCTCCACGCGGCCACCCTCACAGGTAACGGCGGGGATCACGAATTCATCGGTCTTGCCGTCCGCATAAGAAGCCTCAATGGCCTCCTGTGCATTGGCGGCATGGTTGCCCTCGCCGTAAACAAAAGCGGCATAAGCTTTTTCTTCACGGTCCCAGTTGTTGTCACGGTCCATAGCATAGTAACGGCCGCTGACACTGGCGATGGTGCCAATCCCCAGCTCGTCCAGCTTGGCCTGCAGATCAGCCAGGAATCCCTTACCGGAATGGGGGTCGGTATCACGGCCGTCCATGATGCAGTGCAGATAAACCTTGGTTGCGCCCATATGCTTGGCCATTTCCAGCACGCCGAACCAGTGATCGGCATGGCTGTGAACGCCGCCGGTACCAACCAGGCCCATCAGGTGGATGGCCTTGCCGGCATCAATGGCAGCTTTCATGTTCTTGACCAGCACGGGGTTCTTGAACATTTCGCCGTCCTTGATGGACTTGGTGATCAGGGTGAGCTGCTGGTACACGATGCGGCCAGCACCCATGTTGGTATGGCCAACTTCAGAGTTGCCCATCTGGCCATCTGGCAGGCCGACAGCCATGCCAGATGCGTTGATGGTGGTCATAGGGTATTTTTTCATCAGTGCATCCAGATGCGGCTTGTTGGCAGCAACAACGGCGTTGCCATAGGTTTCGTCCGGGGTCCAGCCGAAGCCGTCCATGATGCAGAGCATTACAGGTTTCTTTGCCATTGATTGGTTCTCCCTTAGTTTTAGTTAGAAGTTAGAAGTTAGGAGGGAGAAGTTAGGAGTTTGTGGTGGACAAAGGCTCGTTACGCATCCCACCGTAGGGGCGCACAGAATAATAGATCCCATTTTGGTGCCACACTTGGCTTCCCTTGAGGGAAGCCGTCTGCGCAGCAGACTGAAAGGTGGTTCCATCGGCTCAAGCCTTTCCGGTTCAGCCAATTCCTAATTTCTCATTCCTAATTGCTCATTCATTCTCAGCCTTTGGTAGCAGCTTCCACGATAACAGCAAACTGGTCTGCTTTCAGGGATGCGCCGCCGATCAGGCCGCCGTCAACATCGGGCTTGGAGAGCAGTTCCTCTGCGTTTTTGGGGTTCATGCTGCCGCCGTACTGAACGGTCAGTGCCTTGGCGGCGTCAGCGCCGTACAGCTCGCCAACCACCTTGCGGATGGCTGCGCAGACTTCCTCAGCCTGGTCAGCGGTAGCGGTCTTGCCGGTGCCGATGGCCCAGATGGGCTCGTAAGCGATAACAACGTTCTTCAGCTCGTCAGCGGTCACGCCGTTCAGAGCGATCTTGACCTGCATGCGGATCAGCTCTTCGGTCACGCCCTGTTCGCGCTGGGTCAGGCTTTCGCCCACGCAGATGATGGGCTTCAGGCCACCGGCCAGTGCAGCCTTGGCGCGCTTGTTGACGGTTTCATCGGTTTCAGCAAAATACTGGCGGCGCTCGCTGTGGCCAACCACAACGTACTCAACGCCCAGGTCGGTCAGCATGTCAGCGCTGATCTCGCCGGTAAAAGCGCCGGATTTTTCAAAGTGAACGTTCTCAGCGCCAACATGGATGTTGGTGCCCTTGGTTTTGGCAACGGCGGTCACCAGGTCGGTGAACGGCACGCAGATCACAACCTCGCAGCCTGCATCCTTAACAGCGGGGATCAGGGCGTCAATCAGCTCAGCAGCCTCGGTAGCAGTCTTGTTCATTTTCCAGTTACCGGCAATAATTGCCTTACGGTTCTGTTTATCCATGATAAAAACTCCTTCTTATGAACTACTTATTTGCTTGCGTGGATTTTCTTTGTTATCTACCATGCGGGCTACATAACAAAAGGAGCGCAGCGGCTAAGCCGCCGCGCTCCTGCGGTTTTTCAATTATGCGTTCTGGATAACGGCAATGCCGGGCAGCTCTTTGCCTTCCAGGTATTCCAGGGAAGCACCGCCGCCGGTGGAGATGTGGGTCATCTTGTCGCCCAGGCCCATCTGCTGCACAGCAGCTGCAGAATCGCCGCCGCCGATCACAGTGGTAGCGCCGCTTTCAGCCATAGCCTTGGCAACAGCCAGGGTGCCGGCTGCCAGGGTCGGGTTTTCGAACACGCCCATGGGGCCGTTCCAGACAACGGTCTTGGAAGCTTTGACGGCATCAGCAAACAGCTTCATGCTCTCGGGGCCGATATCGCAGCCTTCCATGTCAGCCGGGATTGCGGTAACGGGAACGACCTTAACTTCGACAGGTGCGTCGATGGGATCGGGGAAGTCAGCAACGCAGGCAGCGTCAACGGGCAGCAGCAGCTTAACGCCCTTTTCCTGTGCCTTAGCCATCATTTCCTTGCAGTAGTCGATCTTGGAATCGTCAACCAGGCTCTTGCCGATCTCATAGCCCTGTGCCTTCAGGAAGGTGTAGGCCATGCCGCCGCCGATGATCAGGGTATCGACCTTTTCCAGCAGGTTGGAGATAACGTTCAGCTTATCAGCAACCTTAGCGCCGCCCAGAATAGCGGTGAAGGGGCGCTCCGGGTTGTTGACGGCGTTGCCCAGGTACTTGATTTCCTTTTCCATCAGGTAGCCAACAGCGGTATCCTTAACATAGTTGGTCACACCTGCGGTGGAGCAGTGTGCACGGTGGCAGGAGCCGAAAGCATCGTCAACGTAAGCGTCAGCCAGGCTGGCCAGCTCTTCGCTGAAGGTGTCGATATTCTTGGTTTCTTCCTTGCGGAAACGGGTGTTCTGGAGCAGAACAACATCGCCGTTGCCCATGGTGGCAACAGCAGCCTTGGCCTGGTTGCCAACAACGTTGTCGTCATCAGCAAAGGTAACCGGCTGGCCCAGCTTTTCGCTCAGGCGAACAGCAACGGGAGCCAGGCTGAACTTGGCTTCGGGGCCGTTCTTCGGCTTGCCCAGATGGCTGCACAGGATAACCTTTGCGCCGTCAGCGATCAGCTTTTTGATGGTCGGCAGAGCCGCATTGATGCGGTTGTCGTTGGTGATCACACCGTCCTTCATCGGGACATTGAAATCGCAGCGGACAAGCACGCGCTTGCCAGCGTAGTTTTCGTCATCAATCGTCTTTTTGCCCAAACCCATGGTAAAAAACTCCTCTCGGTAATTTATATTAGCCTTGTGCTTTGGTACTGTTTGGCACAGGGGGCAGACAGCCCCTTTTGCCCTGCCTATATTATACGCAGAATCTGCGGTTTGCGCAAGGGGTATTTGACACATTATTAACAAAATCCCTCAAAAAAATACCACCCGCCACGCCATGCCTTTTGGGCAGTTTGCAGCAGGCAGGTATTTTTTTGCGGTTTGCCGGGTTCCGGTACGGCTTTATTTTACAGGCCCTGCACCAGAATAAACACGATCAGCAGCGGTAGCACCACGCTGAAATACGGCTTGAACCACCGCGGCAGGCGCAGGCCCTTGCCGGTATTGGCTTCGGTTAAGTAGTTATCAAAGCCCCAGCCCCACCTGGTTACGCAGAACAGCAGGTAGATCAAGCTGCCAATGGGAAGCAGCAGGTTGCTGACCAAAAAGTCCTCAGCATCCAGCACGGTGCTGCCGGGACCCATGGGCTGCACACCGCTCCACAGGTTAAAGCCCAGAATGCAGGGCACGCTGGCCAGCAGGATGAACACCGTTCCAACGGCACAGGCGCGTTTCAGGCTCCAGCCAAAGCTTTCCTGCAGGCAGGCCAGAATGTTCTGGAACACAGCAATGATGGTAGAAAAGCTGGCAAAGGTCATAAATACAAAGAACAGTGTACCCCACAGGCGGCCGCCCGTCATATTGGCAAATACATTGGGCAGGGTGATAAAGATCAGCTTGGGGCCTGCATCCGGGCTGACCCCGTAAGAGAAGCAGGCCGGGAAGATGATCAGGCCGGAACAGATGGCCACGCAGGTATCCAGCGCGCAGATGCGCAGGGACTCGCCCGCCAGGGTATAATCCCGGCTCATGTAGCTGCCAAAGATTTCCATAGCGCCAACGCCAAGGCTGAGGGTAAAGAACGCCTGGTTCATGGCAGCCACAATGACATTGCCAATGCCCATTTCGGCGGCACGGTTCCAGTCCGGCAGCAGGTAGAACGCCAGGCCCTCGCCCGCGCCGGGCAGCACAAAGCTGTGCACAGCCAGAACCAGGATCAGCACAAACAGTGCGCCCATCATCCATTTGCCAATGCGTTCAATGCCGTTCTGCAAACCGCGGCTGCAGACAAAAAAGCCCAGCAGCACGGTAATGGCCATCCAGACGATCTGCTCGAACGGGTCGGCCAGCAGGTCGGCGTACACGCCGCTGACGGCATCGGCGGCCAGGCCGGTGAATGTACCCTTGACAAACCGGAAGAAATAGGCCAGCATCCAGCCGCTGACGGTGGTGTAATACATCATCAGCACGCAGCAGCCAATCAGGCAGGCCCAGCCGTGCAGGTGCCACTTGCTGCCTTTGGGTTCCAGCGCACGGTAGGCTGTGCCCGCGCTGCCGTGGCCCGCACGGCCAACAGCCAGCTCCATGGTAAGCACCGGTGCTCCCATCAAAACCAGGAACAGCAGGTAGAACAGCACAAATACGCCGCCGCCATACTGGCCCGTTACGGTTGGGAAGCGCCACACATTGCCAATGCCGATGGCGCAGCCTGCGCTGACCATCAAAAAGCCAATGCGTGAAGCAAATGATTCACGTTTCAATCTCAACATCCTCCCTCATTGTAAGCAGCGGCAGGTAGTTGCCGCATGTCAAAAAGCATTGTTGGGGCGCGGTCAGCGGGCGTACATCATGCTCCCATC